>Ga0156402_1077_pt1 | contig 34785 bp, 26 predicted proteins | sample RifOxyA3_FD_108045 | JGI IMG/M metagenome (GOLD analysis project Ga0156402, IMG submission 108045) | Lentisphaerae bacterium RIFOXYA12_64_32 | reverse complement strand
ACCATGGTCCATTGTCCATAGTCCAGAATTGCGGGGGAATTTCTGGCGACCGAGCACTAGGTTGTCAAGTTGCTGAGGATCCCCCCAAGCAACCCAACAACCCAGAAACCCGCCCCTCCCCGTCCGCGTGATCTGCGGTGAAGCCATACCTCAGAGCCACGGTGGCAGGCGGTGCGCGTCGGTGACCGGGCCGATGACCGTCACCTGTCCGGAGGCCGGTGTCACCGACATACCCTCACCGTTCCACGTGGTGACATCCGCAACTCCGGCGGTGACTTTGATCTTCGCATTTACTTTGCCGGATGCGCCCAGCACGTCGGTCTTGATCTGAAGCGTGGCGCCCGAGGCCGTGATCGTGGCAGCCGGGACGATGGCTTCGAAACTGGATCCGACAGGAACCGTCGCGTTCAGTGTCACTTTGTCGTAGTCCACGAACACTCGCATGGCGTTGTACAGGCGATGGATCTCCGTGTAGAACGAGGCAAGAACGAAGGCCTTGCCATTGACCGTCACGGTGGTCCCGTCCTCGAACGTGATCGGACCATCCTCAATCGTTGCGCCCCCGACGACCGGCACACCGTTGAACAGGACTTCGCCCGCGGGAGCCGGGCGAACCCCCTTGCCGGGGCCGGCGGCGGCGAGTTGGTGACGGGCGCAACTGAGAAAGACCCGGTCCAGCCCGGTCGGAGTCCGCGGCACATAGAACAGTTCGTAAGGCTTCTTCGTGGAGGGGCAGTCGAAGCCTTCCGCGGAATCGTGGTACTGCCCGAACAGGTTCTGCCGAAGCCAACCGCTCGGGTAGGTGCCAAAATCGTTCCAGTAAAGCTGCACGCTCATCGAGAGGCTGCGGATGCTGCTGGCGCAGGCGGTCTTCTGCGACTTTTCCCGGACCGTTCCCACGACAGGAACGAGGATCCCCACCAGAAGCGCGATAATGCCGATGGCAACCACCAGCTCCAGGAGAGTAAACCTGGCATCACGCTTCATCATTCCGCCTGCAATCCGTTCGGAAAACATCCAACGCGTACACAACACAGAAATGCAGTGTCCCCAGCCAATATCGGGCTGCATACGTGAACTACTCTCGCGCGTCTACCGATATAAAGCTAATATCGGACGTTAAATGTTAACCTATAGCCAGATCGGCCGGTATGCAAACCAAACGGTTGGGGGGGGGGCGCCTACGTTTGGCGGGCGAACCCGATTCACCCGTGGCAGAAGGCCACGGGGGTCTCACGCATGGGCCAGCACGCCGTCGTTCCACCCGCGACTCCCATGAAACTGAAGGAGACCAGAGCCCGCGAGGACACGGGCGCTCCAGGGGCTGGCGCGGGGTTTGACTTTGGAGCGGGCTCTGGAAGCGTCGTCGCCGGGCGCTATCTCGCCCTCTCTGCCGCCGCACTTGACATGCCGTTGCCGATGGCCACGGTCTGCCGCGGTGCCAACGAGTCTGTCGAGTACGACGGACACGCAGCGCGGGGTTCTCCGAGCCACGGGCTGCACCTGCGGTCCTCACTGCGGCCGGGGCCAGAAGTAGACTTGACCAAGTAATTCTCGATCCCGCCCCACGTCGACCAGCGGCACGAACCGTCCTGCGGTTGGGCACTGCGAAATACGCGAAAGGCACTGACTTGTGCGGGCGAACGCGTCGTGGCTCGGCGCGTCCCGCGCCGAAGCGGGGTGCTCGGGCCGGTCCCCGGCCGAGGACCTCGGGCCGAGACGGCCCCGAGCACCCTGCCGCGGTCGCAGAGGTCCCGCGCCACTGTCCGTTCGGCGCGTCTTTCGCAGTTCGTCGGACCCCGGCTACCTCACTTCGCGGCGCCGGCCGGGCAGTGCCGGGTGCACATCTCGATCGTGCACGGAGTGTGCTTGCCGACCGTGTCTTTCTTTTCGCAGGCTGCGGCCAAGTCTTCGATGGTGACCCGCCGGCCCTCGGGCGCCGGGACATTGGTCTTCAGGCCGTGCAGCGCTGGGCCTTCGTCCGGGCACAGGTTATAGCGTTTCGACCAGTCGCAGCGGTGCCGCTCGATCCGCGGCACATTGATCTTGATGCCGTCGACCTGGACGGCGAACGCCGTGTTCTCGAACGCATGCATCGGGCACTTCTTCACGCAGGCGCCGCACTTCACGCACAGGTCCGCGCCCTTGTACACCTCGTCCGCGGGCAGTTCGGCATCCGTGATCAGAACCATCAGTCGTTGCTGCGCGCCAAACTCAGGGGTCAGCAGTCCGCCGCTGGCGCCGATCTGGCCCAGGCCGGCGGCCACCGCCTCGATGGCGTTGCTGCGGTGGTCCGGGAAGCGGCCGCGCGGGGTCGCGGTGCGCGAGCCCACGCCCAGCATGTCATCAACAGCGAGCACCTTGTGGCCTTGCGCGCTCAGGAACTTGGCCATATAGAACGCCGCATTGCAGAGTTCGCGGTACGTCTGGTACTGCCAGAATGCGTACGTCCCGATCTGCTGGCTCTTCGGCAGGCCAGTGTTGTCCACCAGCTCCTGCGGCGTGTGCATGCCGAACACAATGACCGATTTGGCCTCGGGCATGTAGTCCTTCGGCCCCTTGATCTTCACGGTATCTTTGACAATCTTGGACTTCCACGGCCCGTGCGCGGGCAGTCCGACGTCGTCGACGCGCTCGCCCAGCTCCGCTTCGTTCACGTTGGCCTTAAGGTCCGCCACGGTTTTGCTGAAGCGCTCGACCGGCGCCACGCCCAGCAGTGAGACCAGGTTCCCGTCCGCCACGGCTTCGAGGCGCTGGCGCAGTCTTTTGGGCGTCAAGGTCCGGGCGGCGATCGGGCGGTCGGCCTTTTCCGGCACGGGTGTCGGGTCCAGGAGCGCATCCGTCACGACCGCGCCGGTGATGACGCAGTTGCCGAACTCCGGCGTCTCGAGTTCGCGGAACTCGCCCGTCCCGCGCTTGCCGAGACCGGCCATTTCACCCAGGTCGTGCGCCCAATTGTACGAGGTCGCGTGATAGCCGTAGTCCTCAACCATGCGCGCAATCCTCAGGCAGATGTGGTGCATGAGCGTGCCCACCGCGCCTTGCAGCGGGCCGCTGCGGCGCAGCTCCGGCGGGAAGCTCATGGCGAACGAAATCACCGTGCGCGCCCCGGGCATTTCGCGCCGCAGTGTGTAGCCGGGCACCGTCTCGATGTCCTTAGTCACGGGGCCGACGGCGCAGACATCCGCGCCCATGCGGATCGCCGCCGCGACGACGTCGTCACGCATCTTGCGCAAGGTCGGCATGTTTTCCGGGTAGCGCTTGTTGATGCGGTTCATGGCGATCTGTTTCTCGGGCCGGCCGAAGCTCGCATCCCGGGTGCGCAGGTGCGGCGGGACGCACCACTTCTGGCACACACCGCGCTCGTGCCCGCGCCAGCCCTTCTCCACCGTTTCCTTCATGATCAGCTCTTCGTTCACGCAGTCGGCGTTCTTCAACGTCTCGGAGTTCAGGTCCAGGTTGAAGTGCTCCGCCCAGGCGCAACGCCACATGTTCTTGTTCGCGTACTTGTACGTCTTGCCGCCGATCTTGACCTCGTGCGGTTTGCCCAGTTCCTTGCGCAGCGCCGCCGTGGGGCAGTGCTTGACGCACTCCATGCACATGTCGCAGAGTTTCGGTCCGTCGTACATCGGTGTCGGCACCAGATCGGCGCTGGTCACGATCGAGACGAACCGCACCCGCGGCCCAAACTCCGGCGTGATCAGCAGCCCGGACCAGCCGATCTCGCCCAAGCCCGCCGCCGCCGCCGCGTGAATGTGCGACAGGTCCGGCGCGAACAGGCTCGGAATCCCCTCGTACTTGCGATAGCGCCAGATGTTCGACGACGCGACGCCGATCGCCTTGTGCCCGGCCGCGTTGAGCGCACGCACGATCCGGTACGAAACCCGGTCCAGCAGTGAGTTCTGGTCCATCCAGCCGCCGGGACTCCGGTCCTGCGGTTCCGGCTCGCCGCCCATCTCGGTCCACGTGTCCGTGATGTGGATCGCACCCACGACGACGGATTGGGTCTCCGGCAGAATGGCCGGCGGACTCAGCAGGTACGGGGCGTGCTCCCAGCGCGACACCGGGGCAAATCCGACCAGGTCCATACCCATACCCAGGACTTCAGCTCTGATCTTGTCTGTCAACGCTCGATCCGACATGTGTGTAACCTCCAGGTTTCAGTGCTCAGGTTTCGGGTGTCAGGCAAGAGTCTTCTGCTCCGCCACTCACCCACATACTCACATACGCCGTTCACGCCTCGTGGCCGGCGCTGGAATCCTTCTCACCGGTTGTACTTCTCCACGGCTCCGAAGTACGCGCGGACGTTCTCGCTCGGAATGCAATCCTGTATCGTATGCGATGGGCCGATGATATAGCGTCCGTGCTGGCCGAGGATGCGAAGCGTCTCGTCGACAGCTTTTTCGACATCCTTCGGCGTCCCATGCTGCATCACACTCTGCACGCCCACGCCGCCGTAGAAGCAGATATCCTTGCCGTATTTCTCGGACAGCGTCTCGATCGGCATCGCCTCAGGCTGCACGGGGTTCAGGCAATCCACGCCGATCTCGATGTAGTCCTTGATGATGTCGCGGCAGTCGCCGCAGCAGTGGTGAATCACCGGCAGTCCGGCGTCCTTATAGAGTCGGTTGAGCTTCTTCTGGCGCGGCTTGATCAACTGCCGCCACACTTCAGGGTTGATCACCAGGCCCTTCTGCATCGCCACGTCGTCGCCGGTCGTCACGGCGTGAACGCCCGCCTGGATGAAGTTCCGCGCCAGTTCCAGTTGATACTCCAGCAGTTGGTCGAGGAGGTAGGCCGCCTCGTCCTGGTGGATCATCATATCGATCAGCCCTTCCTCGAAGCCACGGAGAAACCGGTACTTGTTAAAGAAGGTCCCGGTCGCCTGATTGGCCACAAAGAACACCGCGTCTCCCTCCTTGGCCACGGCGTCTCTCACCCCGGCGAAGGAGTATGACGCGGCAACCTCCGGGAAGCGGTAGGCCCTGATCTCGTTTAGGTCTGCAATTGGCGCGGTCACGTTCATCGGGCCGATGTCCTGGTCACGATCCTGCTTCCAGCCTACCCCCAACTCGTCATACCAATCCGCGTGCTGGTCTGCCGGCTTCTTCGCCACGCGGCAGTCCGGGAGTACCGTGCGGTACGCCCCGTTCGGATTGAGGAGCTGCTGCAAGTCACGGTCAGAGACCCCGTACCGAGCCATGTACTTACGGCCGGCGAAACCGCTCATCGAGGTATGGACGGGAAACCTGTCGACCGGCTCGCCCGCCAGTACGTTTGTAAGTCGTTCTTTCGGTGTCATCGTCCGCCTCCTCCAAGGTCCCATGTGTCGGGGGGCTGGCCCACTGGGCGTCACTCACTCCAACACTCACAAACTCACATACCCCCACACACACCTCGCGCGCCGCGGTGCGCGGACAGCGCCTCGCCCAGTGCCGCGGCGGTGCGCGACAACTCGCGCAGCACGGTCTCGTGCTGGTCAACTGGGCAGCGGAACATCGGTGCGTAGCAGCCGATGGCGCCCAACAACTCGCCGGCACGGGTCAACACGGGAAAGCCGAAAGCGGCCAAGTCGCGGTGGTCCGGTGCCATCACGCACGCGCCTTTGGCGCGGATGACGTCGAGCGCCTGTCGTAGCGCTGGCATGCCGTCAATTCCGTCCCACTGCGCGCCAGGCAACCCGTGCGTGTCGAGGATGCGCCGCAACGCTGCGGAGTCCGCAAACGCGGTCATTGCCCGGCCGGTCGGCGTGGTGTAGATGTGGTTGTCCGCACTCAGTACGGCCTGGCTGATCGTGATGGCGCGGTCCGCGTTCAGGTTCCGGATCACGACCCGGTGACCGTCTATCAGCGAGGCAAACACGACCGCCTCGTTCAGCGTCACGTTCAACTCGCCGAGTGCCTTCTCGATGATGGCAACCGAAGCGGGCGCGGCGAATAGATTGAGCTTGCCGATCTCCGCGCACACCGGGCCGGCGATGTATTTGCCGTCCGCCGAGTGCGCCGCGTAGCCGCAGGCGGCCATGGTCTTCAGAAGGTTATGCACCGAATTGGCCGGCATCTTCATGCGCGCGGCCAGTTCCGACAGACTGATGCCCTGCCGCTGCACATCCTCGAACAGCAGGATATTCAGCAGGTTCAGTGCTTTGCGGACTGATTTGACCGGTACATCACTCACAAGCGTTGTTCCAGATTGTGGAAGTAGGTTCTACAACATAGAATATCATGCGAGGTCGAGGTCGTCAAGGGCGGGAATACGAAAAAAACCGACCTGGGCAAGCAGAGTGAGGTCGGGTAGGTCGCGGTGCCAGCCCAGACGGCCTCCCCTGACTGACAGTACCGCGGGCGGCCGGGGTCGCAAAATTCCCGCAACGTGGTAATGTTCACGTAGTTGGAACGTTGGCCGCGTTGGTGCCATTGACGCCCCGCGCCGCGGACAGCCACCCAATTGGGGAGACGCCCTCATGCGCAAGACGCCCGAACTCATCGACCCCAGCGACCGGCTCAGAACCCAATCGTTCACCCTCATCGAGTTGCTCGTGGTAATCGCGATCATCGCGATCCTGGCATCGCTGCTGTTGCCGGCGCTGCGGCAGGCGCAGGACAGAGCGAAGACAGCCGCCTGCCAGGCGAATGTCAGGCAACTCGGGATGGCGTGTCATGGCTACGCCAACGACAACTCAGACTACCTGCCTTTCGGGAGCTGGGACGGGACCAACGCGGAGGGGGGCTGGCACTATGACACCTACCGCCAGCCGACAGACCCGCCGGCGCCGGTCGGTCCCCCGGCAACGGTCTACAACCGGAACTACTGGCGTTACGCGCTTATCCTCTACGTGGAGCGGGATTGGGAGCTCTTCCTGTGTCCATCGGGCATTCGACAGGACATTGCGAACATTGGCACGCAGGGGTTGTACAACTACGGCCTGAACCCGTACTCCTCGGGCGGCTACAGACTGGGGAGCGTCAAGTATCCGGACAAGATGCTGATGATGGCTGACAGCCGGCACTGGGACGCCGTGCACTGGCGCATCGCGTACGCCAATGTCTGCGGCGCGTCGTGCACGCCGGAACTGCGGGCCACCCCCAACTGCCGTCACATCAACGGCTCCAACATCGTTTTTTCCGATGGACACCTGAGGTTTCTCACCGCATCGGACATGGCGGGCATCTTCAATGCCGGAGCCCTGTTGACGCAGTTCCAGCAGGGAAAGTGATCCTTCGCCCCTCCGGTTCACGGCGGCCAATATCGCCCCCAGCCTACTCAGCAGGTCGCTTTCTTCGCTTCCAGCGAACATCCGCTGCCGCCTATTGAAGGGGAGCGACCTGGGCAATGGCGGGGGACGAGGTTGGCTTTGCGGGGTGGTTTTCTCCCATCTGCAAACCGTAACGCGGGCGGCCCTCCGTCCGCCAGGGCCGCCCGGGGGGCCGGGCGGTGTACTGCCGGCACGCACCTGAACCGCCAGTGGCAAGTGGACTCCCGTTGCAAAGGGCGAAAGCAAGAGGGACGGGTGCCAGGCGCACCCGTCCCTGTATTCCGTCGTACCGTTTCGTTCGCCGTCAGACCGCTATTTTCCCTTGCCGTCGCCGCCCAGGGGCAGCGGCACGAAGAATTTCGCGCCGTTGCGGTCGATGTAGAACACCGCCATATTGTTCTGCGTCTTGCCCAGGGCATCGATGACGTCCTTGATCTTCTTGACCGGGTTGCGGTTGACCTCGATGATCACGTCGCCGCGCCGCAGGTTGGCGGCGTTCGCCGGGCTGCCGCCGACGATCCCGGCGATTGCCACGCCCTCGTCCGTTTCGCCCAGCGCCAGGCCGAGTTCATTGAGCAGGTCGTCCTGGCCGTGGATGGCCGGGCTCTTGCCGTCCTTGGTATCCCGTTGCCGCGCCACCACGGAGAACTCCTGCTCCTTGCCGCGGCGGTCGACCAGGACCGGGATCTTGTCGCCCGGCTTGTACGCCAGCACCGCAAAGAGCAGGTCGTTCGGGGTCCGGACGCGCTTGTCGCCGATCTTCAGGACCACGTCGCCGGGCTCAATGCCGGCTTTCTCCGCCGGGTCGCCCTTCATGACTTCGCTGACCAGCACGCCGTTTTCGACATTGAACTGCTTTTTCAGGTCGTCGGTCAGTTCCTGCATGCCGATACCGAGGAACGGTCGCGACACTCCGCCGTTTTCGATCAGAGCGGTAGACACCTGCTTGACCAGGTTGCTGGCGATCGCGAAGCCCAGGCCGATGCTGCCGCGCGACATGTTGCCCCCGGTCATGATGAAGTTGTTGATCCCGATCACGTCACCGCGGATGTTCAGCAGCGGCCCGCCGCTGTTTCCGGGGTTGATCGATGCGTCGGTCTGGATGTAGTTCTCGAACGTCGTCATGCCGACGTCGTGCCGCCCCTTCTGGCTGACCACGCCGACCGTCACCGAGTAGTCCAGGTTGAACGGCGCGCCCACCGCGATGGCCCACTCGCCAATCCGGACCTGGTCCGAGTCCGCGAACTCGAGCGTCGGCAAGTCCTTCAATTCGCCCTTGCCAACCTGCAGCACGGCAACGTCCGTCTCCTCATCCTTGCCGATGACCTTCACCGAGTCCTTGTCCTTGGTGCTGTCGAACACGCGACCGTCGCTGAGCTTCACTTCCAGGTCGTCGCTCTCCGCGATGACATGGTAGTTGGTGACGATATAGCCGTCCGCACGAATGATGATTCCCGAGCCTTTGCCCACCGGCTTGGGCATCTTTCTGGCATGAGGATCCTCCGGCCGTTGCCCCGGTTGACGCCCTGGCTGCTGTCCTTCATCCTCGGGGATGCCGAAGAAGAACCGGAATTCAGGCGGCATCTGCGGGTACATGGGCGTTTGCTCAACCCGCTTGTTGGTGATCACCACCACGGCCTTGCAGGCTTTGTCGGCGACCTGCGTGAACGCGTTCTGCAGCTGCACGGCCGCGTCCGTTTCAGCGGCACGCGCCGGCGACACGCGCAACATCAGGCCGGAAACCAAGAGACAGGCAAACGCAACCCCCGACATCGCGCGTCTCATCGAATCCTTCATGTCCGTCACTCCTCTATTCCTAAATTGTACTCTTCCGTCGCGTTCCTGTATCCAGGTCCCAGGTTTCAGGGTTCAGGTGTAACGAACCCGTAACGGAAGCTGTTCCTCAACGGTGTCTTTCCCTGAAACCTGAAACCCGAACACTCCACCTTCGGTTCCGCACTGCGCTGTGCATAACAACAACGATTAGACGGCACATTTCGGCGGAAGTTCCCTTGGCGTCCGCCGCGTTCCATGGTATTGTTGCAGGGCCGGGAAACGACATCTTGGCGATGTCGCCCATCACTTCTAGCTGGGGGCTGCGACTTATGGCAACTGGAACAGACATCGATGCATTGATCGGGCAGCTATGGGATCACCGGACGCGCGGGCGGGCACGGGCCAGGCTGGCCGAACTGCAGTCCGTGGCGGCGGTGAAGATCGAGGCGCTGGCGCAGAACCATGACGCACCGGAGAACACGCGCTGGGCCGCCATTGCACTGCTCGGGCAGTGGCAGCACCAGCCGGCCGTCGCCACGTTGCTGGACATCGCGAAGCGCGAGGTGCACCTGCGCGGCGAAGCGGTCCGGGCCCTGCAGCGGATCACCGGCAAAGAGATTGAAGAAGACATGGCGGCCTGGGAGAAAGCATTAGCCGGCGAGACAGCCGAACCGGAGGCTGCGCCCGTCAAAGCCGGAGCGCCCGGCTCGCTCGAGGCGCGCATGCTGACGCTGTTCCAGCAGGCTCTGAAGACGGTGGCGTCGAAGGTCCAGTGGGAGGAGGCCGGGTACATCTATGCCCGTGTCGAGCTGGGCGAGAGCCGCAAGCAGCAGATTCTCGTGACCTTCAACGAAAAGGACGGCGACGGACAACCCCTGGCCATGTTCTACACCGAGTGCGGCCAGGCTGCGCGGCAGGCGCTGGATGTGATCACGCGCCGGAACGCGACCGTCCACTGCGGCGGGTTCCTGGTCGAGACCGACGAGAGCGGCGGCAAGAAGGTGGTCATGCGACACAAGACGCTGGTGCGCGACCTGAATGAGACCGCCGTGCGCGAGATTGTCTTGACCATGGCGCGCGAAGCCGACAGCGTCGAGTACGAACTCACCCAGTCAGACCACATCTGATCCGCGGCGTCGCATCCAGACCGCCTGAGGGGCGCGTCGATTTAACCGATGCAGCACCAAGACAGCCCGCGAGGACGCGGGCGCTCCAGTTCGGATTGAGCACGAAACTTGGAGCGCCCGCGTCCTCGCGGGCTCTTGGTTTGAATAAATCGACAGACCCTGAAGGCGGAACAACGAACCTCGGACGGCGCCAGGCTTGTAGTCCCGCGTTCACGCGGTCCGGGTGGCGCGTACACCCTACGGTGCCAGCCGCAGCAGTTCCATGGCGTTCCGGTACGCGATGCGCTCGATCGTCGCCGGGCTCGCACCCGCGTCGCGCAGGAACCCGGCCAGCGCACCGACACTGGGCGGGAACGGGTTCTCCGCCGCCGACTTCAGGCCGAAGTGCGTCCCGAACGGCAGAAACGGCGGGCCGACGCGTGTCGTCCAGTCCGTGCCGGAGAGCAGGCGATCCGCGGGGATGCGGGCCAGCGCACTGCGCACGCCCGGCGAGTTGAACTGCGCAATCTCGGCCCAGAAGTTGTCCGGCCATTTCGGCGACCATTTCCCGATCATCTCCAGGTAGCCGTCTACGACCGGCGGGTTGTCCCTCGGTGTCCCCACGAGATGCGCCAGGATGTACGTCGCCTCCGGAACGCGGTCGACGCACGCGAGGAAATCCTCCATCTCCTCCACACCGCCGCGCGGAAACGCGCCTTGCGTCGCCGCGCACGACGTCGAGATGTGCACCTGCACTGGCACGTCGTACTCGACCGCCTGCCGCACCACGCGCTCGGTGTTGTCGCTGTTCATCCGGAAGTTGAACATGTACTGCAGCATCTCGCCGAGCTGCACGAACCCCCACTTCTCGAAGCACACCTCCATAGTCCGCAGCGCCGCGTCGGGGAAATTCGGATTGACGATGCAGCTCCCGTACAGCCGGTCCGGCGCGCGCTCGACCAGCGAGTGGATGAATGCGTTGGCGCGGTGCGCACCATCCGGTTCGTCGCGCACGACCGTGTTCCAGTACGCGTCTGGACTGATCACCAGCCGCAGGTCGGTCCCGGCGCCGTCCAGCACGGCGAGCAGGTCCTCGAGCAGGTGCTCCCTGACCGCATTGTCATCACCGCGGTCACTAACATGAATGTGCGTGTCGATCCAGCGGTCCACGCTTTGCAGAGTTCGCACAATGGGGTCTCCCCGTCTGTCGCTGTAATCTCGATCGTTACCGCCGCGGCCTATGACCATAGCTCACGACCCTAGGAAGAATGGCAGCACCATGAGTCCGAGACAGACCAGGATCAGGATCACTGTGCTGGTGATGAAATACGGCGCCAGGCACAGGCCCGCACCGGCCAGTAGCGCCATGCCATGCTTCTGCCGCCAGCCGTACAGGAAGTACCCGGACCCAATGGCGCCGAACAGCACGCTCGTGATCAGGTTGCTGGTGTTCATTCTGCCCGTCCCGTTGCGGCGACCGTTTCCACCATGAAGTGCATGAAGGCCATGAAGATCGGGGGATAATCCCGTCGACAGCAATTCATCGTCGTGTCATCGGTCGCGCCTCTATCCGTTCGACGGGTTTGGGTTGCCGTTTCGCCTAACCTTCATGACCCTTCACGCCCTTCATGGTAGCGATGCCTTGGTTCTTCCGGTCGAACCGCAGGAAGGCCTGACCCATGCGCACGCCGATCTCGAGGGTGCCGGCTGAGTCGTAGTGGCCGGACGGGTGCAGCCCGCACCCCAAATCGTTGACGTACGCGACCCGATGTGCGGTCTCCGCAAAAGTTCTCTGCACTTCACCCACGACGCGGTTGTGCGCCCACTTCTCCGTGCTCACGGAAATGACGAACGGCAGGTCGGGCGCGGCCCAGCGGCGCCGGAGATCGTCGATGAACGCCTGCAGTCGCGCCGGGTATTCACCCAGCGCGTTGGCGTCGCTCTCGCCTTGGTGCCAGAACACCGCCCGCAACCGTGCCGCGTGCCCCTTGCCGGCGAGTGCCGTGACCGCGGCGCCGTACCGCTCGACCAGGCCGCGGTGCAGCGGGTCGCCGGGATTCCAGTGGCCCGGGCAGAACCCGGTGGCGCTGTACGCGAACTTCAGCACCGCGAGCCGCGTCAGCCCGGCGTGGTGCAGCGTCCGGGCAATGCCGATCTCAGGTCCGAACCCGCCCGCCGCGTTGCGGAAGTTCGGCTTGTTCGCAGCCGCGTTGCCCTGGGGCTGCGCGCCGAGCGTCAGCCACGCCCCACGCGAACTGGAATTGTGCAGGCCGTTATCATACGGGGGTTCCCCGCAGTCGAAGTGGAACAGGATGTCCGTGTCCGTCGGGTTGGGCGGCAATTCCTCGGCCCGCGTGTCGAACCCGACCGCATTCGACTGCCCGGCGACAATGATCAGATCCATGTGTTCCATAGAGGCTCGCGGGGCCGGCTTCGCGCCGACGCTACCGCCTTCGTCTCGGAGCGTCGGCGGACAAGACGCCGTGACCAGCCGCCCGCCCTTCGCCGGGCGGTTGAGCGGCGGACTGCCTGCGTTACAGCTTCATATAGTAGGTTACATCGTCGTGGCGGATATCGAACCCGGCACGTTCGTAGGCGCGGCGCGCCGGGGCGTGCGCGTCGTCCAAGCCGGTGCGTACGCTGGCGTAAAGCATCCCGTTGTCGCGGAAGAACCGCAGTGCGGCTTGGTACATCTCCTGGCCTTTGCCTTTGAGTCCGCAAGCCGGGTCGACCGCGTTGTTGCCGATCGTGCCGATCTTCCGATTCGGGTCCAGCACGAATGTGACGAACCCGACGACACGGCCGTTCTCCTCGCAGACCAGGGTCCACTCGGGGTGCGCGGCGCAGTGGGAGCGAATCTGCTCGCCTTTGCAGGTGCGAGTGTCCCCCGAGATGACGCCGAGAAGTTCCTCCCCGTAGACGTCGTTGAACATGCGGTAGATCGGCTGCCAGGCGCGGTTACCAATGTCCATGATGCCTGCCAGGTCCTCGGTACGGTAGGGACGGATCATAAGGGCCTCCCGCAAATCGCTTCGCGCAATCCTCGTTGCAGGTGCGCGTTGATGCCGCCCCTGTGATGGGATGGGCCGACGATCGCGACAACGATGATCTGTTCGGCATCCTGTCTTGTCGAGTCTAATCTTGTCGGGGGCACAGCCTCTTGGCCCCGCAGACCGCGCATGGATCTTACGACTTCGGCGGGCGGCGTGGATGGCCGACATTCGGAACGCCCACCTTCCCTGTGGCTTCAGACGTCAAACGTCCGCCACGTCCTCAATCCAGCCTCCCAAGTCTCGCGCCACTCCTCGCCCACATGTACGTTGCCAATGAGTCTTTCGATATCTGCCTTGGTCAAAGCCCGCGTTCGCATCAGGTCGCGGACGTCCTGCTGGTCCTTCTCGTCGAACCTGGTCAACTCTGAAAGGATAATGTCCTCCGGCGAGGTGGCATCATAACGGAAGTGTCGGAAACGGGGGGCCTCGGGCGGTGGGGATACGATGCGCCGAAACCAGTCCTGGGTGTGGACCAGGTCCGTTTCGTCGAAGATGTGGGTCAGGTACAGTCCGTGCGGCGTCAGTCGTTCATTGGCGGAGGCGACAGCTCTCTGAAACCAGTCCGCATCGATCATCCCGGTTTCCGACAGGGTGCACATGCAGTCGACGTCCTCCGAGAAACGTCGGATGCCATATACAAGGTCCAAGGCGGCACCCCCGAGCAGGTGCAGGCTGACGGGCAGGACGCGGTCGAGGCAGTCATCCAAGGCCTGCAGGATGAACTCGCTGTTGCGCATTCCTCTGTCCTCTTCCGGCGATGCGCTTGCGCCAGCGCCCGCAGTCCAGCGGGAACGCTTTTGACGGCAGGGGGTCCGGACGCCGGGAATCGATCTGCGCCAGAAGCCAGTCGAAATACAGGCCGCCGCCATACCTCCGGGCGGCGAGTCGGCACAGGTCAGCGTCGAGTTTGCCATCGCGCAAGAGCAACCCGCCAACCTGAAGCACGGTCAATTCCGGTTCGACGTCCGGCCGGAAGAACGGGCCGAATGCACTGGCCACTTCTCCGGGCGCTGTCTCGCCATTCGGGCCAGGCAGGTCGCCCGACACGCGTAACAGCCCGGCTGCTTCGACCAGCCGCAGCCATCGCCCCGAATCGGGCCGCGGGCGGCTTCTCAGGAGGCGACTTAGCGGCTGGTGTGCATACTGCTTCCAGAGCATGGGGGACGGGCCCCTTAGATGGTGTGATTGACCCGTTTTCCTGAATATAGCAGGCCAACCAAGAATGAGCGAACTGGACATATCGACGTCTTGCGGGCAAACCGCCTCCATCCTTGCGGTGTCCGCACAATGGCGGTAAGTTCAAGGGATGCGAACTCCGTAACCGTCGCGAAAGGGGACACCATGCTGACTGTCGAGAACCCCTGGCTGAAGCCGGGTGAAACCGTCATCTGTTTCGGCGACAGCCTCACGAACAGTTCTCCCGGCTACGTGGGGATCCTTGAGGCGAGGCTCCGGCCCAAAGGCGTCACGGTCATCCGCGCCGGCCGCGGCGGCGACAAGACGCCGTGGGCCATGACGCGTCTGCAGCAGGACGTGATCGACCGCAAACCGACGGCGCTGAGCATCTTTCTGGGCGCCAACGACGCGGCGGTCGGCCGCGGCGTGTGGGCCGACGAGCCGATCGTGCCGCCTGAAGCGTACGAGTGGAACCTGATCTGGATGGTCCACCTCTGCCGGTTGGCCGGGATCACCAAGTTCAGCATCACGCCGCCGCTGTACCGGTTCGAGGGCCCGGCCTGGGCCGAGTTCGGCGACGTCATGGGGCCGTACCGCCAGGCGGCGCGCAATGCGGCCGACGCCATGAAAGTCCGGTTCGTCCCCGCCGACATCGCATTTGCCGAGGAATGGGCGCGGCACCCCGGCCACACCGGACTGTTGCTCACGACCGACGGCGTGCACCTCACGCAGCAAGGCAACCAGCTCCTGGCCCAGACCATGCTCGGGGCCTGGGGACTGGCGGCGACGTGAGCGAGAGGAGAGGTGCCAGGTTTCAGTGTTCAAGTGTCAGGAAAGGCGGTAAGGACGCGTGACGAGGTCCGGTCTGGGGGGGGCGGTTAGGTAAGGGCACGCGGACTGCGGTACGGACTTCTCGGGAGGCGCGACATGACCGAAACGCCAGCGTCATACGGGGATGCGGGACTGGACTCCCGCATCCTGACGCTCCGCGGGCAGAAGGTGATCCTGGACACCGATCTGGCGCAACTCTATGGGGTGCCGACCAAGGCGCTGAACCAGGCGGTCAGGCGCAACCGTGAGAAGTTCCCGACAGACTTCATGTTTCAACTTGCAGCGCAAGAGGTTGCGGACTTGATATCGCAGACCGTGACCGCATGCCGACCCGACATGCGGTCACAAATTGTGACCGCATCAACGAAGCGGAATGTACGGTTCCCGCCCTACGCCTTCACCGAGCATGGCGCCATCATGGCCGCCACGGTGCTGAACAGCCCGCGCGCGGTTCAGATGAGTATCTTTGTTGTCCGCGCGTTCGTACGCATGCGGCAGGCCTTTGCAGGTTCCCAAGTCCTCGAAAAACGCCTTGCCGATATCGAGAAGAACCTGGTGCTCCACGATACCGCACTGCGCGACCTCTACGCGAAAATCCGGCCGCTTCTGCTGCCGCCTTCCGTTCCGTCCAAGACACGAATTGGGTTCGGAATTCGCGAGAAGCACGCGGCGTACCGGGTGCGTTTGACGCGACGCCGGAGAACAGCAGGCTGAGGATACGGCGACCACAGACAGGAGAACATAGCCATGACGACGCGGAGTTTCTTGCGGTCGGTTGCGGGGGCGTTGGCGGTGTCCGCGGCGCTTGTCGGGGCGGCGCGCGCCGAGGATTGGCCAACCTACCAGCATGATGCGCAGCGCAGCGGCGTCACCGCCGAGACGCTGCAGGCGCCTCTGGCCCAGCAGTGGGTCATGGCCCCGGCGTTCCCGCCCCGCAACGCCTGGAGCGACCCGCATTCCGTGCCGGTCGAAGGCGTGCTCGAATTGCCACGCGTACGTTTCGACGACGCGTTTCATCCGGTCGCGGCCGGCGGGCGGCTGTTCTTCGGCTCGTCGGCGGACAACACGGTGTACGCGCTTGACGCCGCGAGCGGTAAGCCGTGCTGGAGTTTCGTCACCGACGCACCGGTGCGCCTGGCGCCGACCGTCTGGCAGGACAAGGTGTACGTCGGCTCGGATGATGGCGTGGTCTACTGCCTGAACGCGGCGGACGGCACCGTCAAGTGGCGCTTCGCCGCCGCACCCGCGCCCCGCATGCTCCTGGGCAACGGCGGACTGATCTCGCTGTGGCCGGTCCGCTCCGGGGTCCTGGTCGAAGATGGCGTGGCCTACTTCGCCGCCGGCGTGTTCCCGGCCGAGGGCTTGGTTCTGTACGCGGTCAAGGCGGAGGACGGCACGCTGGTGTGGAAGAACGACACGTATGGCCAGGCCGGCAAGAGCCAACTCACACCGCAGGGCTACCTGCTCGCCTCGAAAGAGCGCCTGTTCATGCCCTCGGGCCGCACCACGCCGGCAGGGTTTTCCCGCACCGATGGCCGCTACCTCTTCCAGCCCAATGTGAACCGTTGGAACCTCGGCATTTTCGGCGGCACCTGGGCGGTGCTGGCCGGCGACGTGGTCATTAACGGCACCGAGCAACTGGTCGCCACGGCGGAGAACAACGGTCAGGCCGTGTTCTCGGAAGAAGCGCGACGACTGGTGGTGGGCAAGGATAGCGTCTATCTCGCCACCGGCAAAGACATCGTCGGTCTCGAACGCGAACCGTGGGTTGCCATCAACCGCAAACGGCTCGGCCCCAAGCAGCGTATCCTCATGACGACGAACGCGTTGGCCGAACCGAAGGGGAAATTGAACCGTCTCGTCCAGAAGAAGCAGCCGGTTCCGCCCGAACTGGCCAGCCAAGTGGAGCAGTTGGAAAAGACGCTGGCCCAAGCCAAGACCGAGGACGACGCGTGCGCGGTACAGCTCAAGGGAGTGACGAAGTGGACCGTGCCGTGCGAGTTTGCCGACGCGTTGGTTCTTACGCCAACGCTGCTCTTCGCCGGAGGCCAGGACGCGGTTGTGGCGTTTGACACCACCGCCGGCAAGGAAGTCTGGAAGGCCAAGGTCGACGGCAAGGCCCGGGGCATGGCGGTCGCGGACGGGCGGCTGTACGTGGCCACGGACACAGGCCACGTCCACTGCTTCGCGCCGGGTGAGGCGGACAAGGACGTGACGATCAAGTTGCCGGTCGACATGGGTGCGGCTCCCGCACCGGCGGTGTCCGCAGAGGTCGCGGCCCTGGCGGCGGAGATCGCGAAGGATGCGGACGTGACGCGCGGCTACGGGCTCGTCCTCGGCAGTGTGACGCCGGGGCTGGCTGCGGCCTTGGCCACGAGCACGGAACTCATGTTGTACGTCGTTGAACCGGACGCTGCAAAGGCCGGCGAATTGCGCCTGGCACTGACCGCCGCCGGTCTGCACGGCGGTCGTGTCGTGGTCCGGCAGGACGTGCCCGCCAGCGTGCCGTACCCGGAGTACTTTGCCAACCTGATCGTCGTCGACGCGGCGCCGGGCCAGGTGCCACCGGCCCAGGTGCTGCGCATGCTGAAGCCTTGCGGTGGTACGGCCTGCCTTCTCGCCGCTCAGAACCAGGCCGAGCGCGGCGCGTGGGTGACCGGGCTGGAGGCCGCCGTCGTCCAAGCGCAGGAGACGAAGACCACCGAAGTCACACCGGCGGAGCGCTGGGTCCGGCTCCGGCGCGGGCCGTTGCCCGGCGCCGGGAACTGGACGCACGAGTACGCCGAACCCGGCAACACCGCCTGCGGCGACGATGTGCACCTGCGTGCGCCGCTCAGCATCCTGTGGTTCGGCGACCCCGGGCCGGGCCGCATGCCCAGCCGGCACGCCTCGGGCGCGGCGCCGCTGGTGGTCGGGCCGCGCGTCTTCATCGAGGCCGAGAACGTGATCCTGGCCTATGACATCTACAACGGCGTGCCGCTGTGGGAGCGTGAGATCCCCGGCAGCCTCCGCCTTAATCTGAAGATGCTGGCTTCGAACTGGGTGGCCAACGCGGACAGCATCTTCCTCCTGGCCCAAGGCAAGTGCCTGCAACTCGACCCGCGCACCGGTGCGACCATCCGCACTTTCGAAGGCCCACCGGGCGGCGACGGCAAGCCGCGCAGCTGGGACCTCTACCTGGCCTGCGCCGGGAACACGCTCTTCGGCGGCGCCGGACGCGACCTGCTCTTTGCCATCGACATCGCGTCCGGCCAGGTGCGTTGGCAGGTGCCGGCCAAGAACATCCTCCCAACCGGCATCTGCGTCAACGACGGAAAGCTGTTCGCGGTCGATTTCGAGCTGACCGATGCGCAGAAGGAGGAGTGCCTGAAGGGCGTCGACCCAGCGTCGCGCGTCGACAAGAAGGGCGCGGCGGTCGCGCCGGACGTGCGCCGGATCCTGGCCATCGATGCGCAAACGGGCCAGGTGGTCTGGCAGCGCGCGGAGTATGTCTCCGACTGCGTCGGCGTCGGCTCCGCCGGCGGCGAGATGACCGCCATGGCCACGCGAGGAACGCTGGTCCTGTGCGCCCAGCCATGGAACGGGCATTTCTGGCCGGAATTCTTCGCTGGCGAATTCAGCCGCCGCAGCCTGATCGTCCTGGACGACAAGGACGGGCGCCTGCTGTGGTCGGCGCGGAAAGGTTACCGCAGCCGCCCGTTGATCGTCGGCGATACGATCTACGCCGAGCCCTGGGCCTACGATCTGCGCACCGGCACGGACCGGACGCGCGTCAACCCCCTGACCGGCGCCGAATCGCCCTGGCAGATGTCCCGGACCGGCCACCACTGCGGCAACATCGATGCCAGCCCGAACCTGCTCATGTTCCGGTCCGGCTCCTTTGCCTACTACGACCTGCTCAACGACTACGGGACGGTGCACTTCGGCAGTGTGCGCCCGAGTTGCTGGATCAACTACGTGGCGGCCGGCGGACTGCTGATCATGCCGGAGGGCGGTTCCGGCTGCGTCTGCCCGTACTCGCTGCAGTGCACCACGGTCTTCAGCAATCGGCCAACCGCGCCGCAGTGGGGCCAGTCCAGTCTGCTGGGCGACACGCTGCCGGTCCGCCGGCTGGCACTCCATTTCGGGGCGCCGGGCGACTGGCGTGATGCCAACGGCGGACTGTGGCTGGCGTTCCCGCGCCCAGCCCGCGAACGGCTCGTCTTCGACTTCAAGCTCGACCAGGCGTGGATGGCGGGCGGCGGCAACTTCACGCGCTACACCGAACCCGCGGGGCAGCCGGCGGCGGCAAAGTCCCAGTTGCTCATGGCCGGGGCCCGGGGAGTGCGTCGCGTCAGCATCCCGCTGGTGGGCGAACCGGACGGCACGGCGCTGTACACGGTGCGCCTCACGTTCTCCGCCGACCCGAACGACACACCGGGCAGCCGCGTGTTCTCGCTCAAGCTCCAAGACCAGCCGGTGGCCGACAAGATCGACGTCGCCGCGGAAGCGGGGACGGGCAAGTCCCTGACACGCGAGTTCACCGGCATCAAGGCCGACAGTGCGGTGACGCTCGAACTGGGCACTCCCGCCACAACACCGAAGCCGGAACAGATGCCGCTGTTGCACGGCGTGGAAATGGTCCGGGAGAAAGTGCTGAACGTCGGCGCGGCCCTGATGCCCTACGTCGTCAGTGACGGAATGCCGAAGATGGAGCACACGCTCCGCGTCCGGAACCACACCGACAAGGCATTCGAGGGCCAGATGACGTTGACGGCTCCGGCCATGTTTGCCGTCACCCCCGCTACGTTGCCTGTCCGTCTCGCGCCCGAGGAACGGCTCGACAAGTCCATCGCGGTGGCCGTGCAGGCCAAGGGCAAGGTCGACAACTACGAACTGCAGTACGTCCTGACCGATGCCGCTGGGCGCGAGGAGTTCCGTGGCCGCGCCGCCATCGAGTACCTCGGGCCGCGCGGTCGCGTGGTGGTCTTCGCCTCCGCCGACGCCTGCGTGAAGAAGGCTGAGCCCGGACGCAACCTTGGCACCGGCCCGACCTTGGCCATCGACGGCGGCAACGCCAAGATGGGCGACGAGAACCACACGGTCGCGTTCCTGAAGTTCCCGCTGCAACTGCCCGGCAAACCGGTGAAGGCTTCGCTGCGGCTCTTTGTGCCCGCGATCGGTGGCGCCGAGAGCGGTGACTCCGCGTACGTGAAACTCGCCGAGGGCGCCTGGGAGGAGAAGACGATCACCGCCGCCAACGCGCCGCCGCTCGGCCGCGAGATCGGCCGCATCAAGCAGGTCGAGAACAACACCTGGATCGAGTGCCCGCTCGATGTCGACCTCGCCGGCATGACGGAGATCACCATTGCGCTCGATCCCGCGTCCACGGACGGCACCAGCTACGTCTCGCGCGAGGGCGAACAGAAGCCCGAACTCCGCGTCGAGTACGAGGAACCCGCCGCTGCCGAGAAATAGCGCCGGTGTCCCGCGCCCAAGCCGCGTCTTCACGGCGGCGGTTTCCTGCAATCCGGGATTGTCCTCAGACCGGAACACCTGACCAACGACCCCGGATGACAGAGCGCGCCCGCCCTGGTGCCGCGGTTGCACCATCCCGCACTCCCCGACCGCACTTGATGTTGATCTGTGATCGACATATAGTATCAACATGAAGGCTATACAGATAACTGTCGATGGGCCGTTGCTGAAGCAACTCGACGCCGACGCGGAGGCTCAGGCCCATGGCAGGTCCGCAGTCATCCGGACTGCGCTGCGGGAGCACCTGCGAGGCAAGCGCGAACGTCTGATCGCGGCGGCGTACCAACAAGGTTACGGGGCGGATGGCGGGCTGGGTGACGAGTTTGCCGGGTGGGAGGATCAAGGCGTATGGCCGGAGAAGTGAGTCGCGGCGAGCTTTGGATGTACGAGTTTTCGCCGCCTGACAAGCTGCGGCCGGTGCTGGTGCTGGCCAGGCAGTGCGCCATTGACTGCCTGCACTCGATCATGGTAGCGCCGGTCACGTCGACGATCCGCGGGCTGCCCAGCGAGGTGCGTGTGGGCATCGAGCACGGACTCCGGCATGACAGCGCTGTCAACCTGGACCACGTGCAGACGGTGCCTAAGGCTCGCCTGCGCCGACGCCTCGGACAACTGCGCGATGACGACATGGTTGCAGTTTGCCGGGCCCTGCGCATTGCCGCGGGTTGCGACCAGGTTCCCCCACCCAGGTGAGGCCACCTGGGTGCCACCTTGCCGAGCCGTCGGATCCGTCCGATCCTGCTCCCGCCAGGGACAACGCCCCGGATGTGCCAAACCCCCGGGCACGCGGTATGGTAATGTCCCATGACGGATACACACACCCTCGAGATTTTGGCCCCAGCCGGCGACCCGGACGTGTTGCGCGCGGCGCTCGAGGCCGGCGCCGACGCGGTGTACCTCGGCCTGACGAGTCTGAACGCGCGGCGCCGGGCGCGGAACTTTCACCCGCACGAACTCGCCGATGCGGTCACGTCGGCACATGCGAAAGGCGCGCGGGTCTACCTCACGCTGAACACCGACATTCGCGAACGCGAGCTGGGTCAGGCGGCACGCATCCTGGAACTGGCGCGGCAGAGCAAGGTGGACGCAGTCCTCGTTCGCGACCCCGCCCTGTTCCTGCTGCGGCCGCTCCTTCCGGAACTCGAGTTCCACCTCAGTACCCAGACGTGCATGGCCAGCAGCGCGGACGTGGAAGCGGGGCGCGAACTCGGTGCGACGCGCGTGGTTCTGGCGCGCGAGCTCTCGCTGGCCGAGATGGCCGCTGCCGCGGCTGTGCCTGGCGTCGAGACCGAGGTGTTTGTTCAGGGCGCGCTGTGCTTCTGCGTCTCCGGGCGCTGCCTGCTGTCGAGTTGGGGCGGCGGGCACAGCGGCAACCGCGGCACGTGCACCAGCCCGTGCCGCGTGCCGTGGCAGATCTCCGGCACGCCGCACGGCACGCCGTTGTCCATGCTTGACCTGACTACGGCGCACCGACTGCTGGACCTGGCGAAAACCGGGGTGCGGGCGCTGAAGATCGAGGGTCGCCTCAAGACGCCCGAGTGGGTGCGTGATGCGGTGACGCTGTACCGCCAAGCCCTGGCAGGCTCGGACGCGGATACGCTCCGGCGCGACGCCGAGGGGCTCGGCGCCTACACCGGCCGGCGCTTGACCGACAGCTACCTCGACGCGCAGTTCGCACACCTCACCGGCTGCGCCGGCCGCGAAGGCGCCCCCTCCTCGTTCGTAGTCCCGCCTTCAGGCGGTACCCCGTCCCTTGGCAACGCGCCGCCCGGACCGCCTGAAGGCGGGACTACGAACCTAAGCGGTGCCGTCGTGCCGTCCGGGTTGGGGAGCAGTCCCCCACCCCCCGACCCTCGACCCTCGACCCTCACCCCCGCCGACACCTACGGCCTGGTCATCGACGTCGCTGACACGGGCATCTCCTGCCGTTGCACGTGCGCCGGACAGACGACGGAGTGGACCGCGCCGAGGAGTGTCGTGCGGCGCGAGAAGGAGGCGTTGCCGGTCAAGGATCTCCTGCAGTGGTTCCGCGAGAACCCGATCCAGGAATCGCGACTCGAGGGCGGAACCAGCAATGCGCCGGACGCCGTGCTGCCGCCGCGTACGGTGAACGGCATCATGGACCGGATCTCCGCGTGCCTGCACAAGGCGCGCAAACCGGTTGATCCGGCCGTGCGGATCGACCTGCCCGCGGCCATGCGCGAGCTTCTCGCCAAGAAGGATCAGCCCCACCCCGAGAACCGGCGCTGCCTGGGCAACCACCCCGACCGCGTCCGACTGGACGCCGCCGCCGTGGAACGGTTCCTCGCGAGCGTGAACGCGCAGCGACCGTCGGGGGCGCCGCCCCCGAACCCCCGCCGGGAAGGACCATTGGCCCTTCCCGGACCTATCCCGGCATTTTCATCCGGCGATGGCGCTGCGCCATCGCCGGATGGACGGCCATTCGCGGCTTCGGCATCCGCGTCGGCGGCTGCCGAAGCCGCGAATGAACATCGGGGGGACCGGGGGGACGCGTTCCCCCGGCGGGGGGGTGGGGGCGGCGCCCCCACGGTCGTCATCGACGGTGCAACGGCGGACTCGGTTGGGCGCCTGGCGGAGTTGTGCGGTGCCCTGCCGCCCGTCATCGCCTTGCCGCCGGTGTTCTTCGAGGCGGAGATTGCCGGCATCCGCGCGCTGCTCGAGGAGTGTCGCAGGCTGAACCTGACGGTCGAAGTCAACAGCCTCGGCGGTTGGCACCTGGCGCGCGAGTGCGGACTCCGCATGGAGAGCGGCCCCGGACTGCCGGTACTGAACTCGCTGGCGGCGCGCAGCTTGGGTCGGCTGGGCCTGAGCTGTGTCACGCTCTCCGTCGAGGCGGACCGCGCGGCGCTGGGCGACATCGCCAAAGCGTGCGGCGTGCCGTGCGCGCTGGTCGTGTACGGGCGCCCCGCGCTGATGTTGACGCGCGTCGCACTGCCGGACGAGTGGTGCGGCCGCGTTTTCGAGGACCGGCGCGGCATCCGCATGATCCCGCGGCGCGAAGGCAGCCTGCTCGCGTTCCGCCCCGCGCAGCCCTTCGACATCTGCGGCATCCTCAACCCCGCGCTGCAGGTCGCCCACCTGGTGGCCGACCTGGTGGCTGCACCGGATCCGGTCGCCGAGTGGCAAGTCCTTCTCGGGAACCAAGCCCCGACCGGGTTTAAGTTCAACTACGACCGCAGCCTGGCGTGAAGAAGCGCACGGCCATGGTCCTCCGGTAGAGCCGTCACCGATCGCGATCGGCTGCGGTCGATTGCGATCGACTGCAGTCGATACTGCGTCGGCGGGGTTTGTTTTTTTGCATTTCCCGTGCAAGAGTCGATATTTCACTCTTTTCCGGACTGGGCAGGTCCTGCGTATTCACCACGGTTCGCGTTCCGATTTCCGGGACGCGATGACGACGTGAAAGGTTCCACTATGCCGAAAAAGTACAAAGCACTGCTGGATCCGCGTCACACCGAGAAGGCGATCGGCCTGATCAAGGACGCATTTCAGACCAACCTCGCCTTCGAGCTGGATCTGACGCGCGTCACCGCGCCGCTGTTCGTCGAAGGCGGTACCGGCGTGAACGACGACCTCAACGGCATCGAGAAGCCGGTGTCCTTTGCTGTCAAGGGCATCCCGGGTGTGCGCGCCGAAGTCGTGCAATCCTTGGCCAAGTGGAAGCGCATGGCCCTGGCCGACCTCGGATTCGCGCCGGACGAGGGCCTCTACACCGACATGAACGCCGTGCGGCCGGACGAGATCCTGGACAGCATTCACTCGCTGTACGTCGACCAGTGGGACTGGGAACGCGTCATGACACGCGAGGAACGGAACGTCGAGTTCCTCAAGAAGATCGTGCGCCGCATCTACGACGTCATCCGCCGCACCGAGAAGTTCATCTGCCATGAGTACGACGTACTGAAGCCGTTCCTGCCCGAGGAGATCACCTTCTTCCACTCGGAAGAACTGCAGGCGCGTTTCCCCAAGCTCACGCCGAAAGAGCGCGAAACCATGGTCTGCCGTGAGCACGGCGCGGTGTTTGTCATCGGCATCGGCGGCGATTTGAAGGAAGGCCAGCCACACGACGGGCGCGCACCCGACTACGACGATTGGACAACCCCGACCGGCAAAGGCCGCAAGGGCCTGAACGGCGACATTGTCGTCTACCACCCGCTGTTCGACTCGGCCTTCGAGCTGTCCTCCATGGGCATCCGCGTCGACCGCGAGGCGCTGCTGCGGCAGTTGGACATCCGCGGCGTGCCGGAACGCAAGAGCCTGCTCTTCCACCGGCGGCTGCTGAACGGCGAACTGCCACTGTCGATCGGCGGCGGTATCGGGCAGTCGCGCCTGTGCATGCTGTACCTGCAGAAGGCGCACATCGGTGAAATCCAGGCCGGCATGTGGCCGAAAGACATGGTCGCGGCCTGCCGCAAGAAAGGCATCTTCTTGCTGTAGCGCGATCTGGCGCAAGACGAAGGGTGACGTGTGCAGAGAACGGCCTGGCGCCCAACCGCCCGCCCGAAGATCTCGAAGATATCGAAGCTCCCGAAGATCCCGAAGAGGAGGCTGACTGTCCGTCATGAAACGCACACTCATCCATCAGGTCCTGCAGAGTCCCGCGCTCGGAAGTGACATCACGGTGGCCGGGTGGGTCCGGACGCGCCGTGACTCGAAGGGTGGGTTCTCGTTCATCGAACTGAACGACGGCTCGTGCTTCGGCAACCTGCAGGTCATTGCCGACGCGAAGCTGTCGAACTACGAGACCGAGGTGGTGAAGCTGTTCCCGGGCAGTTCGGTCGTGGTGCAGGGCAAGCTGGTCGCCTCGCAGGGCGCCGAGCAGGCGTTCGAGTTGGCGGCGGCGAACGTCAAGGTCCTGGGTTTCTGCGAGCCGACCGAATACCCGCTCGGGAAGCAGCGCATTTCGTTCGAGCGCCTCCGCGAGGTGGCGCACCTGCGTGCCCGGACCAACTCGTTCGGTGCCGTGGCGCGCGTCCGTAACGCCCTGGCCTTCGCCACGCACAAGTTCTTTCAGGACCGCCATTTCCTTTACCTTCACACACCGATCATCACCGCCAGCGACTGCGAGGGTGCCGGCGAGATGTTCCAGGTCACGACACTGCCGCTCGACAAGCTGCCGCGCGACCCCGAGACGCAGCAGATCGACTACAAGCTGGACTTCTTCGGCAAGCGCGCCAGCCTGACCGTCAGCGGCCAGCTCGAGGGCGAAACCTACGCCTGCGCGTTGGGTGATATCTACACGTTCGGCCCCACGTTCCGGGCCGAGAACTCGAACACGCGCCGGCACCTGGCCGAATTCTGGATGATCGAACCGGAAATGGCGTTTGCGGACCTCGCCGACGACGCGGACCTCGCAGAGGACTACCTGCGGTTCCTGTTCCGCTATGTGCTCGAGCACTGCCAGGAGGACCTGAAGTTCTTCAACGACCGCATCGACAAGACGGTGACCCAGACCCTCACCAGCCTTGCCGACAGCCAGTTCCGGCGCATTACCTACACCGAGGCCGTCGACATCCTGAAGGCGTCCGGCAAGACGTTCGAGTTCCCCGTCGAGTGGGGTTCGGACCTGCAGTCGGAACACGAACGGTACCTGACCGAAGAGCACTTCAAGGGCCCGGTCACGGTCACCGGGTACCCGAAGCAGATCAAGGCGTTCTACATGCGGCAGAACGACGATGGTAACACGGTCGCCGCCATGGACGTGCTGCTGCCGAACGTGGGCGAGATCATCGGCGGCAGTCAGCGCGAGGAACGCCTCGACCGGCTCGAAGCGCGTATCCGCGAGATCGGGTTCGACCCGAAGGACTACTGGTGGTACTGCGACCTGCGCCGGTTCGGCAGTGTGCCGCATGCCGGGTTCGGACTCGGCTTCGAGCGCATGGTCCAGTTCTGCACCGGTATGCACAACATCCGCGACGTCATTCCCTACCCGCGCGCCCCCGGCAGTGTCGAGTTCTGAGCCGCCAGGGGCCGTGCGCCACGTCGACGTGCGGGGGCTCTGCCCCCGCGCCCCCGCCGGGGCGTCGTTGACTCCCCGGACCCCTCGATGTTGTTGTCTGTCGCGTGGGCGCCGGGCTACCGGCGCCCACGCGACAGACAACGGGGCCGACGGGGGCCCGCCCCCGTAACCCCGGATGGCCGTCTGCGATGGCATGCGGCGGCCGGGGCCACGGGAAAAGATAATCGGGATGGGTCCGGGAAGGGCCAATGGTCCTTCCCGGCAGGGGTGCGGGGACGGCGTCCCCGCCGTGGCTCCGTGTCGGTTCACCCGTGCCGCAGTTCCGCGGTGATCGCGCGGGCGGCGGCGCGGAGGCGTTCGATCAGGGCCGGGATGCGGGGTTCCGTGATCTGGCCGGTCAGGGAGATGGCGGCCACGGCCGGTTCCCCGACGTTGAACGCGAACGCGACCTTGCCCGTGGGGTCGTGCCGGAACGAGTAGCCCTGCTGCCGTGCCGCACGGACTTCGTCCATCAGCGTCGCGAACGCCTCGTTGGACAGCGCCGGTTGGGCGCCATCAACGTAAAGCTCCCGGATCTCCGCGTCTGACTTATCGGCCAACAACGACACGCCCATGATCGACTCGTGCGTCGCGTACAAGCCGTGGCCGGCAATGCCTTCCTCGGGACGGTGTCCGGGCGCAGCGTGAATCAGGTAGCAGACGTGCCGTTGCCACAGCACGGCCATGGCCACGGTCACCCTCTCGGCCGCGAACGGGCGCAGGTGCGGCAGCGCCACGGGCAGCAGTCCCGACCCGCGCAGGCTCTGGGCCGAGAGCACGTGCAGGCCCGGCCCGGGCCGGTACTTGCGGTTTGTCGTCTTCTCGACCAGGCCCAGATGCGCGAGCGTGCCGAGCAGGCGATTGACGCGCGTGGGTTCAAGGCCGAGCCGGCGCGCCACCTCGCGACTGCCGATGGGGGCGTCCGCCATGACGACCATCTGGAGGCAGGCCAAGCCGTTGATAAGGCTGAGATTGGGTTGTGCGGGAAGCATGCTGGAACTGTACCCGTCCAGCGGTGGGAAATCAACGGTTATAGGTGGTGCTGTCGTCGCGTGACAGTCCCACTGGGGGGCGCGCGCCGGCACCGGCGCTGCCTTACCTGCCCGCTTTGCGCAGGAACTCGCGGGGCGACAATCCCTCGGCCTTCTTGAACGCTTTCGAGAGATGGAAGGCGTCGCTGAAGCCGAGTTGCTCGGCGATCGCCTTGAGGGGTTGCCCCTTGAGCAGCAGCGATTTGGCGCGATCGAGGCGCAGGCGTGCGCGGGTCGCCATCGGACTTTCGCCCGTCTCTTCGCGGTAGCGGTGCGCCAACCCCGAAACGCTGACGTGCACGTGCTCGGCAATGTCCGCCACCGTCATGGACTCCGTGATGTGCTCCTCAATGTACGCTTGGACGGCATCGACCAGGTCGGACCTGCCGCCCGGCGCCCCGTCCGCACCGATGCGGAACGTCTCCGCCTCGACCGGTTCGGCGTGCAGGAGCAGGTGCAGCGCCTCGCAGAGCAGCGTCTGGGCACGCCAGAACCCGTCGTCACCGTAGCGCTGTCCGATCCGGGCGCCCTGGCGAATGGTTTCGCCCAATTGCCCGGTGGCGTCCAGAAACCGCGCATAGCCATACCGGGCGGTGATGAGTTGGCCGAGTCCGGCTTCGGCCCCGCCGCTGAACAGGAACCAAGTGCTGTGGCGCAAACCGGTCTCCTGCCGCGTGTCCTCCCAGTACTCCGTACCCGGCGGGTAGAGGTGCGCCACACGCGGCAGGCGCGTGCACCAGGGCATTCGCGGCGACTTGACCCGAACCCGCCCGTAGGTCGCAAACTCGTAGTCCAAGACCCACAGCGCTTGCCGCTGGTGGTTCAGAGACTGTACATATTTCCCCTCAATCTCGACCGCCGCGGCCAACGCGGGACGGACCGCTTCGCGCGGTTTCCAGTTGCAGTTCACGAACAGCGATGGCATCGTGGGGTTCCTCGATTCAAGAACGCTCTGACTGCACGCGGCGGGCAGTGGCGCGGGACCTCCGGGGCCGCCGCAGGGTACGCCGGTTCGTCCCGAACCGAGGCCCTCAAACCGGGGACCGGTCGGCGCATCCCGCTGCGGCGCGGGACGCGCCGAAGCCACTGCGCGCCCGAACTCAACTTTAGCCAGGGCAAGCCGCCTCACCTCGACGCTGGATTCAACCGCACAGGTCGGGTTCCTTTCGCGCCCTTCGCGGGTTCGGAGTGACCGCTTTTGCAGTAACATACATGTTCTCTGCAGTGTGCGCCATTTCGGGTGAACGACTGCCGCTGTATTGTGGAGGGTAAACAAGGCGCAATGATTGGAGGGTCGTGTGTGAGTGAGTGTGTGGGTGAGCGGGTAAGGTTCCCTCGACACACGACCCTCGACACAACCTCAACCCCGGCGACCGATCCACGAACCTACAGATAGGAAAGGGACACGAGCATGACAGCCGCGACGAAGGCCAAGAGTGCGAAGAAGATCAAGGCGACGTTGACCGAGGCGGACCTGGCCGTCAACGGCGGCCGCAAAACGATCAAGGCGTTTGGGTCCAAGCCCGAACCGAAGATCGGTGTCGAGGAGGCCATGGCGCTGGTGAGCTTGTGGGGTTACAGCGATGGAACGCTTGCCAAGGTGCGCGCGTTGCTGGACAAGGAGAGCGTTGGTTCGCCGCACCTGGCGCGGTACTACTGCCCGAAGCCGTCGCGCGTGGCGGAACTCGAGGCGTATTCGCGGGACTTGTTCGGGGTCAAGTACGCGCTGGGGGTCAACTCGGGAACATCGGCGCTGACCTCGGCGTACGTGGCCTGCGGTATCGGGCCGGGTGACGAAGTGATTATCCCTGGCTACACGTTCTTCGCGACCGCCGCGGCGGTCATTGCGGCCAAGGCACTGCCGGTGATTGCGGAGATTGACGACTCGCTTACGCTCGATCCGAAGGACGTCGAGAAGAAGATCACGCCGCGCACCAAGGCGATCGTGCCGGTGCACATGGTCGGGTGCGCCTGCGACATGGCCGGCATCATGAAGATTGCGCGCAAGCACAACCTGCTGGTGGTCGAGGACAACGCGCAGTCCTGCGGCGGCAAGTTCAAGGGCAAGTTCCTGGGTTCGATCGGGGACATGGGCTGCTTCAGTCTGAGCACGTTCAAGATCACCGGCGCCGGCGAGGCCGGGCTGGTGCTGACCAACGACGAGTACCTCTACATCCGCGCCCAGAACCAGCACGACACCGCTGCCTGCTGGCGGCCGCAGCGCTACGCGCGGGAACGGCAACCGGGCGAGCTGTTTGCCGGCCAGAACTACCGCATGAGCGAACTCGAGGGCGCCGTGAACCTGCTGCAGATGCAGAAGACCAAGGCGCAGGCGGAACGCTTCAACAAGAACATGCAGCGCGTGCACCGGCAGATCGGCACGTTCAAGAACACGATCCTGCGCCGCAGCAACGACCTGGCCGGCGATGTCGGCTACCGCCTGGTCATGTTCGGCAAGGATGCGGAGTCCGCAACCAAGCTGGCGAAGGCGCTGTCCGCGGAAGGCGTGCCGACGTACGGTCGCGGCGACAGCAACGCCCGCGACTGGCACATCTATCCGTATTGGGAGCATATCATGGAGCAGAAGTCGGCGACGGACAAGGGCTGCCCCTTCACCTGCCCGCTGCGCAATGCGCCGCTGCCGAAGTACACCGCCGACATGTGCCCAAACACGCTCGACTACATCAACCGCGCCGTCTTCGTCAGCGTGGACCAGTGGTGGAAGGCGGCCGACTGCGACCACGTCGCCGCAGCCATCAACAAGGTCTGCAGCGTCCTGGGCTGAGCCACGCGATCGAGCAGCGACTGGCAGGGCAGGCATCCCGTGCGTGATGGCACGGGGCCTGCTCTGTCCGTTTTGCGGGGGACGAGCGGGAGGCAGAGCGTCAGGGGCGCTGCCCCCGACACCCCCGCTGGAGGATCATTGACCCTCCAGACCTCCCGGATCTGCTGCCGGGCGTGACGCGCCCAAGCCCGCGTCACGCCCGGCAGCGGTGGCCGACAGGGGCTCCGCCCCCGTACCCCGGCAGCCGGCGTGGGGCGCGGCAACGGCTGGGTGGGTGTGCGAGCTTAGCGCGTCTCGTCCGTGTCCAGCATGGTCACACGAATGCCGGGCTCTGCGGTGGCGTACTCGCCAGCCGCTGCAGCCGCGTGTTCGAATTGCGGGGATTCTCCACCATGAAGATCATGAAGCTTGAGGACAACCCGGCCGACAGGAGGTCGTTGTCTTGTCATCTGTCACGCCTGCATCCGTTCCGGCCGGTTTGGGTTGCCGTTTCCCCTATCCTTCATGCCCCTTCATGTTCTTCATGGTAGCCATGCCTTGGTTTCTTTATTCGAACGCCGGTTCTACCCTCGCGGTGGGAACAGTTCTTCGGCGGTGCCGGAGAAGAGGCGCTCCTTCTGGGCGGCGGACAGGCCGAGTTCGTCGAACAGTGCGCCGTCGCGCTTGACCAGTTCGCCCTGGTGCTTCAGGTCGCTCGGGATCACCGAGTCGGACCCGAACATCAGCCGCTCCACGCCGCAAAACGAGATGGCGTTGGCGATGGCCTGCTTGCGGATGTACGCCGGGGTGCCGGGCGTCATGTCGATGTAGCTCTGCCATTGCGGGTTGCCGACGGCGCGCATCCGGCCCATGACGGCCAGGCACTCGTCGCACCATGGCCAGGAGATGTGCGCCATGGCGAAGCGGATGTTCGGGTAGTGCAGCAACTTCTCGAGGTACACGGGCTGGCAGAAGCGCGAGCCGTCTTCGTGCCCGTACAGGATGCCGGTGTGGAACAGGATGCCGGCCTTGAGCTCGTGCATCAACTCCCACCACGGTTCCAGTCGCGGTTCGGTCGCATACCAGTGGTCCGGGATGATCTTGATGCCGGCAAAGTCCAGATCGCACAGTGCCTCGCGCGCCAGACCGCCCATGCCGGGGAGCGTGGGTTCGAGCCAGGCCAGGCCGGAGAGCCGGTCCGGTGCCGCGTCGCAGAGTTTCTTCGTATCCAACAGGTTGCGCCGCGTCTGCTGCAGTGAGTTCCGCTCCAGCTTCGACATCACCAGCATGCGTGTCAGGCCGTTGCGGTCCATGGCGTTGAGAATCGCGGCCGCGTCCGTAATCCCGTCCACCGTGTGCACGTGACAGTCGACAATGCGCATGGGTGTCTCCCTGTGACAATTCGTGATCCTGCTCGTCCGGCTCCGCGGCTGCCCCGACTCCATACACTACAGGGTCGCCGGTCGAGTGTCGAGGAGCAAGAGCCGGGTGGCGTAGTGGGCCAGGGGCAGGTGGTGGTCGGGACGCCGGCCGGCGCCAACCGCGAAGAGGCCGGAATCCTCCTGGCTCCTGAACACCGACTGCAATCGATAGCGATCGATTGCCGTCGACCGCGATCGGCAACGGCTCGGACGTTGATGCAGGCGGCGGAGATCCGATCGCCGGCCAATGGACTGGCCGGGCCACGGGTTGGCGCACGACCGGGCCGTGGTGCGGGCAGTCTCTTGCCCGCAGACTCGGAACAACGCATTGCCCCCGGCGCGGTCATGCCTCCGCGCCGGACGCGCGGCCCTCGCGCAGGCTCGCCCATTGACAACGCGCCGGCGCCCTCTACAATACACGGAAATGCACAGTGTCCGACTGCCCGGGGCGCGGTCCGACTCGAGCGACCCACGCGACCCGGGGTGATGAACCTATGGCGCCGGGGAGAATCTCTCGCATGGCCAAGATCACTCGTCCCACTGCTGCAGAACCGCCAGTCGGCATGACGTTTCCGGGTCGCGATCCGGGCCGGGCGCGGGCCCAGGAGACCGCACAGCTTCTGCATTTGGAGAACGACATGCTGTCCATGACCTGGCGCACCACGGGCGGGCATCTCACGGCGGCGCGGTTCTGCGACAAACTCACCGGCGCCCTGCATCCGCTGGCGGACGCGGAATGTTTCCTGTTGGTACTGGCCGATACGCCCATGCCCGAGCCGCGGACCATCAAGGCGTCCGACCTGCAGATGGTGGCCGCGCCGGCGGTCAAGAGTATCAGTGCGCAGCCGGATGCCGTGCGCCTGGCGGACCGATTTGCCGGCCGGCAGGTGCAGGCACGGTTCCGCTCGGCCGACGAGACGCTCGAGGTCGAGTGGCGCGCCGAACTGCGCGACGGTGCGAACTACATGCGGCAGTTCGTGACCGTCAAGGCGTTGCGCGAGCCGTTCGAAGTCCAGGAGTTGGTCCTGCTCGATCTGACACTGCCCGCAGCGAAGGTGGTCGGTGCCGTGACCGGGTCGCCGGTCGTGGCGGAAACGGTCTTCTGCGCGTGCGAGTCGCCGCTGGCCCGAAACCAGGTGACTGCCGTGACCCGGCAGCACCGTGTGCAGACGCAGGTGCGCTGCAGCTTGCCATTTCCCGGTGTGGCCGCGTCCGGAACGCCCGTCACGGGCAGCGCGGTCACGGGTGTTGTGCCGCGTGGGCAGTTGCGGCGCGGGTTCCTGTTCTACCTCGAGCGCGAGCGTGCACACCCGCATCGCACGCTTCTGCACTACAACAACGGTTACGAAATCGGTTGCGAGTACTGGAAACGGCAGTGGGCGAAGAAGCCTGAGGAGGCGGACGCATTCCGGGCCGGCATGGACAAGGCGTGGCAGGAGTTGATCCGCGTGTTCCAGGACGAACTGGCGCGGAAGCGCAAGGTGACGGTGGACGCGTTCGTGCACGACTACGAGTGGGACGACGAGAAGAGCCCGTGGCAGTTCCACAAAGGCTACCCCAAAGGGTTTGCCCCGGCCTGTCGCGCCGCCGAGAAGAGCAAGTCGAAGATCGGTGTCTGGTTCTCGCCGTGGGGTGGCTACCCGGACAAACCGGCCAAACTCGAGTGGGGTCGGAAGCAGGGCTTCGAGACGAATCCGTTCGGCCTGGCGCTGGCCGGACCGCGCTACTTTGCCCGGTTCCGCGCCGCCTGCGTCGGCATGGTGCGTAAGTTCGACGTGAGCTACTTCAAGTTCGACGGGTTTGCGCCGGGGAACAACCAGCCCGGGCCCGGCGAGTACGCCAGCGAGGTCGACGCGCTGCTGCGCCTGATCGGCGAACTGCGCGCGCTCAAGCCGTCGTTATTCGTCAATCCCTCGACGGGGTCGTGGATGTCGCCGTTCTGGTTGCTGTGGGCCGACACGATCTGGCGCCAGGGCAGCGACTCGGGCGTGGCTGGCCAAGGCACGCCGCGGCAGCAGTGGATCACTTACCGCGACAGCCAGACCTACCGCAACGTGGTGGCCGGCAACCCGCTCTACCCCATCCCCGCACTGATGCTGCACGGCGTGTTCATCCACCACTGGGCGTTCGCCGGCCCGAACTACTACGACCCGGCCAACCCGGCGAAACAGAACTACGACCCCGCCGACATCGTGGCGGAGATCCGCTCCTTCTTCGCGACCGGCACATCCCTGCAGGAGCTCTACATCGCCCCGGACTTGATGACCGCGGCGCTGTGGGACACTTTGGCCGAAAGCGCGAAATGGGCGCGTGCGAACGCCGACGTGCTGGCGGACTCGCACTGGGTCGGCGGCGACCCGGCCGACGGCAAGGTCTACGGCTGGGCCTCGTGGACGCCGCGCAAGGGCATCCTGACGCTGCGCAATCCAGGCCCGACCGCCGCCAGTGTCGCGCTGGACATCGGCCAGGCACTCGAACTCCCCGCGGGTGCGCCTGAGACTTACACCCTGACCAGTCCGTGGAAAGAAGACGCCGGGCGCCAGCCCGTCCCGCTCACCGCCGGCAAACCACAGACGATCGCGCTCAAGCCGTTCGAAGTGCTTGCGTTCGACGCGACCCCAACGCCACCGCCGGTTAAGTGACCGATGCGAGGGCGAGTTCCCCCGCCGTCTCGGCGCTCCAGTGGGGGGGGATACCCATCAGGCGAACGACGGCGGCGGCTGTGGATATGGCGAATCGACGCTCTGAGGAAGTAGAGCAAGGCTCCAGCCTTGCAGTTCCAGGCCTCACCGTTGCGCGCAACATGAATGCCCACAGTAGGGGCGTGCGTGCGCCC
>Ga0156402_1106_pt2 | contig 34844 bp, 23 predicted proteins | sample RifOxyA3_FD_108045 | JGI IMG/M metagenome (GOLD analysis project Ga0156402, IMG submission 108045) | Lentisphaerae bacterium RIFOXYA12_64_32 | reverse complement strand
GCCCCTGCCAGACCGCGGGCCACAAGGCCACGTTCAGGCCACTGGCGATTTTTTCACAGCTTCTGACGCATTACCCGAAACCGCATTTGCGGGTTCGCAACGCGCGTTCTGCGGGGCTATAGTTAATGTTTCTCCATTGGGATTTCATGCCGGGTCCATGGCCGTGGGGTACCATGGGAACACAGCTCGAAGAAAAACTACTGACTCTGGCCGGCCGTGAGCGTTGGGAGCGCGGCATGGCTTTGGTGCGCGAACGCGCGATCCTGGACGTGCGCTGCAACACGCGGTCCGCGGAGTTGCGGATTGCCAATGACCAAGGTGGGTTCGAGTGCCTGAAGTTGCAGTTCCGGCGCCAGCGTGCGGCCGTCCAGTGCTCTTGTTCGCGCGGGGGGCGCTTCTGCGAGCACGCGGTGGCTGGGATCATCGAACTGACACGGCGCGTGCCGGAAGTGGCCAACTCGCTGGTCCTGGGCGAACCGCTGGAGGACAGTGCCTTCCGGGGAGGCCCCGGCGGCGGTCCGAAAGACGGCGTGGATGCGCACGACGAGGACAACGGGACGGCGCACGCGGCGCCGACCGTTTCGGTCCCGTCCCTGAAGGCCCTCATGGCGGAAGGACAGCCACGGGCGCAACTGCAACTGCTGGTGCAGGGCGGCCGCCTTCCCACGATGGAAAGCCAGTGGAACCACGTGGGCCTGGAGGCACGACTGCGCTTTGACGGCAAGGACTACTCGGCGGGCAACCTGAAGCGGCTGATGGACGAAGGCCAGGCCGCCGGCGGCATGGTCCTGGCGCACTTCCCGCCGCAGGAACAGCAGATCATCCGCTTCCTGGTGGGGCACGGCGAGATGGAAGGTGCGGTTTTCAGCCTGAACTCCCACGACCTGGCTGATCTGCTTCACAGCCTGCCGGGGTTCAGCGGGCTCTGTGTCGAGGACGGCCAGGTTCACGTGCACCTGGAGCGGTTGGAGCCGGTGTTTCTCGTCAGCCAGCACGACAACGGTCGGTCGGTGGCGCCGAGTCTGCTCCTGCCGGGACGGGGCACCATCCAGGGCCGGAAAGTGTCGCACGTCGCCGGCCGGGGCGGGATCTGGATCGGCCTGGGGTGTGACTACTGGTGGCTGCCGGGTCTCCTGCCGCCTGCCTGGGTTCGGGTCTTTCTCAGAGGTGAGGAGGAATCGCTTTCCGACGACGAACTGCAGCGGTTGGGGGATTTGTGCGGCCAGCATGCATTTCCGGGGCGTCTGGTCTCCAAGGGCGGCGGCACGGGGCAGGAACTGGCCGTCAAGCCGGGGCAGTGCCGGCCGGTCGTCGAGCTGGACTGGGAGGCCGGGGCCATCGTGGGCCGGCTGGAGTTCGACTACGGGGGCAAACGGGTGGGCAGCAGCGGTCCACAGGTTCTCTGGGGCCGGAAGACCTTTGTCGCCCGCGATCCCGAGGCGGAGAAGCGCGCCGAACGACATCTGACAGGCGCGGGGTTCCGACGGTGCCGTGGGGATGACGACGTGTTCCGGCTGACCGAGGCGCGCCACATCTGGCGTTTCATCGGGGAGGTCCTGCCGCGCATGACCCCGCAGTGGGCGGTGTACTGGTCACCGGGATTCCAGACCAAGCGTGCCGCCAGCGGCCATGCGAACCTGACGGTTCGTCAGGCGTCCGAGGATGAGGCCTGGTTCGAACTGGAGTGTGTGCTGAAGGGACCCAAGGGCGGGTTGCTGAGCCTGGATGAAGTCCTGAAGCAACTGGGCAAGGACTCCGGTGACCTGGTGTGGGCAGACAGCCAGGGGGTGTTCATGCTTTCACGCGAGGTCCAGCAGGCCCTGGCCCTGCTTACTCGGCGCTCCGCCCAGCACGAGCACGGTCGTTTCCGGCTGGGCCGATACACTGCGCCGGTCGTGGACGAGGCGGTGCGCCAGTACTGGGACGGCCCGCAGGGACGCTGGCAACAGGCGTGTGAAGCGCTGCAGCAGCGGCAGCTCGCGCTCCAGTGCCGCCTTCCCGAGCGTCTCTCGACGCAGTTGCGCGGTTATCAGGCCGAGGGGGTGGGGTGGCTGAAGACGCTGGAAGAGTGCGGGTTTCACGGCATTCTGGCCGACGAAATGGGGTTGGGCAAGACGGTGCAGGCGTTGGCCATCCTAGTCTCCCGTAAGCTCGAGGGCAAGACGGTCGGGCCCGCACTGGTGGTGTGCCCAACCAGCCTTCTGACGAACTGGTACATGGAAGCGTCGCGGTTTGCACCGGAACTGCGGGCCACCGTTGTGCGGGGGCCGTCCCGCAAGCAGCAAATCGAGTCGCTCGCGAATTACGACTTGGTCATCACCTCCTACGCCCTGCTGCGCCGGGACGTCGCGGCCTATGCCGGGTTAACGCTCGATTACCTGATCCTGGACGAGGCACAGCACATCAAGAACCATCTGACCGCGAACGCCACCACGTGCAAAGCGCTGCGGGCGAACCACCGCCTGATCCTGACCGGCACGCCGATGGAAAACTCCCTGTCCGAGGTGTGGTCTCTGTTCGACTTCCTCCTGCCTGGCCTGCTGGGTTCGCAGAAAGACTTCCGCAACGACTACGAGGTCCCGGTCGAGGGGGGGAACGGAAGTCGTGTCTCGCAGGCCTTGATCAGCCAGATCCGACCCTTCCTTCTGCGTCGCACCAAGGCGGAGGTGTGCAGTCAGTTGCCGCCGAAGATCGAGCAAGCGGTCTACTGTGAGCTCGAGGAAGGTCAGCGCCGCCTGTACGACAGTATTCTGATCGCCGGACAGCGGCTCCTGACGCAGGCACGCCAGGAAGGTTGGCAGGCGTGCCGGTTCCAGTTGCTCTCCGTGCTCATGCGGTTGCGACAGGTCTGCTGCCATCCGCGTCTGCTTCCGGCCGAGATGCAGGTGGGGGGCAACGGCGATGTCGAGTCCGCCAAGACCGAACTGACGCGGGAGATTGTCCATCAGGCGATCGACGGTGGCCACCGGATGCTGCTGTTCAGCCAGTTCACCTCGTTGCTGAAGATACTGGCGGCCTGGCTCGACGAGGAGAAGATTGCCTATGAGTACCTCGATGGCAGCACCAAAGACCGGCAGGAGCGGGTGGACCGGTTCAACCGGACTCCGACGACACCGGTGTTCCTGCTCAGCCTGCGCGCGGGGGGGACTGGCCTGAACCTGACCGGCGCCGACACGGTCATCCACTACGACCAGTGGTGGAACCCGATGGTCGAGGACCAGGCCACGGACCGGACCCACCGGATCGGCCAGGAACGGCCGGTGACGGCCATGAAGCTGATCGTCCGCGACACCATCGAAGAGAAGGTCCTGGCCCTGCAGGCGAGCAAGAAGGAGCTGTTCCGTGAACTCCTGGCCGGTGTGCCGCGCAAGCTTGCCGACCTCTCGCTGGGGGATGTTGAGTTCCTGCTGGCCAAGTAGGCGGCACGTGTCAGACCGACAGGGCCTCCCCCCCCCAATGCCGCTCAGGTCCTCCTGCGCTGCGTGTCGGTCGCGCTCGGAAATCCCGTTGGCACCGCGGCGCCGTCTTCCCCCCTCACCAGCACGATGCGTGCGAACATCGCAAGTCGGGGCAGAACGGGCCTCAGCAGCGACTCGACGCCCCGCCAGAACCCGAACGTCCAGCCTGGTGTCAACGCCGGGTGCGACACGCCCCCGGCCAACAGGTAGCGGAACGGGGCGAGCGGCGTCACGGCGCGGATCTGGAGTTGCGGGAACCCGGCCTCGAACCCGGCCCGATCACGCGCGAAAACGATCCACGCCAGGGCATTGTTGCTGCCGGACAGGGGATGCCCGGCCGGGTGTTCCCACGTCGTGGCGCCGGGTTCAAACGGCTCGTGGTGCAGGTGGCGGTAGATGACCCTCGACCACGGCGTGACCCACGGCTCGATCATGCTCACCACGCCGCCGGGGCGCAGGCACCGGCAGGCCTCGGCAAGGAATCCCCGCGCATCCGGGAAGTGGTGGAACACGTTGGTCATGACCAGCCCGCGCAGGGAACCGGGGGGGAAGGGCAGGCGACACCCGTCCAGTGCCACTTGGACCACCCCGTGCGGCAGGATGTCCGACGTGACCAAGTTCGGCACGAACTCGCGCAGAAAGCTGCCCCCGGAACCGAGTTCGACCACCGCGCCCGGCCCCGGCGGCAGGTCGGCCGCAATCTGACCGTACCACTCCCGGTACAGCCGGTGCAGGAACAGCTTGCGCCGCAGCGCCTGCGTGCGGAGCTCCAACGCCGCCGGGGTGTCGGCAGCCATGTTGGCGTCTCGCGTGCTGCGCATATGTCCTCTTGCCGGGGGCGCGGGGCCGCGGAACGTCCCGGGCCGCAGTTCTACCATGAAGACCCATGAAGGCCGGAACCCAGATGAGATACGCGTCGGGACCGTCCCGCCGCGCCTGGACACAGTTGACTCCGCGTCGTCTGTCTGGCGTTCTGGCCCTTCAAGTCCTTCATGCCCTTCATGGTGACACTATCTGAAGACAGGCCTTCAGACGAACTTGATGCGGTTGGCGGCGAACAGGACCATGCGCAGCAGCAGCACCCCGTGCCGCCAACGGTGGATGTTGGTGGTGCCGTAGGTGCGTTCCTCGTAGCGGATGGGCAGGTCGACGAGCCGCATGTTCAGCTTGGCCGCACCGAACAGCAGATCAAAGTCGCCGAACGGATCGAAATCGCCGAAATAGGCGCGGTTGGCGGCGATTCTGGCGTAGTCCGAAGCCCACATGGCCTTGGTCCCACACAGCGTGTCCTTGATCGGCTGCCCGAGCAACCATGAGAAGGCGAGGCTGAACGACTTATTGGCCAGCAGGTTCAGGAAGCGCATTGCTTTCTTGTCCATGGGGTAAACCAGCCGCACGCCGTTGACCAGGTCCGCCTTGCCCGAGCGCAACGCCTCGTAGAAGCGCGGCAGCGCCTCGGGCGGCATGGTCAGGTCGGCGTCCAGGATCATCAGAATGTCTCCCGACGCGCGTTCGAAGCCGAGCCGTACGGCATCGCCTTTGCCTTTGCCGGTCTGCCGCAAGAACAGGGCTTTGCGTTCCGGGTGGGCTGCTATGGCCTGCGTGATGGCCTCTGCGGTGTTGTCGCTGGAGCCGCCCTCCACGAAGACCAGCTCGGTGCCGCGGCCCATGTCGGGGGTCCGGCGGAACACGGCCTCGATGTTGCCCGCCTCGTTTCGTGCCGGTACGATTACCGACACCAGCGGCTCGGCAGCCAGCGCGGGCCGGACCGGCGCGGGCCGGGCCATGAGCACGTTCGTCAGCGCCAGGAAGCGGCACGGCCAGAGCTTGACCATCCACCGGTTCAGCAACGGGGTCAGCAGCGGGCACGGCAGCGGCGACAGCACTTCCTGCCAGACCCGGAGCAGCTCGAAGTCCGCGAGGTAGAGCATGTGCGCCGCATCCTCGGCGGTCAGCCAGTTCTGGGGCAGCAGGGGCGTGGCCAGACCGAACCGACGGGCCAGGGTCAGGGGGCCGCGCCACATCTGGCTGTGCAGGTTGAGAATGACGCGGCTGCGCGGATGGACCAGGCCGTGCAGCCGCTGCAGCGCGGCTTGGACATCCACCAGGTCATTCACCAAGTCCGACAGGATGATGAAGTCGAAGGTCTCGTTCAACGCGATCTCGTGGACGTCGGCCAGGATGAATTCCAGGTCCGGGTGTCGTTCGCGGGCGCGCCGGATCATCTCGGTGGAGAAGTCGACCCCGACGCCGCGGCCCGGCCGGAGTGCGGCCAGCAGATCGCCTTGAGCACAGCCGAGTTCCAGAACGCTTGCACCTTCCGGGATGACGAGCCGGTACACGTCGGCCAGGCGCCGGTGGTAGCACCCGCCCCAGCCCGGGGACGAGTCCAGGCGCGCCGCGACGCTGTCCCAGTGCGCACACCGCTCCGCGGTGCGGGACGCATGGGTCGCCGGAATGTCCTGGTTCGGTTCGGGTGGCATCGACTCTCCAAGGCTACCCTCAGGCTTCACATTCATCCCCCAACGCGGCCCTGTCAAGCCAAGAATACGAAAGCTACACCATTCGGGCAGGCTGTAGGTGTTTAGGCTGTAGGTAAGACCCTACGCTTTTCCCGCGACGGACGCGCGGGAAAAGGGGCGCGTTGCGCAGTCGCGGTCCGGGTTGTGACGCAGTGACCCAATGGCGCAGTGACTCAGTGACCAACACCCCACGACACCCGACACGCATTACGACAAGCATGTTGGTGTCAACGCGCCGCTAAGGCGGCTACAGCCTACCCGCCCCGGCGTTGCGGTAGGCGCGCGGCGACACGCCGACGGACTTCCGGAACGTGCGGGAAAAGTGGAACGGGTCCCCAAAACCCGCCGCCCGCCCCACCTCCTCGACGTTCAGGCGCGTCCGGTCCAGGAGTTCGCAGGCCCGGGCGACGCGCAGCCGCGTGACGTACTGCAGCGGCGTAACCCCCACTTCGCGGCGGAATTGGCGACCGAAATGTGCTTCGGACAGGTGCGCGACGCGCGCCAGCTCGCCCCGGGTCAGGCCGGCCCGGTCGTACCCGGTAAACAGGAACCGGACCGCTTCTTCGATCCCGGGCGAGTACGCTGCCGGCGAGCGCGACGGGTCGGCGACGCTCTCGTGCAGATCCGCCAGCAGGTTCAGTACCTCGCTCTTGAGCCGGATCGCCTGGAACGGTTGCTGCTGCTTGTGCAGACGGCACACGGACCGGCACCGCTCGACCAGTCGCGCTACGTTCCGCACCGGTACCGTGAGCAGCATCGGTGCCTTGTCCAGGTCAGGGACCGGACTGTCGTTCGCCACATCGAACGAGGTCCACCACAGGCTCAGCGGCGGACCGTCCGCCGGCGGCGTGCCGATGTACCCGAAGTGCGCGTTGAGCGTGACCAGTGTTCCGGGCTTGAGCGCCGCCTCGTGCGGCCCGAGCTGGATGTGCGTCGGGCCGCCGCCGGCATAGAGCCCGAACTCGAGCAGCGCGCGGCCCTTGACCTTGAACGGACCACGGTCCTCGCCGGCGTACGGCAACGGCAGCGCCTCCAGGCGATTCGCCCAGATCAGTGTGTTTTCAATCAGATTGCACGTTTCCGACAGCTTTTTGATGGATTCCAGCATGCCGTTGTCCTTCCATTTCAAGGTTAATGGGTATAATGTCATTCAAACACCCGACAAAACAAGAGCCGGAATTGCCAAGTGATATGGCGGTCGTGGCGCGGGACCTCCGGGACCGCAGCAGAGTGCTCGGGGCCGTCCCGGCCCGAGGCCCTCGGCCGGAGACCGGCCGCGGCACCCCGCGTCGGCGCGGGACGCGCCGAGCCACTGCCAACGTAACGAACCCCTGAACGGAGGAAGCATCGATGCAGAATCTCGCCCTTTTCGGTGGCCCGCGTGCGGTTGCGGAAGGGTCTGTCAAGACGTGGCCACCCCTGAACCAGGCGGACCGTGATGCGGTGATGGCCGTGTTCGACTCGAACATCCTGCACGGCACGGCGGCGCCCAACGCGGTGGCGTTGCAGAAGGAGTTTTCCGAGTACATCGGCTGCAAGTACTGCCTGGTCACGAACAGCGGCACGGCCGCGCTGCACATGGCCGTCGCGTCGCTGGGAATCGGCCCGGGCGACGAGGTGATCGTGCCCGCGTTCACCTATTGGAGCACCGCGGCGGCCGTGCTGCACCACAACGCCATCCCGATCTTCGTCGACATCGAGCCGGACGCGTTCTGCATCGAGCCGAAGCTGATTGAAGCGGCGATCACCGACCGTACCAAGGCGATCCTGCCGGTGCACATCCACGGCATGCCGTGCAACATGGGCCCGATTATGAAGATCGCGAAGAAGCACAAGCTGTTCGTGATCGGTGACGCCTGCCAGGCGCACGGCGCGAAGTGCGACGGCAAGACGGTCGGCAACATCGAGGACACGTGCGGATTCAGCACCAACCGGTCGAAGAACCTGTCCAGCGGCGAGGGCGGGCTGTTCTGCACGAACAACGAGGACGCCTACCGGGTCGCCGGTATGCTGCGCGAGTTCGGCGAGGTCGTGGTGCACGGTGAAGAGCGCGAGTACAACGCGTACGGCATGGGCTGGATGTACCGGGCGCACGAGTTCGTCAATGCGTTCTGCCGTTCGCAACTCAAGCGCCTGCCCGAGAACAATGCCAAGCGCCAGGAATTCGCCCAGTTCCTGACCGCCGAACTGCGTAACATTCCGGGCGTGAAAGGCCCGCACACACCGCCGAACCGCGAGCCGGTGTACTTCAACTACATCGTGCGCTTCGTGCCCAGCGAACTGGGGTTCGACGTGCCGGTCGAGAAGTTCAAGGCGGCGGCGCAGAAGGCGCTGGCCGCCGAAGGCATTGGCCTGGGCCAGTGGCAACGCACGCCCGTGCCGGCGCAGTCGGTGTTCCGCGACATGCAGGGCTACGGCAAAGGCTGCCCGTGGAACTGCGCCCACTACGGCCGCAAGATCCAATACCGCGGCGAGGACTTCCCGGCCACCATCAAGTTCATTGCCGAGCACTCCTACCTGTCCGCCGTGTACCCGCCCAACACGCTGGACCTGATGAAGCAGTACGTCGCCGGGTTCAAAAAGGTCATGGGCGAGCCCAAAGCCCTCAAACGCCTCATGGACGAAGCCGACAAGGCCGCGAAGGCCTCCACCGCCAGCACGTGAAGAAGTGGGACCGGTGCGCGGACCTCGTCGAGTACGGCATCCTGCGGCAGGAGTGGAGGGACGAAGTGACGACGAAGATGACGGCCTGCCGCCACGCCCCGGAGGGCGGCCAGCTCTCGTGGCCGTTTTCCGCGTTACTCGGTCGTTACATAGCTCAGGCTATGCGCCGCCCTCGTGCCTTGAAACCGGCTCAAGATAGCTGGCCGCAAATGCACAGGTTATTCCTTAACAGGCCCTAAGGGCCTCGTGAGCCTACTCCTCGTCCAGGACGCGCAGGGGGTAGTTGTTGTTGCCGTTGTCGCGGGCGGCGGTGGCGCCGGCGTCGTCGTCCAGGCGCCAGATGGAGAACTTCACGTCCGGCGCGTCCTTGAGGACCGCCGGGACGCCGTCGCGGGTCGTCTCGTACCGGGCGAGCGCATCCTCCCAGCCCGCGGGCAGGCCGGCGTCGAAGCGCCAGACGCGGACGTCGTCGATCTCGCCGTCGAAGAAGCTGCCCTGGCACGCCTTGCCGATCTCCAGCGCTTTATCCGTCTGGACTTGGGCCTCGAAGTCGGTGCGCTCTGCGACCTTCGCACCGTCCAGGTAGAGCCTGCCGGTGTTGCCGGCGCGGACGAACGCGACGGTGTGGAACTGGCCGTCGCAGAGCTGCTTCGCGAGGCTGGTCGCTGGGACGACGTCGAGGTAGCCCTTACCCGCCTGGTTCCGGCCGCGCGCAAACACGCCGTTGTACTGGCCGCCACGCAGGCTGAGCTGGAACAGTGGCGCTTCGTACACGCCCTTCATCAGCAGCGTGTAGCTGTCCCCGGCCGTATCCAGCGGCGAGTCGGGATTGAACCGGAACCGCGCCTGCACCAGGAAGTCGTTCGTGCGCAGGTCCAGGTTTGGACAGTCCGCACCGGAGGCCTGAAGAGCCGTACTGCCGCCGCAGTGCAGCGTGCCCTGGGCGAGGCCCGTGACCGTGACCGGGTACGCCTGGCGCGGCGGCGCGGGAATGTCGGGCAGCGCGGCCGTCCCGAACTCGCGCGCGTCCGCATCGACGATGTACGGGCGGAACTCCTTGTCCTGCAGCCACTTCTTGAACAGGTAGTGCTTCTGCCAGTGCCGGTAGCTGGGTGCGATGTCGCGGACGAGCGGCTGGTTGCGGAGTTCGCCGAGCGTGATGCTGCCGCCGACCGCGCCGGTCCGGTCGAAGCGCACCTCTGCGGTGCGGCCGTCGAACCGCACATCGACGCCCGTCTGGCGGTCCGTGCACACCAGCGTGGCATCCACGGGCTGGCCCTTGCCCGTGGCGGTCTGCAGCACGACCAGGTACTCGTAGCCTTTGGCCGCGTCCGGGGCGCCGTCGAACGCCAGCAGCCCCGGCTGGAGGTCGAGTTTGGCGTCGCCGGGCAGGAGCACGACTCCGTCCAGTGCCGCCTTGCCGGCACGGATGTGGAACCGGTTGCCCTGGCCGGTCAGGCCGGGCGCGGTCGCCGCCAGCCAGCGCGTGCGGTCCTGGCTCTTGCCCAGTTGACCGCGGTCGTAGACCACCACGATATCCGGGCGCAGGTACACGACGTGTCGGAACGCGGCCTCGGCCTGGTCGATCGGCCAGGCGTGAGTGGCGTCGCCCGCGGTGTAGTCGAACTCCGGCCAAGTCTCGTACGCGAGGATGCGGCCGGCAGCGAAGAACGTGTGCTCGGTGTGCCCGTGCAGCACGATCCCGTCATGGTTGCGGTACGGGTAGTTCATGGGCGCCACGCCGGAGAGCGCATAGTCGCGCAGGTTGTACGCCAGCAACTGCGGCGAGAACCGGTCGACGATGCGGTGCTCGTCCATGCGCGGCCACGCGGCGGCGTATTGCCAGCGCTCCGGCGGTGCGGCCCCCATCAGCACGACATTGCCCCAGGACGGCACCGGATCGCCGTGGTCGCCCTGCAGCGCTTTGGTGCCCAGCAGCACCTCACCGGCCTTGACGATGCTCAGGTGGTTCGGCTCGACGCGGTAGGTGACATCGCGCGCGCCGCTGACGAAGTACACATCGGTCATGCCCGGTCCCCAGTCCGACTTCATGCACACCTCGCCCTCGACGTCGAACAGCATGCTGGGCGGCAGGTCCGCGACGGCGCGCGCCGGCGCGTCCGGCACGTACCAGCCCAGGGCGAGGAACAACGGCAGGACGAAGCAGTGGCCTTCCTTCATCATCGCGTCGACAGCGGCGTCTTCGTCACCGGTGAGCGGGCCGTTCATCTTCGCGAGCCAGGGCGCGGCATCGTACAGCGCACGCTCGACCGCGTTGCCGGTCAGTAGCGAGGCGAGCATGGCGGTGATCTCGCCGCCCGTGCCGTGCGCGCCCGAACCGCGCAGGGCCAGGCCGCGCCGAATAATCTTGCGTCGGTCCAGGTGCGGTGCGGCGTACTGCAGGTGCACGAAGGCGCCACTGAAGAACTTCGCACTGAAGAACTCGCGCAGGTCGTACCCGAGGAAGCCCTGGAAGTACATCAGGTTGCGGAACACACCCTCGAGCGGGCAGTCGCAGTTGGCCACCGTACCCTGCCACCAGTTCCCGCCCCGCGTCCCGGCGTGCGCCTGCATGTAGTGAACCAACTCCTGGAAGGCGCGGAGCTGCTGGCTCAGGTACGACCGCTCGTCCGGCGACAGCGGCTCGTCAGTCGCCATGAGCGTGTCGGCGACGCGGTTCGAGTCGTACCTGGCCTTGACCAGGTCCTCGTGGTAGCGCGCGATCTCGGGGTGCTTGGCGGCGAGCATGTCGTACAGTACGGCCGAGGCGCCGGCAAACTCCCAGGCGTGCTCGTACGCCTCCTGGTGCCCGCTCTTCAGGATGGGCGCCAAACGATTGACGTAGAAACCGGCATCGCCCGGCTCGAGGTACAGGGCCGCCAGGCCGTAGCCGAGCGCCCGCCAGCGCGCCTCCATGTTCTCGTACGTCTGCGCCACTCCGCCGCCCATGGCCTTGGGCAGGAAGTCGGGCTGGTCAATATTGCGCCGCAGCCACTTGCGGTAGCGTTCGAAGAGAACCGGGTAGGCCGCGATCCGAGCGCGGATGGCGGCCTCGTCCGCGGCGCGGAAGAACAACGACGGGTGCGTCAGTTCCGGGAGGTGTGCGAAGTACGCACGCTGCGCCACCGCCGCGCCGTCGGGCAGGGCGGCGGTGGCGCGCAGCGTGAACACCCCGGTCTGCTTCAGGTCCAGGTCCAGCGGCACCTGCGCCCCTGCGCCGGGCATCACGGTTGCCGCCGCGCTCCCGGACGTCACCGGTCGCTCGTTGATGTCCAGCACGGTCCAGCCCACGTCCAGCCGCAACTCCGTCGTTGCGTCGTGCGCCAGGTACGCGGTGAACCGGACCGGCTCCGCGTTTGCGAACACCGCACGGCACGACGGCAGCGGCACGGCGTCGAAGGCCTCCGTCGGCTCGGGGCGCAGACTCAGCCGGATCTGCGGGGGCAGGACGGCCTGCACCCGGAGCGCGTCCAAGCGCGCCCACGGCGAGCTTGAGTGCACGCGCAGCACGTGCTGGCCGGCCGCGACCGCGAGCACCGGCGCATTGACCTCATCAAACTCGTCCGTGCCCCGCACCAGGTGGTGGCGCGACTCGGTCATGAACCGGTCCAGCATCCAATCGTGCTTCGGCCCGTCGTCGATGGACAGTGCGATCGTGCCTTGCTTGTCGCCCCGGCCGAGCTGCGTCGTGCCGTGGCGGTCGGTGACCGGCGACGTGTCCAGCCAGCGTTTGCCGTCCACCCGCAGGACGTGCGTGTTGTCGCACCAGAACTCGCGGGGCTTGCCGTCGACCGGAACGCTGACCGCGCTGCGGGCGGGCGGCAGGAACGACACGGGCGGCGCCGGCCTGGGCTCCAGGTCGCCCGGGCTGTACCCGACCGGGGCCAGGTGCGCGACCAGGCGCTTGGGACACTCGCTCAGGGGCGGGAGCCCCGCCCAGGATACCTCCGAGGGCACGCAACGGAACACCTGCGCCGCGCGCGGCCGGGCAGGGAGCGGAATGGTGCGGACGATCTCGCCACTGCACACCGCGACCTCAAGGACCTGGTCGGGCGCGGCACACGCAACGTACGCCCTGTCCCCGGACACGAACACGTGCACCGGTTCGGACGGGAGTGCGACCTCCGCAACCTTGCGTCCGGATGCCGCATTGATGTGAACCAGTCGCCGCCCGGCGCCATCGGCAAGGACGAGCCGGTAGCACGTGCCCGAGGCGGTGGCGCAAGTGTCGGGCGCACCGTCGGCACCCGGGCAGATGCAGGTGGTCCGCCCGCACTCGCGCGGCGTGGCGGCCGGTTGGGCCGGAGGCGGGGTCGGCGCCTTGGCTAGGGCGGGGGCCGATGTCTGCAACTGTTTGATGCTCAAGGTCGTGCCCAGGCACCACTCGGTTTGGCGCCCGTCCGCTCGTCGCGCGAACACGGTCAGCGAGACCGGGTTGCCGATCTCGATCCGGTCGACGCCGCTGGGCGCGGCCAAGTCGACACGGAACAGCCATTTCTCGCCTGGCACGATGAAGTACAGCAGTTCCCCGGCCTGGACCACGGGCGAAATGCACGGCGCGGCGGCGTTGCCGAGTTCGGGCACGGTCAGCGTCGCGTCGATGGCCCGGGTCTGGTTCGGTTGCGCGGGGTCGGGGACGAAGCTCCTGCAGATGAAGCGCAGCTTGCCGGGGCGTTCGTAGATGACGTCATACCGGCCGAACTTCTCGCCCTTCAGCCACAGGCGGCTGTTGCGGAACGGGCGAGGGCAGGCATCCGTCGGGTCGGTCCAGATCGTTTCCGGCTGTTCCGGCCAGGCGAGCCGGTCGACGGGCGTCGTGGCGCCCGTGTCCGGGTCCCACGCCTGTGCCCGTGGCCACACGACCACCGTCCCGTCCACGACGGCGACCGCCTGCGGGTTGAACGGCAGCGCCAGCTGGTTCTCGACAGCCAGGCTGCGGCGCCCGAGCGCAACCAGGCTGCGGCCCTCCATGCACGCTACCACCACCTGTTCGCCCGCGAGGGCGAGCGAGTATGGGGTCGCGTCCATCGCGATCCTCTGCGTCACGCGCCCGGCCGCGGCATCGTAGACGATCACCTCGTCGTTCTGCGCGTCGGCGGCAAAGAGCAGGCCGGTTGTCTCGTCGGCTACCAGATCCGCGACGTATCCGCCAAGGGCACTGACGCCGACGATCTTTTCGGTGACCGGGTCCACGACGCCCAGAAACCCGTGCTGCGGGGCGCTGAAGTAGAGCCGGTCGCGCAGCGCAACGAGCCGGTCCGGACCAGGCTTCTCTTTCGTCAGGAGTGGGTCCATGCTCAGGCACGAGCGGTCGGGAAAGCCGACCGGCCAGACGTGCTCGTAGGTGAAGCACGGCAGCGACTTCGGAAACCGTACCGCCGCCGCTTCTTCGCTGTTGCGCCACCAGACGGGGACAATGCGCAGCGCGCCGGCGCGGTCGGTCGAGAAGGAAAACTCCAGCGTGCCGCCCTCGTCCGCCGCCGCGTGCGACATGTACGCCCCGCCGCTGGCCATCTCGTCGGTGACCGCCGCCCAGGCGCCGGCAGGTCGGGCCTGCTCAGCCTCCCACAAGCCTGGTTTGCCGTCAACCGGGATCTCGAACGCGCTGGCCGCGCCGAGGGTGAAACCCAGGGCGGTCGCGAGCATCAGGATGCGAAGGGGGTCTTGCATGGGGTGGTGGATCTCTTGCTGGCGCAGTTGTCGCGGCGGATGCTCCGTACAAGAACGGTGGCGTGTCCAGTGGCTCGGCGCGTCTCGCGCCGAAGCGGAGTGCGCCGGCCGGTCCTGTCCGGCGAAGTTGCTGGCGCGAAGACGGATCCCTGACCGCGGCCCTCGGTCCGGGACGGACCCGACACCTTGCTGCGGCCCCGGAGGTTCCGCGCCACTGTCCGGTGCGGAGAAGATAGGCCGGCCGTGCGGAGAACGCAAACCCGCCGCCGGCAGGGGTGAATGCAGCCTCCGAGGAAGTAGAGCATGGCTCCCGCCTTGCTCGGGTGGTGAACCCTGATCCGGCTGTCTTCCCTGGAGCGCCCGCGTCTCGCGGGCTGCCTTCCTGGGGCGTGGCGGTACCCCGCGAGCCAGGATGAATCCCAATTCCGGTGCGGCTTGCTTGACTTCTTTCCCGATTGAGATACTAGTATTTAGTAGGCTTCAGAAGTTCGTATATCAACAGGAGGGACAGCGCATGGCACAGCAGGCGACAGGTCTGAAGGAATTGCTGGGGCAGTATTTCGGGTTCACCGGGTTTCGACCGCTGCAGGAGGAAATCGTCAGCGACGTGCTGGCAGGCCGCGACGTAGTGGCGCTGCTGCCCACCGGCGGCGGCAAGTCGCTCTGTTACCAGCTCCCCGCTCTGGCGCGCGACGGTCTGACACTGGTCGTCTCGCCGCTGATCTCGCTGATGAAGGATCAGGTCGACGCGCTGACGGCCAACGGTGTGGCGGCCACGTTCCTGAACTCGACACTCAGCGCTCCCGAGGCGCGTGCCCGGCTGCATGGCCTGTACGACGGTCAGTACCGACTCCTGTACGCCGCTCCGGAGCGAATCATGCTAACAGATTTCAGCGAAAAGCTGCGGAACTGGCGCATCAACCTGATCGCGGTGGACGAAGCGCACTGTATCAGCGAGTGGGGCCACGACTTCCGGCCCGAGTACCGGCAACTGCGCGACCTGCGCGGGCGGCTCCCGGTTGTGCCCATGCTGGCGCTGACCGCTACGGCGACCGAGCGGGTCCGGGTCGACATTGCCCGGCAGCTCGGGCTGCGCGAGCCGCGGCAGTACACGGCCAGTTTCAACCGCCCCAACCTGACCTACCGCGTGTGGCGCAAGAGCGGCCCGTATGGGCAGATGCTGGGGTTTATCCGCGCGCGGCCGGATGCGGCCGGGATCGTCTACTGCCACAGCCGCAGGACCACCGAGATGCTCGCGCAGCGCCTGTGCGCCGACGGCGTGCCGGCCCGGCCCTACCACGCCGGCATGGAGACGCGCGACCGCGCCGCGCACCAGGATCTGTTCCTGCGCGACGAGGTCCGGGTCGTCTGCGCCACCATTGCGTTCGGCATGGGGATCGACAAGCCGAACGTCCGCTTCGTTATCCACTACGACCTGCCGCGGAACCTGGAAGGTTACTACCAGGAGACTGGCCGCGCGGGTCGCGACGGGTTGCCGGGCGAGTGCCTGCTGTTGTTCGGCGCCGGTGACGAGGTCAAGCTGCGTCGCTTCATCGACGAGAAACCGGACCCGCAGGAGCAGCAGGTCGCCCGGGAACAGCTCAAGCAGATGGTCGACTACGCCGAGGGCGCTGGGTGCCGCCGGGTGCGTTTGCTGGGCTATTTCGGCGAGACCTTTCCCGAAAGCGACTGCGGTGGGTGCGACAACTGTCTCACGCCGCGCCAGACTTGCGATGCCACCGTGCCCGCGCACCGGTTCCTCGCCTGCATCGAGGGCTTGCGCGAAGCGACTCCGCGCTTCGAACCGAACGTGAACCACATCGCCGGGGTTCTCGCCGGCGCCAGCACCGAACTCATCCGCCGTTGGGGACACGACCGCGTCGCGGCGTACGGCACGGGTCGCGACCTGCCGCGCGCCGAATGGCAGGCCTTGGGCCGCGAACTGGTCCGGCTCGGGCTCCTGCGCCAGACCACGGGCCGGTTCAGCGCTATCGAGTTGACCGCGGCCGGCCTCGCCACGCTGCGGGAATCGCGTCCGGTGCGTATCGCCAGTTTCGCCGAAGCGACGCCGGAAACGCGGCAGCGCCCGCTGGCCGGTGACGTGCCCTGTGACGAAGCCCTGTGTGAACGCCTGCGCCGGCTGCGCCGCCGCCTGGCCGAAACACGGAAGGTGCCGGCGTACGTCATTTTCTCCGACGTCAGCCTGCGCGCCATGGCGCGCGCCTATCCGGTCACCGAGGCGGAGTTCGCGCGCGTGCACGGAGTCGGCCGGCAGAAACTGGCGGAGTTCGCAGCCCCGTTCATGACGGAGATAGCCGACTACCTGCGCACCAACCCGCGGCAGAGCTTCTCGGCCCCCGATCCGGCGCCGCTCTGGCAGCCCGCGCGGCGCGAGTTGTTCATGAATGATTCCGCGAGCGAGACGCTGCGGCTGCACAAGACCGGCCTCAGCGTCGAGGAGATTGCCCGGGTGCGGGGTCTGAGCGCGGGAACGGTCTACACGCACTTGACGGCCACGGTTCAAGCCGGACACCCGGTCGACCTCGGCCGGCTGATCCCAGCCACTGTGCAGACGCGCATTGCCGGTGCGTTCAAGCAGGTCACGTCCGGTCGCCTGAGAGAGGTCAAGGAGCTGGTCGGCGACGCGGTCGACTACGGGCAGTTGCACCTCTGGCGAGCTGCGAATCCCGCCCCCGCGTCGCCCTGACCCCGATTGGCGGCGACAGGCAGTCCGCATCAGGGCTGTTTCAAGATCCGGTAGTCGTGAACGTGGTGCGGCGGAGAGTACCCCCGGCGTGTCCCCACGCCGGGGGAGGTCCGGCCTGAGGACAGGCCGGACCCACTTGGCGTGCGCAGAGACGTGGCCTTCCGATGAGGCGGTGCCGGATCTTGAAACAGCCCTGAGTCCGCACGGCTGTTCCTTGACAGCCAAGTTTCCTTGATTACGCTATTCCCATGATCACGCGTGTGACAGGAAAGAACCAGATCACGGTTCCGGCGGAAGTGGCCGCCCGCGAGGGCATCGTGCCGGGTACGCGGTTCGACTGGCAGTTCACGGAGCAGGAACACGTGATCATGGTCCGCGTCATTCCGGCTCCCGGCGCGCTGGCGGCATCGCTGCGTGGCCGCGGCCGCCAGTTTCGCAGGCGCGGAAGCGACCCGGTGGCGAATCTCCACAAAGAGCGTGAGCGCGAGGAGCGTGAACGCCGGGGAACGGCCTCGTGATCACGCATCTCCTCGATACGTCCGCGATCCTGGCGCACTATTTCGACGAACCGGGCGCCGCCGAGGTCGGGGCGTTGTGGGAGACCCCGGGGAACCGGCTCGGCCATCGGGAAAGCCGGGGACACGCGCCCCGCGTGTCCCCGGCTTTCCCGATGGCAACCCCGAGGGAGTCCAGAGGGAGTCAACGACGCCCTCTGGTCGGGGGCGTGGGGGCGAAAAGCCCCCACATCCCGCTCCCTACGGGTCCTACGGCTGTGCGAGCAGGAACTCGACCGCTGCGGCGGGTGCGTCGGTCGGGGCGCCCGTGAAGCGGGTGAGGGCTTTCTTCGCGCGGGCCAGGCTGTACTGCTTCTGGACGAACGCGAAACCGGCGTCGTCCTCGCCGGCGAGCCAGAGCTGGCCGGGCGCGTTGAGTGCGAGCATGCCGGGCAGGTCGCCGTACTTGGCGCCGCCGGGCAGGAAGTCGGGGCTGTGCACGTCGAGGACCTTGCCGAAGCGGAACCCGCCGGTATCGATCGCCGCGCCGGTCACGGCATTGCCGCACTGGGCGCGCGCCGCCGCGACCCACGGCCCGGCGCCCGCGAGCCCGACCAGGTCGATGCGCGTCGCGCCGCGGCCCTGGGCAAAGGCCACGACGCTGAGGATGTCGTGAACGCGCTGTGCGAACAGCGCATGGTTGTAGCCGAACGTGAACGCCGGCGCTTCGCGCGGGTTGTCGACGCGCCGCGTCTGCGTCAGGGGCTTGCCGTCCTTCAGGAACTTGCCCTGGTAGAGCAGGTCGACGCCGATCACGGCCGCGCCCGCATCGAGCAGGCGCTGGACCTCAGGCTTCGGCTGGCCCGCCGCCTTTCCGGAGGCCGCGGCGAACCGTCCAGCCTTGCCGTCGGCATCGATCCACACGACCGTGCGGCCGCGGCTCTTCTTCGGTTCCAGGACGACGACCGGCAGCTCCTCGTTGCGTGTCGTGTTGCGCAGGACGCCGGTCTTGAGCGTGCAGCAGCTCCGGCGCTTCGTCGAAGTCCCGCGCCACTCGACGTCGCCGACCTCGGCCAGGTTGCGGCCAATGACGATGTCCACCGCGCCGCCGTAGATCTTGCGGAACTCGGCTGCGGAGTCCGCGGCCGCGTCCAGTTGCCGTGCGGCATCATCGGTGAGCCAGCGCAGCAGTTTGCGCTCGAACTCCGGGCCGCCGGCCGGCTGCGGGTGCGCGGTGTCCCAGACCGACATCTCTTCCTTCGTCAGGCGCGTGTAGTCGCCGGCCACGATGGGCTCCGGCAGTCCGAGCTTGAACTGCTTATTCAGCCAGTGACAGAACGCGGCGCGGCTGACGTAGTTGTAGTTGTGCTCGAAGTGCTCGCCGCGCTTCAGCATGACGTTGTCCGGCGCGCCGAGCATGGCGTAGAGCTGCTTGAGTTCCGGGAAGCCTTTGGTCGACATCTCCTTGGTCCAGTCGTTGGCCGTGGTCATGCCCTGCGGCTTGGGCGCGTACAGGGCGGCGAACTCGACGTTGCCCGTGTCGATGCGCAGGCCGCTGGCGTTCTCGCAGGTGCAGCCGCCCTGCATGGCGGTCGAGACCATGACGGCGGGGAAGGTCATGGCCGGCCGCGGATCGAGCGCACCCAGGATCATGGTCTGCGTGCCGCCGCCGCTGCCGCCCGTCACGGCGACGCGCTGCGGGTCGACCTCGGGCAGCGTCAGCAGGAAATCGAACGCGCGCATGGAACTCCAGGTCTGCAGGCCCATGATGCTCTGAAAGTGCGTTTCCGCCTGCGGGCTGAACAGGCCCCAGTTTTCGGTCGTGGTCATGTCCGGGCGCTGTTTGGCGAAGCCGTGCGAGATTTCCATCGGGATCTGCAGGCTGTCGGCGTACCCGATCATGTCGTAGTGGAAGGCGACGCACCCCATCTGCGCCAGTTGCACGCAGATGGCCTGCAGCGGACTGCGGCCACCCTCTTCGAACCGCTCCCCGCCCTCGACGATCTGCTTGCGCACGCTGTCGGCACCCGCGTCGTGGAAGCGCCCGTCCTGCCAGTGCCCGTGCGGGTACAGTACGCCCGGCACGCGGCCGCTGACGTTTTTGGGCCGGTACAGGTTGCCCGTCACGAAGAAGCCGGGGTGACTCTCGAAGAACACCTTCTCGACCGTGTAGTTGCCGCGGTCGATCCTGCCGTGGACGACGGCGTTCAGCGGCGTGCGCGGGGGCATGGGCCAGAGCCCGAGCGTGACCAGCATCTGCCGGCGGACACGCTCGGCGCGTTTGGCCCAGGCCTCGGACGTCGCGGGGGGGGTGAACGGGAAGTAGCCGTTGAGGTCCTTGAGCTTCCCGAGCCGGGCATCGTTCGGGACCTGCCCGGCGGTCAAGGCGTGCAGAGCGGTCGGCGTGGGTTTCGTCGGCATCGTCGAATCCTCCGTGTAGGGACGGTGTGAAGCGCAGCCTGCGGCAAGCAGGGTCAAGACGAGGCTCGCGCATGAGAGGCGGTTGTGCATGGCAATACTGTACCGCCGGTTCGGCAGAGTTGCGCCACTGAATGCCGGGGCGCCGCTGACGCAGGACCCGCGAACGTGAAGCGTCAGTCGCGGGTGGAGATAAGGTCGAAGTCTGACCTGAACTGACGCCTAAAGTGGTCGGAGCGGCTCGCTCCGACACCTGCGGGAGCGAGCCGCTCCCGCCACTTTGGCCATACTACCGCCCAACCGTGCACCCGTGACTGACGCAGGACCCGCGAATGGGGCGCCCGGCTTGAGTAATCCCTTTTCGCCTTTATAGTTGGCCTGTTTCGGCGGGATTCGGTCATACGGAAGATGCGCCGTTCTTGAATTGGGAGTATCGCTATGGCCAGCGTATTGCTCAAAGACGTCACCAAAGTGTTTCCCGGCGGGGTCCTGGCGGTCGACAAGTTCAACTTGGAGATCAAGGACTCCGAGTTTGTCGTCCTGGTCGGTCCGTCCGGGTGCGGCAAGTCGACGACGCTGCGCATGGTGGCGGGCCTGGAAGAGATCACCTCCGGCACGATCAACATCGGCGACCGCCAGGTCAACGATGTGCCGCCGAAGGACCGCGACATCGCCATGGTGTTCCAGAATTACGCCCTGTACCCGCACATGACCGTGTACGACAACATGGCCTTTGGCCTGAAGCTGCGGAAGTTCAAGAAGGCGGAGATCGACAAGCGCGTGCGTGAGGCGGCGGAGATCCTCGGGATCGAGGCGCTGCTCGAGCGCCGGCCCAAGGCTCTGTCCGGCGGCCAGCGCCAGCGCGTCGCGGTGGGACGAGCCATCGTGCGCAAGCCCGCCGTTTTCCTGTTCGACGAACCGCTGTCCAATCTGGACGCCAAAATGCGCGTGCAGATGCGTACGGAAATCAGCAAGCTGCACACGCAGCTCGAGACCACGATGGTCTACGTGACTCACGATCAGGTCGAAGCCATGACCATGGGCGACCGCATCGTGGTCATGAAGGACGGCCTCATCCTGCAGGTGGCGCCGCCCACGGACCTGTACGAGAATCCGACCAACATCTTCGTGGCGGGTTTCATCGGCACTCCGCCGATGAATTTCTTCGATGGCAAGATGGTTGGGCAGAATGGCGGGAAGTTGGTCTTCGACGAGGGTACTTTCACCCTCGACATGCCGGAGCGGTGGAAGGACAAACTAGGGCCGTTCAAGGACAAGCCGGTCGTGTTCGGGATCCGTCCCGAGAACGTGGGCAGCACATCGGCGGAAGCCACCCCGGGCGCTCCGAAGGTCCGTGCCACGGTCGAGGTCGTCGAACCCATGGGTTCGGAGACCTACCTGTATCTGAACACCGACGAGAACGAGTTCATCGCGCGCGTCGATCCGCACCGGCGCTGCCACGTGGGCGATGCCGTGGACCTGGCCTTCGTGATCGAGAAGGCGCACGTCTTCGACCCGCAGACGACCAAAGTCATCGTCTGAGTCGGTGCGGCGGCAGTCCCCGTTCGTAGTCCCGCCTTCAGGCGGTCCCCCTTTCCCCGCCGCCACGCGCAACCCGGACCGCGTGAAGGGCCTGTCGATATGATCGCTTGGCGTGGGCGGCAACGCCTGGACACCGCCGTCCTCGGCGGTCATTTGTGCTCAATCTGCGGCGGGGGACCGCCGTCTCCAGTCGTTTTGCGCCGGCAAGGTGCCTATTCGCCCCACTCAGCGGGAGTTCTGCTATGCTTTCCACCACTGAACTGCTCCGCAAGCTGATGTCGTTTCGGCCCGTGACGGGTGACGTTGAGCGCGTCAACGCCGGGGTTGCCTTTCTCCGGGACTACCTGGCTGCGGCAGGTGTCTTCACCTGCGTCGAGGACCAGCAGGGCCGGCAGATCCTCTACGCGGCCACGCAGCCGACGCGAACCCCGCGCCTCCTGCTGAACGCGCACCTGGACGTCGTGCCGGCCGAGGACGACAGCGCCTTCAGCCTGCAGGAGAAGGACGGCTGGCTGTACGGCCGCGGCACGGTTGACGACTTGGGCAACTGCGCGGTGGTCGCCGAGGCGCTGGCGCGCACGAACGGACGCGTTTCGGCCGGCGCCGTATTCACGACGGACGAAGAGGTGGGCGGCAGTACGACGCGTGCGATGGTGGAGCGCGGCTATGGCGCGGAGACGTTCGTGCTGGTCTTTGATGCCGGTGATTACTACACCGTGGCCATCGCGCAGAAGGGGATTCTGGACCTGCGGCTGCGCGCCCGCGGCAAGGCGTGCCACAGCGCCGAGCCCTGGGACGGCGACAACGCCATTGACCGGCTGATCGACGGGTATGTCCGCGTCCGCGGGTTGTTCCCCAAAGTCTCGGCGGCCGATCAATGGCACGAAACCATGGTGGCGGCGATCATCCAGGCCGGGAAGGTCCACAACCGCGTCCCCGACAGTGCGGAAATGCTCCTGAACCTGCGCCTGACTGAGACCGCCGACCCGGACGCGCTCATCCGTCGTGTCGCGGAAGTGTCCGGCTGTGAAGTGACCTGCGAGATGCGCTGCCCGCCGGTCGCCGTGGCGGCGGACGACCCGCTGGTGCAGGGCGTGGTCCGGCATTTCGAGACGGGCTGGGGCCGCGACCTGCGCGTGCGCAAGCTGAACGGTGCGACCGACGCGCGGCATTTCGTCGCGCTCGGCAAGCCCATCGCCATGCTCGGCGTCCCGGGCCTGGGCGCTCACGCCAAAGACGAGCGCATCGAAAAAGCCGGCTTCGAACGCACCGCCGACGTGCTCACCGACTACCTACTGAAGGCCGGTGTGTGAGAACCGCAGCACGCGTACGCCCCTTGGCCCGCGGCGACAGACTCAGAACTGACAAGGTGCGGGATGGGCGCGGAGGCGGGGACGCTGTCCCCGTGCCCCTGCCGGGGGGCGTCATTGACTCCCCCCAGGCCCCCCTCGAGTTGCCGGGCAGGCGTCGGGAAACGGCACGCGACGGAGTACCGTCCCGTGCCGTTTCCCGACGCGGCGGCCGATCGGCGCTGCCCGCGCCGATGCAAACACAGTGGCATTGGCTGGCGGCGGTTGCGCCCCAGTGGCGCGGCACGTCCCGGGCCGCCGCATGGTGCCGCCGGGACGTCTCGGACGGGCGTCTCCAGCGAAGTAGCGCAAGGCTCCAGCCTTGCAGCGTGCCATTCGGGGCACGGGTGCGTGTGCGAAGCGCATCCCCGTTTGAGTCCCGCCTTCAGCACCCCCCGGGCGCTGAACTCCGCCCGGCCAGGCCCATCGGCCATTGCGCATTGCGGCGCGCGGTTCGGCGCACGCCGGAACGCTTTGCTGAACTGGAACGGGGCCGGTGAGCCGCCGCGGGCTCAGAATTGAATCGTGAACCGGGTCCCGGTCGGGCCGGTATCGCAGCGGATCATGCCGCGGTGGATGTCGACAATTTTCTTGGTGATAGTCAGGCCCAGGCCGGTGCCGCCCGTCTTCTTGGTCTTGAAGGCCACAAACAGGTTGTCAGCGATCTCCGGCGGCATGCCTTTGCCGTTGTCGCTGACATCGACGGTGATGTGGCCGTCCCACGTGGAGCGCAACGTGACCTGCGGTTCCGGGATGCCGTGTTCGAGCAGGGCCTCGGTGGCGTTCTTGCCGAGATTGAAGAAGGCCATTTTCAGGTGCGCCGGGTCGATCTGGCGCGTCGGGACAGCCGGATCCAGTTCGGTGCGGACCCGCACCTTGCCCTCACCGCCTGCACTGTCCGCAAAGGCCTGGATGTCGCTGGCGGCGTCGCGCAGCACGTCGTTCAACTGGGCGTCGACAAACTGCGGGTTGTAGATTTTGGTGAACTGCAGGTAGCTGACCGCCAGATTGGCGCCGGAAGCGACCGCGTCCTGCGCCAGGTGGATATCCTCCTGGATGTCTTCCCGCTCGACGGCTTCGGGTGCGGCCAGTTCCAGGTCCTCCTTGAGGCAGTTGATCCAGGACTGCGCCGAAATGAGCTTGTTCTTGAGCTCGTGGATGGCCTGGTAGGAGGTCTGGCGCAGTTTCATGATTTCCATGCCCAACGAAATGCTCGAGAGGATGACGAACACCTCCTGCAGGGACTTGCGGTAGAACTCGTGCTCGCGGATGTCGGCCATGTTCACTTCGACCGCACCGCCGCTGACATCCAGGTTCGGGAACACGTTTTCCGCGAACAGCAACTGCAGGACCCCAGACGCGCGCCCGTAGCCGGACGCGTCTGTCCGCGGATTATGCACCGAAGGGATCGGGATGCTGAGCAGGTAACGGGTCTTACGGGCGAGATCGGCGTCGATACCGTCGTAGTGCCGTCGGTCCTTGGGCGCGTAGGTGTAGATGATGACGTTTCGCGACGCCGTCTCGCCGGCAATGCTGTCGGGCGGGACCGGTTTGCCGATGAGCTCGGTGACGTCGGAGAAGAGGAAGCGCAGGCAGGCGCCCTCCTCGCCGAGGATTGAACCGCCCGAGGCGCTCGAGATGCGGATCAGCAGGTTCAGGCACTCGGACAGCATTTCCTCCGGCGGCTTCTGAAGGCTGTACTGCACGACTTGGTTCAGATGATGTTCGAGGTCTTCCATGGCCTTCACCTCAAGTGCGCGGCTGCAGTCGGGCCCGTGGCTGCACGTGTTCCGTGGCGCGTCATAGTAGTGTTTCACCCCGGTGAATGCAAGCGTTGGCGAGAGAGCGCCAGGGCTGTTTCAAGATTCGTGACCGTCGCGTGCGGTGAGTACCCCCGGCGTGTCCCCACGCCGGGGGGGGGCGGCCTGAGGACAGGCCGCCCCCACTTGGTGTGCGCGGAGGCGTGGCCTTCCGAGACGCGGTGCCAGATCTTGAAACAGCCCTGAGAGAGCGCTGACGCCGGGCGTATGAGGGGTGGCGAGGTTTTCTTGGTCGGGCAGGTTTGTCGCGGCGAATTGCCGGGGTATAGTACGGGTTCGCTCTGGCACGGTCTAGCCGTTCCCGAAGTGGGGGACGTTGTTGGGCATGAGGCCTGCCGTGAGGCGTGGAATGTCCGAGCCCCGGCCTGCTCGTGGACGAGATGAGTCCCGGGAGGACGGCGAGCGGCGGCCGGTTGCGCAGCAGGAGAAGGGATAGCAAGATGTCGGTCAGAATCAGGCTTCGCAGGATCGGCAAGAAGAACCAGGGATGCCACCGGGTTGTGGTGGCGGACATCCGGAGCCCGCGGGACGGCCGGTTCATTGAGCAGGTCGGCTTCTACGATCCGCGGCACAAGACTGAGACCGTGGACTTGGTGCGCGTGGATTACTGGCTGTCTCACGGGGCGCAGCCCACCGAGACGGTCAGCGCCATCATCAAGCGCATTCGGGCCGGCAAGCCGATGAATTGCCCCGAGGCCGTGGCCAAGCGGGCGGCGGTCCAGGCGGAGAGCGCCAAGGCGGTCAAGAAGAAGAAGGACGCCGAAGACGCCAAGGCTGCCGCTGCCGCTGCCGCTGCTGCTGCCGCTGCTGCTGCCGCTGCTGCTGCTGCTGCCCCGGCAGAGGCCGCGGAAAAGAAGGCCGAATAGTCGACGTGCTCCTCTGCTCCGGTCCAGTCGCGCCTGTAGAGACCGTTTGTTCTGACGGGGACGCGGGCGTTGCAGATCGCGAGGCGGACGGGACTTCCGACGGGTTAGCGAATTATGGTTGTCTCATTTCTAAAGAAGCTTTTCGGGTCTGGCGACACGCGCAAGGACGGCTCTGCCGAAGCGCCTGTGGCAGTGGCGACTCCGCCCACTGCGGAGAAGGAAAGACCCAAGGCCAAAGCTGCGGCTCCTGTCAGGAGTGCAGCCCCTGTCGAGGCCGGTGGCGCGAAGACCGACCAACCGGACATCGAGGGTTTCGTCCTCTACGTCGTGCGGTCGCTGGTGGATCATCCGGACCAGGCGACGGTTAAGGCGGTCGGGGACGATCGGACGTTGACGCTTCAGGTCAGTTGCGCCAAGGGCGATGCGGGCAAGATTATCGGCAAGAGCGGCAAAACGATTGCCGCCATCCGTGCTTTGGCGAACGGCGCGGCCGGGCGAGCGAGTCGGAAGGTGCAGGTGGAAATCCTGGACTGAGGCGCGATGCGGCTGGACATTGTCACCCTGTTCCCAGGCATGTGCCGCGCTCCGTTCGAGGAGTCGATTCTGAAGCGGGCACAGGGGCAGGGGATCGTTGAGGTCCGGCTGATCAATCCTCGGGACTTTGCCCGAGATCGGCATCGCACCGTGGACGACAAGCCGTACGGCGGCGGGGCGGGCATGGTCTTGCAGTGCGGGCCCCTGTTCGAGGCGGTCGAGAGCGTGAGGACACCCGCAGCGCACGTGGTGCTGCTGACGCCGCAGGGCGAGAGTTTTGCGCAGGCAACGGCGCGGCGTTTGGCCGAGTGCCCGCACCTGATTCTGGTCTGCGGCCACTACGAAGGAGTCGATGAGCGGGCGCGGCAGGTGCTGTGCGATGAGGAACTGTCCATCGGGGACTATATCCTCACGAACGGGACCTTGGCAGCGCTGGTGGTAGCCGACGCCGTCATCCGGTTGTTGCCGGGAGCGCTGGGTTGTGCGGACTCCGCAACAGAGGAGTCTTTTGGCGACGGCAGCCTGCTGGAGTACCCGCAGTACACCCGGCCGGCGGAGTTTCAGAGCATGGGCATACCGAGTCGGTTGCTGTCGGGCGCTCATGAAGAGATTCGGGATTGGCGAACGGAACAGCGGCTGGTAAGAACAGTGTCCCGGCGGCCGGACCTGCTGCAGCGCGGTGTGGAGACGGACCATGAACAAGATCGAAAAAATCCGACGTGAGAATCTGAAGACGGACCTTCCGGTGTTTGCGGTTGGCGACACCTTGAAACTCGACGTGCTCATCGTCGAGGGTGACAAGGAGCGCAGCCAGGCGTTCACCGGGACTGTGATTGCCCGCAACGGACGGGGCATAACCGAGAGTGTGACCCTGCGCCGGATCTCGTATGGGCAAGGCGTGGAGCGTGTCTTCCCCCTGCATTCACCCCGGTTGGCGAAGATCACGGTGATGAAACAGGGCAAGGTCCGGCGCTCGAAACTGTATTACCTCAGAGGCCAGGTTGGGAAGGCGGCCCGGATCAAGGACCTGCACACCTCCTGAGCCTTGGGCATGGTTCAAAGGTTCACCGTTCCAGGGTTCACGGTTGGTCGAATCTGCGCTTACATCCGATAACCTTGACAACCTTGAACCGCTGAACCGTGAACCATGCCAACCGACAATCTCCACTTCGAGCGGCTCGCATTCAGCAACGGATACGCCCGGGTCGCGGGGGTCGATGAAGTCGGCCGCGGTCCCCTGGCCGGCCCTGTCGTGGCGGTGGCCGTGGTGTTGCCGGAGCGCGCATGGGCCTTGCCGCTGGCGGATTCGAAGACCCTGACCGAACGGCAGCGCGAGGAGCTCTGTCGGGAATTGCAGTCGCTCCCCGGCGTCAACGTCGGCACCGGCGTCGTTTCCGTGGCAGACATTGACCGTTTGAACATTCTGCGGGCGACGCACCTGGCCATGCGCCAGGCCGTGCGAGCCCTGACTCCCCTTCCCGATTTCGCTCTGGTCGATGGTCTGCCCGTGCCGGATTTTCCCGTGCCGGCGAGTTTTGTGGTCAAGGGCGACGCTCTCAGCGCCACCATTGGCGCGGCCAGCATTGTGGCCAAAGTCTGCCGCGACCGGATGATGGTGGAGCTGGACCGCCAGTATCCGGGCTACGGTTTTGCCCGCCACAAGGGGTACGGTACGGCTGAGCATCTTGACGCTCTGGAACGGCTGGGGCCCAGCCCGATCCACCGCCGATCGTTCGCGCCGGTCCGTCGCCTTGACCCGCAGTACACAGGCCAGCAGGAGTTCGCCTTCAGGCAGGGGAACGACCCTGTCTCGGCGTGAAGCATATGTCCTTGCAGCACAAAATCGAGCCGGGTGTGGAGCGCGTCGCCAGCCAGCTCGTTCAGAGCGGCTTCGAGACTTACGTCGTCGGCGGTGCGGTCAGGGATTTGCTTCTGGGCATACCCCCCAAGGACTATGATCTGGCCACGGCAGCCACGCCTGAACAGGTCCGGCAGGTCTTCGGCCGGCGCAAGGCGCGAATCATCGGCCGGCGCTTTCGCCTGGCTCACGTCTACACTGAGAGAGGTTACTACGAGGTCAGCACCTTCCGGCGTGAGCCCACGGCGGAGGAGCGGCGCGGCCGGGTGAACGACGACGGGGTCATGCTCTGGCGTGACAACGAGTACGGCACCCTCGAGGAAGACGCGCGCCGGCGCGATTTCACCGCCAATGCCATCTTTTACGATCCGGTGGGTAACCGGGGGATCATCGACCTGGTCGGGGGCGTGCAGGACATTCGGGACGGTGTCGTCAGGACCATCGGCGAGCCCGGAAAACGCCTGGATGAGGATCCTGTCCGGATTCTGCGCGCGGTGAAACTGGTGGCGCAGTACGGGTTCAAGGCGGAGCCCGAGCTGGACCGATGCCTGCGGGAGCGTGTCGAGCAGATCTGCCGGGCGTCCTCGGCCCGACTGTTCGAGGAGTTGCTGAAGATCTTCTCCCGGCCGTTTGCCAACCGCACCTTCACGGTCTTTCACGAGTACGGGCTTCTGCGGCATTTCTGGCCGAACTTGGCGGAGATCTGGGGCACGCCGCAGGGGTGGTTGACGGCGGCTCTGCTCGCGGAACGGGACCGGCGCATGGCAGCGGGCGGCTATTCGAATTCCAGGGCCCTGGCTCTGTCCACGGTGGTGTTTCCCGCCGTTGCCACCGCCCTGGGCTGCGAGGATGACCCGTCCCGGCTCTGGGAGCCTGGAGAAGGGGTTGATGCCGAGTGCCGCGAGGCCATCCGCCGGTTCTTCCAGCCCTTTACCGTGTCGCGATTCTTTACCGCCCGGGTCCGGGACATTCTGCTGCTGCTGCCGCGGTTCAGGGACCCAACGACCAAAGGGCGTCTGTTGCGGCATCCGGAGTACAAGTACGGCCGCGAGCTGTTCGCGCTGCTGGCCACGGTGTATCAGTGGGGCGATGAGTGCCTGGCGGAGTGGCCGCAGCACAATCCGGCACTGCACGGGTCTCCGCCGCACCGTCGAGACCGCCGGTCGACGCATGGGCGCGGCCGCGGGCACGATCAGGGGCATCGACGGGAGCCGCCACCCGAGGCTGGACCGGAGAGATGAAGTGGTTCATCGCCATCCTGATCGTCGCGCTGCACGTAGGCGCGGTGTTCCTGGTCTGGCGGCACTATCATGAACGGACCACGCCTCCCGCGTCGGAGCAGACCCCCGAAACAGCCGTGCCGCCGGATGCGTCAGCCGCGCCGCCTCCCCCTGCAGGGACGTCGCCTCTCGATCCGCGCTTTGACCTGAGTGTCTACACGCGTTCCGCACCCCCCCTGCCGAAAGCACTCCAGACCAAGGCCGCCCTTTGCCGTGCCGGCGTGGTCCTGGACTGGACGCACCGGCGCATCCTGTGGGAGAAGAATGCAGCGGACCCGGTCCCCATTGCGTCCATGACCAAGATGATGACCGTCCTGCTGTTGATGGAGGCCGTGCGGGATCCGTACTCGGGCGTGACGCTGACGACACCGGTTCGGGTGACGAAGGGGACGTGGGCCATCAGCGAGGGGCAGGTCTATATGGATCCGCGCGAAACGTTCACCATGGACGAGTTGCTGAAATGCATGCTGATCCACAGTGCCAACGATGCGGCCTACCTGGTGGCTGAGACTCTTGGCGGCGGGAGCCCGAAACGATTCTGTCAGCGCATGAACCAGAGGGCCAAGGAACAGGGGTTGAGCAGTTTCGCCTTCTTCAACGCCCATGGCCTGACCGAGCCGAACCGGCCGCGGCAGAATTCGGCGGCGCCCTTTGACTTGGCCTTCCTGGCCGGGCATCTGCTTGATTACCCGGAGGTCGTGCACTGGAGCTCGACCTGGAGCAGCCCTATCCGCGAGAAGACGAAGAAGCCCTTCCTTCTGACCAACCGCAACAAGCTGGTCAAGACCTGCCCGGGCGTGAACGGGATGAAGACCGGTTTCACCAATGTTGCCGGGTTCTGTGTGACCGCCACCTGCACCCGCAACGACCGGGTTCTGATCGTGGTGGCGACCGGCTGTCCGAGCAGCGTCGCGCGCGACGACCTGGTGACTAAGCTCCTCGACTGGGGCTACAGCCTCCCGGCGAACTGAGGGCTGGGGCGCGCCGCCGATTGCTGTCGACTGCGATCGACGGTAGTCGGCGGCAGTCGACCGCGCTCGATCCGGATCACTCCGGCGCCCGGCGTCACCGGTAGGTGTCGTAGGGGCCGAAGGCGTTGACCGACCCGGAGGCGGGGGAGCGGACCTTGCCGAGGTTGGTCCACTCGATGTGCCAGTCGAAGAAGCAGACGTTGCCGCCGAGATTGTGGCGGATGGAGAACACGTCCAGCGCGTCCGCCAGGCCGATATGCCCTTCGTTGAACACGATCGGGCCGGACATGACCTCGTTCAGCCAGATCTTCTCGGCGGGTTTCTTGATCGGCTTCAGGTTTCCGCGCTGCTGGTCCATGTGCACGGGCCGACCGGTCGCGACCCGGAGTCCGGGCACGTACGACACGGGTGCCGTGGTTGGATAGGTGAACTTCTGGCCCGGGCAGGAAAAGATGCAGGGGCCATAGAGGCCCTGCCAGACGGTGCCCAGCCGGTAGAAGTCATAGGCCGGGACTTCGATGAGCGGGCCGACCAGCGTGTACCAGGCGGGTGCGGACGGCGTGCCGTAGCCACTGAAGTTGGTCTCCACCGTGTGATAGGCGAAGGGGAGGAAGCTTTCCCAGTCCTCGGTGTAGGTCAAGGTCGCTAAGCCCAGTTGCTTGAGGCTGTTGATGCAGGCCGCGCTGTTGGCGCGCTCCTTGGCCTGCTGCAGCGACGGCAGCAGCATGCTGGCCAGGATGGCAATGATGGCAATGACGACCAGCAGCTCGATCAGCGTGAACGCTGGCGTCGGGGGGCGAATGTCGCCGGTGCGGCGACGTGCTTGGTCCGTCGCAGGCCCGATCCGAGGGTCTGCGAGCCGGGGCTCTTCCGGGGGACTGCCGTAGCGGCGGGGGTGTGTGACGCCCATGATTCCGTCCCCTTTCTTCGACCTCGGCCGTGGCCCCTGCGGGCCGTGAGTGTCAGTTGCGCCAGCCGCCGCTGCCGGCTCACTCGTCGCGACGGCCGCCGAACACGCCGGCGCGGACCAGGTAGTAGAGCAGGGTGAGCAGGGCCGTCACGGCGGCTGCGACGTAGGTCATGAATGCCGCGTTCAGCACGCTGGCCGCGCCGCCCTGTTCCTGCGGCAGCACGACGCCGCACTCGACCATGGCCTTCTTGGCGCGGCTGCTGGCGTTCCACTCCACGGGCAGGGTGATGATCGAGAACAGCACCGCCAAGGAGAAGAGCGCCGCACCCCAGAGGATGAACTGGGGCTTGTGCAGGAAGAACCCGATGAGGATGAAGACGTAGGACATGGTGCTGCCGATGTTGGTCGCCGGGACCAGTGTGGTGCGCAGGCCGAGCAGAGCATAGCCGGTGGCGTGCTGCAGGGCATGTCCCGCCTCGTGGCAGGCGACACCGATGGCGGACAGCGAGCTGCTGTCATAGACGTCCTCAGAGAGACGCAGCGTCTTGCTCGTCGGGTCGTAGTGGTCCGTGAGCGAGCCGGGCGTGCGCTGGATCCGCACATCCCGAACGCCGCTGCGTTCGAGCATGATGGAGGCGGCTTCGGCGCCGGTCAGTCCGCGCGCCGAACGGACGCGGGAGTACTTGCCGAAGGTCGACTTCGTGTAGAAGGTTGCCCACAGGGACAGGACCAGTCCCGGCAGCGCGAAGAGCAGGTACAAGGGGTCGAAGAACAACATCTTCAATCATCTCCTGTTGTCGGCGCGCACCGAACACGCCCACTGGACAAAGATAAGCGACTGGCCCTCTTGGGTCAAGCCCACCGTTGACGTTCTCAAGTCGTTTTAGACCCGGTTTCGGCCTACAGGGTTCCGACGACCCAGAGGAAAATGGCGATGAGCACGGTCATCAGGGGTACGGCGGCGGCGTAGGTGACTACGAGGATCTTGGACATGGCCGCCTCGCCCTGCTTGTGCACCTGGCACATGAGGATGAGGTTGGTGGCGGGCGGCACGCCGGCCTGGATCATCAGCACCAGCAAGCACATGGGGTCTTTGGGAACCAGTCCGGCGCGGTGCAGGGCGACCACGAAGGCGCAGCCGATGAGGGGCAGCACCACGAGCCGCGCGGCAATGATCACGGCGAGCAGGCGGTTGCTGACCGCGGCCTCGCGCACTTCCGAGTCAGCGAGGTTCGCGCCCAGCACCAGCAGGGCGCAGGGGATGGCGGCGATGCCGATCTGGTCGGCCGTCAGCATGACCACGCGCAAGGGCGCATGGGCGTCGACGAACAGGTGGCGCAGGAACGGCGTGACGCCGAACACGATGCCGACCAGCACGGCGACGAACGGCGCGGACAGGATATATTCGCGCCCAATGTGTCCGAGCGGCTTGTTCGCGAGGTACGGAAACGCGATGCCCCAGAGGCAGGGCGACATGCAGACCAGGTAGAGTGAGATGTAGGCGACACCGCGCTCGCCGGCGTGCGGGTCGTTGCGGAACAGCGGCGCGGTGGCCGCCAGCGCCAGCACCAGCGGCATGGGCACGTACCCGGAGTTGCCGAACGCCATGGCCGCGGTGACGACGCGCCGGACCGACTCCGGGGGGCGCATCAGGGCCGTTACGAGCCAACCCATCGCCATCCCGAGCGCAATGTAGACCAGGGCCACAGCCGGCACCACGATCCAGTTGAGGAGGTTCTGGAGGTTGACGCTGGCGCTGAGCTTGCTGATCAACAGGCACGGCAGCATCAGCGACACGATCAGGTGGCTGAGGGCGCGCCGGAAGTCGGTGGTCAGGATACCGCGCCGCGCCAGCCACAGCCCGGCCGCCGCGACGAAGGCCACCTGCAGCACGGATAGAAGACTGGCGGTGAAGACGGAGAGCATGGGTGAAGAGGTTTCAGGTTTCGGGTTTCAGGTGTCAGATGGTGCAGTGGCTCGGCGCGTTCTGCGCCGAAGCAGAGTCCTCGGGCCGGTCTCCGGCCGAGTGACTCGGGCCGGGACGGCCCCGAGGTACCCTGCTGCGGTCCCGGAGGTCCCGCGCCACTGGCCTGAACACCGAACACTCGCCGTCTTGCGCCTCATACGGTTACGGCTTCCGTGGCGCCTGTCTGCTTGGCACCCAGGCGTTGCAGGGCCGGGTCGACGTGAGTCGCCAGGAATTGCTCGACCTGGCGGGGGGCGCGGCCGATGAACCGGGCGGGGTCGAGCAGGTCATCGAGCTGGCCGTGAATGGCGGTAAAACGCGGGTCGTCGCGGATGAGTTCGAGCAGGTTGTTCGGCGCGCCGTCCTGCTTGACCCGCCGCCCTGCGGTCATGGAGTGCTGGCGAATGGCTTCGTGGATGTCCTGGCGGTCGCCGCCCGCCTTGACGCACGCCATGATGATGGCTTCGGTGGCCATGAACGGGAGCTCTTCGCGCACGTGCCGGGCAATGACGTTCGGCCAGACCTGCAGGCCGGAGGCGACGTTGGTCAGGGTTGACAGGATAATATCCACGGCCAGGAAGCTTTCCGGCAGGGACAGACGCCGGTTCGCCGAGTCGTCCAGAGTGCGTTCGAACCACTGGCTGGCGTGCGTCTGCGCGGCATTGTCAGTCAGGGATATGACGTATCGCGCCAGGGAGCAGACGCGCTCGGAACGCATGGGGTTGCGCTTGTAGGCCATGGCGCTGGAACCGACCTGTTTGTCGCCAAACGGTTCCTCGATCTCCTTCAGGTGCGCCAGGAGCCGCACGTCGGTGGCCATTTTGGCGGCGGACTGCGCAATACCGGCCAGAACCGTCAGGGTGCGGTAGTCCCACTTGCGCGAGTAGGTTTGGCCGGACACGGGCACGGCGCGCTCGAACCCCATGAGTTCGGTGACGCGGCGGTCCAGGGCTTCGACGCTGGCGCCGTTGTCCTCGAACAGCTCCATGAAGCTGGCCTGGGTGCCGGTGGTGCCCTTGACGCCGCGGAACGGCAGTTCGGCGAGCAGGCGTTCGACCTCCTGCAGGTCGAGCAGCAGGTCGTAGAGCCAGAGACAGGCGCGTTTGCCGACGGTGGTCAACTGTGCCGGCTGGAAGTGGGTGAACCCGAGCGTGGGCAGGCTCCGGTGGGTGAACGCGAACTGGCGCAGGGCGCCCATAACGCCGACCAGCTTGGTGCGCACGAGGCGCAGGGCGTCGCGGGTCTGGATAAGCTCCGTGTTGTCTGTGATCTCGCAACTGGTGGCGCCGAGGTGGATGATCGGGCGCGCGGCCGGACACAGCTCGCCGAAGGCCGCGATGTGGCTCATCACATCGTGACGCAGTTCCTTCTCCTTGGCCTCGGCAAACTCGTAGTTGATGTCGTCGAGGTGCCGCGCCATCTCGTCGAGCTGGCCTTGCGTGATGGGAAGGCCGAGCTCCTTTTCGGCCTGGGCCAGGGCGAGCCAGAGCCGGCGCCAGGTCGAAAATTTGCGGTCCGGCGACCACACGGCGTTCATCTCGCGGCTGGCGTAGCGCAACGACAGCGGGTTCTCGTACGCGTTTCGGTCCATGGTCTGGCCTCAGTCTCCCGGTTCACGGTTGGCGGGTCACCACATAATATGATGCGGAGTCCGCAGGAATGACAGCGGGAGAGAAAGCGTGAGGTAATGCGTCAGCGCCCCCGGCCGGCGGACCGGCCGATCATAGGTTGGTGTTACTCGTGCCGGCTCGCGCCGCCGCGGGTCTTGCGCCCGCGGGGCGACGATGGGGGGAAAGAGGGCGGACAGCCCGCCCC
>Ga0156402_1126_pt1 | contig 34971 bp, 24 predicted proteins | sample RifOxyA3_FD_108045 | JGI IMG/M metagenome (GOLD analysis project Ga0156402, IMG submission 108045) | Lentisphaerae bacterium RIFOXYA12_64_32 | reverse complement strand
CTGGGAAGGTGCGGACCATTGCGCGCAATTGCGGGGTGACTTCTGGCGGACGAGCACTAGGTTTCCGGTCGTAATCCGGGCGTGCGGCAGGTCGATGCGCCAAGTTGTGCCAGGCACCGCAGCCAGGGACTTCCGGGCACGGACACGGGGGTACAGGGAGAAAACGAACATGCGTGGACGGCGGGTGATGCGGAACGTGTTGGGCGTTCTCGGGCTGGCATCCTGGGCGGTCTGGGCGGCAGACGGGCCCGGGGGACCGAAGAAGCATGCCGAAGCGGTGCGGTTGGACGGGACGCTGACCATTGACGGTAAGCTGGACGACGCGGTGTGGCAGAAGGCGCCGCTGCAGACGGGATTTGAGAAACCGCTCGGGTTGAGCGGCAAGCGCGAGCCGATCCCGGACGACGCGCAAACCGAGTTCCGGGTCATGTACGACGACGACACGCTGTATTTCGGCGTCACGTGCAAAGAGCCGAAGATGAGCGACCTGCGAGCCGTCCCCGATGACGTGCATGACGCGGCCATGTGGAGTGATGACGACCTGGAGATCTTCCTTGACCCGGTCGGGGACCGGATGGAGTACTACCAGTTTGCCATCAACTCGCGTGCGACCAAGACGGACCTGTACATGATCGAGGGCGGCAACACGGGCAAGGGCGGCTGGTCCTCCGACTGGCAGGCGGCGGTGTTCAAAGGTGCGGACTTCTGGTCGCTGGAAGTGGCCATTCCGTTCGGGACGTTCCACAACCGGCCGTCGTCGGCCTGGTCCGAGAATTGGGTGTTTTCGATGTCGCGGACGCGGACGCCTGCCCCGGCGTACTGGTCGATGTACAGTCCGGGGAACGGTGGGTACCACAACATCTCGAACTTTGGCGACCTGGGTCAGATCCGGGTCGACAAGGCACGGTTCAACCTATACGCCGAGGCGCCGAAGTTCGTGCTTGAGCCGGAGGCGGACGGGTACCGCGTGAGTTCGTCATTGCTGCTGGAGAACCGTGGCGACACACCGTTTGCGGGCACGCTGGAGATGAACATTCTGGCGTCCAAGGCGCGTGGCGCCAGTCAGGCGGTGAACCTGGACGCGCGCAAGAGCGCACGCATCGACATGCCGCCGGGGTTCGTGAAAGAGCAGGGGAAGTTGCCTGCTGTCTTCCGCGTTGTGGATGCGGCGAAGCGTCCGGTCCTGGTGATCCGGTTCGACACGTGGATGACGTTCACGCCGCTCGCGGTGCGGTTGACGCAGCCGAACTACCGGAACTGCATCTTTGCGACGCAGTCGATCGAGACACTGAAGGGTGTGGTCCGCAGCGGGTTGCCGCTTGACAAGGTGCAGGGCTGCACGCTGAAGGTGACGGTGGCGTCCGCGCTGTATGCGCCAAGAAGTGTTGAGATCAAGATCGAGACGGCGGACGTGCCGTTCGAGCTGGCGATTCCCGGGTTGCCTGAGGGGCGGCACACGGTGCGCGCCGAAGTGCTGCGCCCGATCGAGAACCCGAAGCCCGGCGGGCCGAAGGCGGATCTGGTGGCAGAGGCGGAGATCGTCCTGCGCAAGCTGCCGCGCGCGCCGGCGGTGGAAGCGCGCATCGACGACCAGGGCAACCTGCTGGTCAATGGCGAACCGGTGTTCCCGCGCGGCTGGTACGGCAGCATGAGCTACTGTGTCGCGCCGTCGTCGTTCCCGCAGGCGCAGTTGCCGCATTCGACGAACTTTATGATGGGTGCGTCAGCGTTTGAGCAGTCCGACCTGAACTTGTACACGCTCAGCGGCCTGACGACGCTCGGCGAGACGCAGGTGGACCGGCCCCTGAACGGCGAGGAGAAGGCGAAGATCCGCGCGCAGGTTGCCGCCGTCCGCAACCAGCGCAACGTCCTCGGCTACTACATCTCCGACGAACCGGAGTGCCGTGGCATTTCGCCGGTGTTTCTGAAGAGCATCTACGAATTTCTCATGGAGGAGGACCCGTACCGGTTCTGCAAGATCGTGTCGCGCTCGCCGGCGCAGTACATCGAGGCGTGCGATGTCATGTGTCCGCATCCGTACATGGCGCCGCAGGCGTTCGAGGACGGGAGCCGTAAGTTCAGCAGTTTCCTGCGCCACATTCACAACGTTACGGTTGAAAGCGTGCGCGCCAACGACGGCAGCAAGGCGTTGTGGTCCATGCCGCAGACGTTTTCGTACGGCGGACTGCGCGGGCGGCACCCGAATTTCGTCGAGTCGCGATGGTTTACGCACACCGCGATCGCCTGCGGCGCGAAGGGCATTGTACCGTTTATCTTCAACGGTTACTGGAACCACTGGGAGAACCGCGTGGCCATGAACTACGTGTTCGAGGAATTGGCGTTCCTGGCGCCGGTGTGGACGGCGCGGGACAGCGCGCGCGAGGCGACGTGCGCCAACCCGGACGTGGACGTGATTGCCAAGTACCGCAAGCCGGAGGGTGCAGCGCGTGGGCACACGTTCCTGGTCGCGGCAAACCAGAGCTACAGCCCCAGCAAAGCGACCTTCACCGTGCCGGTGCTGGCGGAGAACAAGAATGCCCGCTTGCTCGTCCTGCGCGAGAACCGCGTTGTAGCGGTGACGGACGGCACGTTCGCGGACGAGTTCGCGGGGCTGGGCGTGCACATCTACACCACGCTCGAGGTGCTGCCCGACTTCCGCACTCTCGCCGAAGTCCAGAAGGAGATCGACGGCGTCCTGGCCCAACCCGCGAAAGACGGCAACCTGCTCGGGCGTCCTGACGTCGAGTGGGCGATCGGCGAGTACGGAATGAACTTCAGTTCCGATTCAGATCTGGCGGACGGCGTGACCGACGCCGGTGGCTGGTATCCGGTCTACGGCGACCGCAAGCAGTGTGTTGTCGTGTTCAGCAAACCGGTCAGGTTTTCGCGTGTCGTTCTGCACTCGACGACGATCAAGGCCGCGAGCCTGGACATATGGGACGGCAAAGACTGGAAGACCATCCACCAGTGGAAGGACCAGTTCCTGTCGCGCCTGGAATGGAAGGGCGAGAAGGTCACCACCGAGAAGGTCCGGATCAAGCCGGAGGAAGACCGTCTCGACTACGGCGCCTGGCGCATCCCGGAGATTGCGGAACTGGGGATCTACGAGTAGAGCAGGGGCACATACGCGCGGCGCATGTCCCAGGTCAGGCCGGCGCCGATCGCGGTCGATTGCTACCGATTGCCGTCGACAGCAATCGACTGCGGTCGGTGGGGGGTGGGACTTGGGCCGTGATGGCCCTGCGCTCTGGCCGTGTCCGGATTGACAAGTCGCGCCTCGCGCGGTATCATGGCGCCGTAGCTCAGTCACACGGAGGATATTCTGTCATGGCAAAGACCCAACGTACGCCGACCGACATCCAACTCAAGACCGGCGGCATCCTGCGCGTCGAGCCCATCACGCCGTTCGTGTTTCGGCTGCGCCTGCGCCCGGATACGGACTTCCGTGAACCGGGACTGGTGCGCTACGGGATCGTCAAGACCGACTGGCCGGACTTCCCGGTCACGGTGCAGCGGAAGCGCGACACGGTCACGTTTGGGACCGGGCAAACGTCGCTCACCATCCGCACTGCGGACGGACGGATGACGTTCTGCGACGGGGCGGGTAAGGAGTTGGTTCGGGACGCAGCGGCGCCCAAGTCCGACCTGGAGTCGGGCTTTGACATCCAGTTTGCGCTGTCCGCAGCCGACCGGCTCTACGGAATGGGCGACGAGACCCGGGACCGGTTGCAGAAGCGTGGGCACAAGAACCTGGTGGTGCTGCGGAACGTGGTCAGCTATGTGCCCATTCCGTTCATGATGAGCAGTGCCGGTTGGGCGATCTTCCTCAACACGACTTGGTTCCACCGATTTGACGCGGGTGTCGCGAAGAAGAACGTGCTCCGCTTCAGCGGCGAGAAGGGCGAACTGGATTACTACCTCATCGCGGGCGATTCGCTGCCGCAGTTGCTCGACCATTACACGGCGATCGCCGGTCGGCCGTGCCTGCTGCCGCAGTGGGCCTACGGGCTGACGTTCGTCTGCGATGAGCGCAAGGTCAGGGCGCGCGACGTGCTGTACGAGACGTACGAGTTCCGGCGCCAGGGCATTCCGTGCGACCTGGTCGGGCTCGAGCCCGACTGGATGGAGACGTACTACGACTTCTCCGTGAACAAGAAATGGAGCCAGGAGCGGTTCCATGTCCCGAGCTGGCTGCCGCACCGCAAGCCGGGCGGGTTCACGGCGGCGCTGGGTAACATGGGTTTCAAGTTAAGCCTCTGGCTGTGCGTCGACTACGATGTCAGCGAGTACGAGGAAACGCTGTTGGGCGCGAAGACCAAGGGCGGGCCCGGTGCGCACCCGACCGAGGATACGGCCGACGACATCATCAAGGACCCGCACTTCCACCCGCGCTACTTCGACAATGTCACCAAACTGGGCGAACCGTGGTTCGAGCACCTGAAGAAGTTTGTGGACGACGGGGCCGAGGCGTTCAAGCTCGACGGGTCGAACCAGATCTGCTTCCATCCCGACCGCAAGTGGAAGAACGGCATGGACGACGCGGAGATGCATAATCTGTACCCGGTGCTGCTGAACAAGCAGATGCACAAGGGCTATGCCGAGCACACGGGCGGCAAGCGCGCCATGATCTACTCGGCGGGTGGCTACGCGGGGATTCAGCAGTACTCCGCGACATGGGCGGGCGACACGGGCGGTGGCGCCAAACCCCTGGTCTCGGGGCTGAACCACGGGCTATCGGGGCACTCGAACACGAGCTGCGACATGCAGGTGTGGAACCCGGAAGGTATCCACTTCGGCTTCTTCCAACCGTGGTGCCAGATCCTGTCCTGGCACCAGTACAACCAGCCGTGGTTCCTGGGCGATAGGCTGCTCGAGATCTTCAAGTTCTACGCCAGGCTCCGGTATCGGCTTATTCCGTACTTCTATTCCGCGGCACACACAGCGGCGCGGACCGGCATGCCGGTCATGCGCGCCATGCCGCTGGTCGCGCCGGACGACCCGAAGTCGGACGAACTGCTCTACCAGTACATGCTCGGAGATGCGTTCCTGACCTGCGCCTTCAGCAAGACCCTGCACTTGCCGAAAGGCATGTGGGTGGACTACTGGACCGGCAAGATCGTCAAGGGCCCGGTGGACCTGCAGTGCGAGTACCCGCAGGACCGCGGCGGGCCGTTGTTCGTGCGCGGCGGTGCCATCATTCCCACGTGGCCGGACATGCAGTACGTCGGGCAGGTCCCGATCGAGACCATCGGGCTGGACGTGTACCCATCCGGCGGGAGTGCGTTCACGCTGTACGAGGATGACGGCACCACGCTGGCCTACCGCGAAGGCAGGGTTGCGGAGACCCGGATCACGAGCGTGGCCACCAACCGCGCTTTGACGCTGACCATCCAGCCGCGCGTCGGCAGCTACGAGGGCATGCCGACGACGCGCAAGTTCGAGGTGAGGATCCACGGCGCCGCCAGGCCGCGCAGGGTCACGGTTAACGGCCGCGATGCCAGCGTGGCGTGGTCATGGGACGCCGCGACGCGGACCCTGTCCGTCCCGGCTCAGGAGGGCGCGGCGCGGAAGAAGCCCGCCGTGGTCCGCTGCGAGTGGGCGTAAACCGGAACCGAGTTGCTTCCCAAAGAGCAGGGCAGGGCTCCCGCCTTGCCGTCTCAGTCCTTCGGTTGTACCGATTGATCTTCTTTCGTGCGGGTTCGCCGTGGCGGACAGCGCGCAGAGCGCCCGTGGCGCGGGACGTCCGGGCCCGCAGCAGGGCGCCCTCGGGCCGTTCCGGCCCGAGACCATCGGCCTTGGGGATCCGTCTTCGCCCAGGCAGCTTCCGCCGTCGCTCTGGCTCTGGCGGACATGTCGCCGGACAGGCCGGCCGGCGCACCCCGCTTCGGCGCGGGACGCGCCGAGCCACGGCGCGATCGGTCGTATTCTGGCCCGGCAAGCCGCCTCTCTTCGAGGGTTGATTCACCCGCGCCGGTCGTGTTTGTCCGCTCTTGCGCAACTAGGTGCGCTTGCTTTTTTCCGGGACCGGCTGTAAGGTGATGGCAGTGGGCTGGGCCGGGACGTTGCCGGCCCGCGCGTCACGTGTGGCACGGAGGTTAGCCATGAACGAGGTCCGGGAGTCCGTGGGCTGGCGGGGCCTGCTGACCGATTCGGTCCGCAACTCAGTCCGCTGTGTCCGGCGCAGTGGGGTCCTGAAGCGTTTCACGCTCATCGAGTTACTGGTCGTGATCACGATCATTTCGATTCTGGCCTCGATGCTGCTGCCGTCGCTGCAGAAGTCGAAGGAGAAGGCCGTCGGGTTGCTGTGCCTGAACAATCTGAAGACCATTGGGTTGGCCACGGGGGTGTACACGGACGACAACGGGGAATGGCTGCCGGTTTGGATTCAGGGCACGAACTGGTGGGACCCGCGCTGGTACTCACTCCTCAACCCTTACGTGCAGTCGGAACTCAACACGCAGTCAATCTCGATCAGCCGGCACCTGTTCTGCCCGCGCATCACGTGGGGGATCACGGGCGGCTACGGTGGTGTGGGCGAGTACTTCGGGTACGGCGCGAACTTCCGGGTCATCCCGGACGTGGCGAACGGGAGTCTCCCGCTGGCCAAAGTCACCAAGCCGTCGCAGACGCTTCTGGTGGGGGACAACAGCGTTTCAGTCGCCGATAATGTGGCGCCGTTCTGGGCGCAGCGGGGCGCGCTGTACCACCCGTCGGAGGCGCCGATGGGCTTGGGCATGACGGACGAAGCAGCCAATCAGGGCAAGCACCGGGCCGGGAAGAACCTGTTGTGGGTGGACAGTCACATTGACTGGCAGTTGCTGACGACCCTGGAGAACGCCTACGGTGACAACCGACGTTGGTGGCGGTACGACCAGTGAGCGCCGGGGGCGGGTTTCGGGGGGGGGGGACGGTCTGATCTTGTCCGTTGGGTCTGTTCCGACAGGGCCTGGAATGCCCGAAAGGATGTAACCATGCGCAGCGTGGCGAGTGTGGTCCTGGCCGTGGTATGGGGGATGGTTTGTGCCGGTTGTGTGTCGCCGAGGCCCGCGGCGCCACGGAGCGACTCCTGCCAAGTCCCGCTCTGCCCAGACGACACGTGGGGGCGTCAGGCGTGGGGGGATGCTGACGGGGTGCGGCGGGACACGGCGGTCGCGGTGCGTCCGGGAACTGAGGCGGGAGGGGTCGAGATCGAGTACTTGTTTGGGTCAACCAAGGCGACGCAGGTTCACGTTGATCTGCCGCTGAGTATGGCGGGCGTGTTCTCGAGCGTCTCTTTCGAACTCCAGGGCGACGGGACAGGCAACCAGATCGAACTGTGGCTGAACGGCATGGCGGGCAAGTGGTACCGGCAGGGCGACAGCGCGGCGCTGGGTGCGACGGCGTGGAGCACGGTTCGGCGTGAGGTCGCCGGGACGCCCACGGACATTGCGGCGCGCGCGCGGTTTGTCGTTGTCCAGAAGGCCGGAGCGAGCAAAGGTGTTGTGCGTCTTCGGCGCCTCGTCTTTGCGGGTGCGCCGACCGGTGCCGTCCCGGTGTTGGGGCATGTGTTTGGCGAGGTGCCGGAAGGGTTACCGTACCTGGACGCGGCAAAGCCGTTCCGTGTCGAGCGTCGGCGTGTGGACGACCGGGCGGTGGTGCTCATCGATGGCGATCCGCTGTTCTGTGTGCTCGATGCGCACTTGGACAAGGCGTTCCTGGAGTCGGCGCGGCAGGCGGGGGTGAACACGCTGGCGCTGGACCTGTACTGGCGCGACTTGGAGCCGCGCCCGGGCTATGGCGACTGGGACCGCCTCGAGGCACAGATCAAGGCTTACGGCCGGTGCGGGTTTGCACTGATATTCCTGGTGAATATCCACCAACCGGCGTGGGTCATGCGCGAGGTGCCCGACGAGCCGACGGCACACGGCGGGGGCTGCGTGTACCCCAACGCCGCCGTGGTCCGTGATCATTTCAGTCGGTTTCTCCGGCAGTTTGTCAAGCGCACGTTGGGCCATCCCAACGTGCTGGCCTACGGGCTCTCGGCGGGTGGCGAGGCGGACGGCGATTTCCCGGAGGTGAACGGCGACGTGCATCCCTGGCGCCGATCGCCAACGCTCCTCGACGATTTCCGCGAAGGGTTGCGGCGGAAGTACCAGACGGACGCCGGGTTGCGTGCCGCCTGGGAAACGGTAGATGTCTCCTTGTCGGCCGCCGTTCCAGTTGCGCCGCTGGGGCCGTACAACCAGACATGGCGGGACATGCGACCGGCGGCCCACGACTGGCGCGAGTATGTCGACCGGTTCTGGATCGACGCCGTGGAGTGGCAGGCGCGGGTGGTGAAGAAAGCGGCCCCGGCAAAGTTGACGCTCGTGCGGCTCTCCTGGCCGGTGTTCCAGACGTTCAACCCGTTCCTGGCGCGGCGCGAGTCGGAGTGGCTCGACATGCTGCAGGTGAAAGACGCGGTGCCGACGTGGGAGCAGGCGACGCCGATTTACCTCCGCAGCCGTGTGGCGATGTTTCTGGCATCCACGCGCGGCACGGACATCGTGAACTTTCCGGAGATCGACGTGGGGCACAACCGCGGCGCGGCGACATCGGCGGACATCGCGCGGTTCCTCCCGGCTGTCGCCGAGTTCTCGGGCGGCGTGTGGTACTACCGTGACGTGAAGCCGGACCAGTGGAGCGGCGTCGCCGAGGCCGCGCGGCAGGTGAAGTCGACGCTGCTCCGCGCGCGACCGGAAGCCGGCCGCCGCGTGGCGGTGTTCTACGGCGAACGCTACGCCAACTGGGTCCAGAACCACAGCGAGTACGACAACGAGGACAGCCTGGCTGGGACCGTCCGTGTGCTCGACAGTCTAGGCGTGCCGTTCGATATCGTCAGCGAGGATTGCCTGGAGGACCTCGCCCGGTATCGGGTACTGATTGTGCCCAACGGGATGTACATGCTGGACGACGTGGCGCGCCGGATCGGACTGTTCCTTAATCAGGGCGGGCGCGTCCTGGCCGTGGAAGACGTCGCGGAGTTCGACCTCCGCGGGCGGCAACTTGATGCGGCTTGGAAGGTGAAGGCAACTTTGCTGCCTTCGGACGCCTTCCGGCGGCTTCGGCCGAAAGAGGAAGGGATTACGCTTGGCGATGCGGGGCGCGCGACGGTGGAGAAGGTCAAGGAGTTCCTCAAGGCCGCCGGCATGCTGCCGGCGCAGGGGTAAGGGGTTCAGGGGAAGGCCGCGAGCCCGCGAGGTTTTCGAGGGTGAAGCTTCGGCCCATGGCGGTGGAGCCGGAGAGCACCCTTGCACAGTGCGCGGGCCCGGGCGTGTCAGGTTTCTGTTGCCGCGGATTTGCAGGCGCGACAAGCACGGAACCGCAGGACCTCGAAGCGCAGTCGTGCGCAGGACCACAGGGCAAGCCTGTGGGATCTGGGGCATCCGTGTTACAGCCCTCGACCGGATGCTGGTCATTCATGAGCAACCTGAACATCCGCAAACTCAGTGCATCGTTGGGCGTGGCGCCGTCGACGGTCTCGCGGGTGCTGGGCGGCAAGGCACGCCAGTACCGCATTTCCGAGAGCACGGAACAGCGTGTTCTGGCCAAGGCTCGGGAACTTGGGTTTCGCCCCAACTACTTCGCGCACAGCCTCAACACCGGCCGCACCCACACGGTCGGGTTGATCTTCGCCAACACCATCGATGACTTCCTCGGCAGCATCATGGAGGGGACCGAGGCCGAACTGCGCGGCACCGAGTACCAGATGGTGGTCGCCACGTGCGAGAACGATCCGGCGCTTGAGCGCCTGGCGATGGAGCGCATGTGCCACCGTCAGGTCGACGGGATCATTCTCTACCCGTCCGCCATGCCGGTCGGCAGGCGCTACCCCACCGGACATCTCCGCCAGATGGCAGAGATGTGTTTGCCGTGCGTGGTCATCGGTCGGAAGGTCGGCGATGGCGTTGATCACGTGCTGTTCGATGACGAGGTTGCGGGGAAGCTGGCCGCGGAGCGTTTTCTGGCGGCTGGGTGCCGAGAGTTCGGCCTGGTCACTTTACCCATCGAGTGCAGCGCCAATCGTGGCCGCGTTCAGGGTTGCGTCGAAGCTCTGCGCCGGCACGGGGTCCCGGACGGCGCGATCGTGACCGTTGGGGCCGACACGCCGTTCGAACCGGGCGACGTGGCGCGGTTGGTTGACATCGATGCCCTGTTCGGGGTCAACACGCACGTGGCGTTGGAGTGTGCACAGTTCCTGTCGCGTTTGCGCCCGTTGGTCGGGTTGCGTATCGAAGCGTTTGGCGCCTCTCCCGTCTACGGAAAACTTGACGCGCACGTGCGCCTGCAACCCATGCCGGCACGCGAGATGGGGCGTACCGCCACGCGGTTGCTGCTGGAGCGCATAGACGATCCGAAACGGCCGCGCCGCATCCTCCGCCTGCCTTGGCCCTGAGATCCGGAAAGAGTGGCCGTCGGACCGCCCGCCCCGGCGAGGTCGGCAACCCCACGCCGAACGCCCCCCGGGGGGGGCTCACCTTGGGCGCGGCCGTGCGGGGCTGCGACCCTTGCATTCGGCACTTGTACCGTCACTTTACGTCGTAGCACGGGTTGAGTTGGGAGCAGTCAGTGGTATCGCTCAGCGCTCGGCCGCATCGGATGGGTCGGTGGCACAATACCGGCAGGAAAGGACAACCATGATCACCCGGTTGGCGTCTCTTGTTGCATTGGGCTGGTTCTGCGGGCAAGCGGTGGCGGACGCGGCGGATGGCGGGGGCACGATTGAGCAGGTGGGTGGGGACCGGCGGGTTCGTACGCCGGCCTACGAAGCCGTCGTGGCTGAGGACGGGTGCTTGACGAGCTTCCGAGTCGGCGGTGACGAGTTCATCCTGTGCGGTGCTTCCGGCGTGCGCGGCGCGTACCTGTACCAGAACGGCGTTCTGCGCCTGCCAAACATCGAGACGGTCGGCGCAGATGCGATCACCGCCAGTAGCGAGAAGGCGAGCGAACGGTTCGATTTCACGCCTACCGGTGTGACGTGGACGGCGACCAACCACACGGCGGAGAAGATGCTGTACGTGTTGGTGTTCGACATGGCGGTGAATGTGATGAACAGCAAGGGCACCTGGGAGCAGGCGCCGGTCACGACGGGCTGCGGCGACACGAACTGGTTCCGCGGCGCCAAGCGGTTGTGCATCAGGAACGGGACCCGGGTGTGGGGCCCGTTCGCGCAGAAGTACCAAGTGTGGGAGGCAAGCCTCGCGCCGAACGAGACGCGCAAGGTGGTCTTCGAGCCCGGCGCGGCAACGGCCGAGGAACTGGCTCAGGCAGCGGCCATTGCGGCATACGTGCCGGAACCGCCCACCGACCCGGTCGGGCCGATGTGGGATATGACCGAGTTGTCGAAAGCGCCAGCGACGTACCCGGCGGATGGGTTTGACGTGGCGGACGGCGCGCGTCCGGTGTTCTACGACGGGGTGCCGTACAAGGGCCGGCCGACGCGCGTCTTCGCCTGGATAGGATTGCCGAAAATGGAGCCGGGGCAGAAGGTCCCGGGCATGGTCTTGGTGCACGGTGGCGGCGGCACGGCGTTTGCCAGTTGGGTGAAGGTTTGGACCGACCGCGGTTATGCCGCCATCTCGATGGACACCTGCGGGTGCGTGCCGAAGGGCACGTACGCCAACTGGGATCGGCATCAGTGGGGCGGTCCGGCGGGCTGGGGCGGTTGGGGGCAGATCAACTGGGCACGGACGGACCAGTGGACGTATCACGCCGTGGCGGCGGCGGCCCTCGGCCACTCGCTGTTGCGGTCGTTGCCGGAGGTCGATCCGGACCGCATCGGGCTGACCGGCATTTCGTGGGGCGGCTACCTGACCTGCATCATCGCCGGCGTGGACCATCGCTACAAGTTCGCGGTGCCCGTGTACGGTTGCGGCTTCACCAACGAGCACAACTTTGCTGGCAGTGTGAAGGGGTTGGGCGAGGAAGGTGCGGCTCGGTGGATGCGCTGGTGGGACCCGTCGGTCTACCTGAAAGACGTGAGCTACCCCACGCTCTGGGTCACCGGCACGAACGACTTCGCGTACACGTTCCCCGCGTTGCAGAGATCGTACCGCTTGCCGCAGGCGCCGCAAGCGCTCTGCGTTCGCGTGCGGATGCCGCATGGGCACGGGCCGGCCGGCGAGGGGCCCATGGAGATCGCGGCGTTCGCGGACAGCTTCCTGAAGGGCGGTGCGCCGCTGGCGTGCGTCACGGGGCAGGGCCGGGATGGCAGCCAAGCGTGGGTGACGTTCGAGAGCAGCCGCCCGATCGTCAAGGCGGAACTCACCTACACCAAAGCATCGGGGCCGTGGAAGGACCGGCTTTGGGAAACGCTGCCCGCGGAGTTGGACGCCGCGGGGAAGCGCGTAACCGGCACGCTGCCCGAAGGCACAACGGTCTACTACATCAACCTGTTCGATGACCGCGACCTCGCCGTCAGCAGCGAGCACGAGGAACTGCCGGTCGCGAAGGCGGAGCCCGTGAAGTAGGGTTGTCGCAGTGCAGTGGCGCGGGACCTCTGGGACCGCAGAAGAGTGCCTCGGGTCCGTCCCGGCCCCAGGGCCTCGGCCGGGGACCGGCCGAGCGCACCCCGCTTCGGCGCGGGACGCGCCGAGCCACTGGGTGCGTGGCGCGGACACAGCCCGTTGGAGGCAACTATGCTCTTCGGTGCAGCTTACTATCCGGAACACCGCGATCCGGCGAAGTGGGACTACGACCTGGACATGATGGCGGAGATCCGCGTCAATGCGTTGCGGGACGGGCGTTCCACGTGGCGGCATTTGCCGAAGAGCGGTTCTACCACGACTTCCTCGGGGCGCGGCTCGGGGCGGTGGGTGCATCACGCATCCTCGACACAACCGTTCCCGAGACGGTCGAGGTGGTCGAGCGGCGGGCGCCGGATGGGCGGCGCCTGGTGTTCCTGCTGAATTGCTCGGGGAATAGCGTGGCGGTGCCGTTGCCCCGGCCCTATGAGGACGTGTGGCACAACGAGACCGTGCGCAGTGAAGTGCGGCTCAAGCCCTGGGGCGTGCGCGTCCTGCGAGGGTAGGCCCTTGGACTCATGTCTTGGGGGGACGGGGCTTGCGCGGTTTGCGCGCCATGGGTTTCCGCTGTGAACGTGGATGGGCCGGGATGTCGAGCAGGTTGAACCCGGTTTTCGGATCACGGCGGCGCAGGGCGCTGCAGTCGAGGAGTTCCAGAATCACCACTTCGCCGGTGAGCCAGACCTTGACTCCGGCGCGGACGCAGCCGGTTCGCGTTTCCTCTTCACGGCCGCAGGCGGCGTGCATGTGCACGACAGGTCGGCCGGACTCGTCCGGAAAGATGGTTCCGACAGCCGCGGACTCGAACACGTTGGGCAGGGTGGTTTGCATGGGCTTGATGGTTGCCGCGCGCGCGTCGGCGGGGCCGACGATCAGGCGGCTGCCCGTGTCGGCGCCGCCGAGGAAGAAGCAGGCGGCGTGACGGATGTCGTTCTCGCGCGCCACGGCTTCGATGCACTCGTGGAGGATCTCGCCGTCCTCGAGTTTCACGACGAATGCGCGGCCCATCCTGGCGGAAGTGACTTTCATCGGGGAGCTGTCCTCCATTTGACCCGTGCAGGTAGTTCGGTTTGGTGGTCGGGAGGCCTCCGCTCGCGGAGTGGCGTGTCCCCGTTCGTAGTGGTGTCGCAAGTCCAGCGGCTAGCCGCTGGACAAGACACCATGCCTGCGCCAACCCACGCATGCTCCTCTGGCGCGCCACTGTCGTAGTGCGCACGGCGAGCACACTACGAACGGTCCGGTCCCGGCGGCGGCACGTCTGTCGGTGGCAGTGGTGCCGCGGCAGCGGGGGGGGCGTTTGGCGGGACGGGTGTCACGGTAACCGACGCCTGAAGTTCCTGAAGCATCTGCGAGTCTGGTTGCAGTGCTTCGAGGAGGCAGACGCTCCAGCAGCGGAAGAACACGGGAATGGGCAGGATCAGGACCGTGCCGACATACGGGATGAGCAGGAGCAGTCCGGGCAGGCAGCAGGTCATGATGACAAGCGCGACCACCAGCAGGAAGGCGCAGACTTTGAGTACAATACGCGCCAGGAGGTAGAGGACGAAAGCCGGAAAGTGTGCCACGAGCAGCCGACCGAAGTAGTTCCACGCGGACAGCACGCGCAGGTTGTACCGGTACATCAAGGGAATGATGAAATCCTCCAGGAAAACACGAATGAGCAGTACGGTCAAGGCGGCGAGGCATGTCCCGGCAAGTCCGAGGATCAGGGGCACTGCGGCCAGGACCAGGCCGGTGCTGAGGGCGCCCATGATGGCGGCGATGCCCATGAGGACGAGGAACACGCCCCCGGCAACGGTCAAGAGCATGAGGGCGATGCCGAATCCGAGTCGCCAGAGGAAGAGCGAGTTGCCGAGGGCTCCGAACTCGGCCCAGTCGGCGCCGACCGCGGCACGACCGCGTGCGACGGCGGCCATGAACATGAGCTTGCCCCGCGACCCCAGCCAGATCAGGACCAGTCCTGCCACTGCAAAGAAGAGGAACGCGGTGATGGCGGCAAACGCGATTACCACCGCGTGCGTGCTCAGCCAGTGCCACGCGTCGACAAACGGCAGTGCGGGATGCTCAACTCGCCACGAATGTGGGTCGGGCAGGTTGACCGGCCACTGGAACACGACCGGGACTTTCCCCAGGCTTGCGATCCAGGCCACGAACGCGATGAGCAGCCAGTTTCCGGCGCCAACGCCCCTGCGGAACAACAGTGCTCCGGTCCGGTGCCAGGCGGTGCCGACCGAGTCAAACACCATACCGGAGTAAGTGGTTGGTGTTGTTGGGTTCATGTCGAAAACGGGTCCTCTGTTCGAGGTGTGGACCACCACGAGGCAAAATGGGTTGTTTCGTCACGGATAAGATAGCCCCGCGATCCGATTCGGATAGGGACAGGCGGGATTCCGTGCGCTGAGTCGGTCTGCTGTGGTCGGCTTGGGGCCTGTGTGCGGGGGGGGGCAGGGGGAGTGGTTGAACGTGGAGTCATCCATTTCCGTCCCAAAGATGACTAAGGCAGAATTGTCACCCTCCCGTCATCCAGATCGTAGCGTGCGCCGAGGACGGTCAAGTCGCCTTTCTTGGCCAATTCCTCCAAGATAGGTGGCGAGGACTTCACCTGCTGAACAACCATGGCGACATTGGCTCTGACGGCATTGTCCAGCGGATCACCGGGTTGGTTCTTGGCATTGTCCACGGCTGGTTGGATGGCTTTGATCAGACTCCCGATGTGTCCTGGAGTCTCGCCACCCTGGATCGTGGCTTCCACGGCGCCGCATCTTTCGTGACCAAGGATCATGATGTACCGGACGCCCAAATGGTCCACGGCGTATTCGAGACTGGCCAACGCCGCGTCGTCCATAATGTTACCCGCCAAACGGATGACGAACAGATCTCCCAATCCTTGATCGAAGAGGATCTCCGGAGGCACTCTGGAGTCAGCGCAGCTTACGATGGCGGCAAAGGGATGCTGCCCTTGGGCAAGTTCCGTTCGACGCTGCTCTGTCTGGTTCGGGTGTGACAGGCATGCCCCGGCGTATCGCGTGTTTCCATCCATCAATCTCTGTTGTACCCCGTTGCCGCTTGTGGCCGAACCCTCAGTGGAGGCCATAGTGTCGGCACCGAAAGACACCCATACACCCAGTCCGACCAACGCCGTGATTGCTCTTTTCATGGTCTTCCCTGCTTGTACGTAATCATTTCTGGCATGCCGAACGACAGCCTTGAGCCTCCCCGTGGCGTCCCAACGGCGGGACTCCGTCGGTTGCGTTCGCCTGGCATTCCTGTCTTCCATCCTCCGTGGACATGTTGTGTTGCGGAGAACATGCCGGACACCATGACACCCGGGTTCCCACACAACATTGTCGCGATGGCGGCGAACGAAGAAAAACAACATAGGAATCGGTGAGCGCTCAGTTCACGCCGACAGGCGACGATGATGCCCCGGACGCCAAGGACCGGGACCAACCACTCCGCGGAGCCGCCGCTCAGTGCTACTCTACAGCCAGTGTCGGCGAGGGGCAAGGTTCCGGCGAGCAGGGCTGGAGTCATGCTCTACGATTGGGGGGGCACGCTCGCTGCGCCGCAGGAAACGGGTTGGCGTGTTGGACGGATCGGGGGGCATGGGGATTCAGGGGTAGACTGGCTCGCGGGAAGATCGCCACGCCCCCGGAAGGCAGGCGTCGAGACGACGGCGTTCCAGGGGACGGCAAGGCAGCCCGTGGCCAGGGAAACGTATTGGCCTTTGTCGTGGGCGTAGTTCAACTTTCTTCGAGTGCGTCGAGTTCGAGGGTGAGCGAGTCCCATTGGCAGCGGACGGTGCCGTGGACGCGGTAGGGGCCGAGGGTACGGATGCGGGGTGCGAACTGCGCATGAGTGTCGGGGAACAGCACGAGTTCGAAGATGCCGGTGGCGTCTTCGAGCGTGGCGAAGCTCATCTCGCGTTCCGTGCCGGTCTTGCCTTGCGTATGGGTGATCTTCCAGGCGTCGAGGATGCCGTGCATGGTGACCTGGCGGTCGATGAAGCACGGCAGGTCGGCGGCACGGCAGATGCCGGGCGCAAAGGCATCGACCGGGTGGCGGGCGAACGGGATATCGGTGAGCGCGAGTTCGGACGCCATCAGGTCGGGTAGTTCCGGGAGATCCATGCAACCCAAACTTTGCTGCCCGCGCAACGGCGGGGCGGCACCCGCGTTTTGTTCGTTTGGTTCCGTTCCGGCGTCCGGCGCCGTGATTTCACATGATTTTGCCATCCATGATTTTGCCGTTGGTCGTGGTTCTTCGCCGGTCGTTTTGCCGTGTGGGTGGAACAGGTCGGGTTGGCGTTGGTTTCGGCCGGTGGCGTCGCAGGCGGCGAGGAGCGCTTCGCGCGTGCCCCAGGCGCGGCAGGCGCCAACGAGGATGAGCCGTTCGAGTTCGACGGCGCGGAAGCGGACACGCCGGCACAGGTCGTGCAGGTCTCGGAACGGCTGGCGCTGGCGTTCGTCGAGGATCTGGCGCAGCAGGGACTGGTGTAGGCCTTTGACCAGGTCGAGGCCGGCGCGGACACCGCGTGCGGTCGAGGTCCAGCCGAGTTCGGAGGCGTGGATGTCCGGCGGCAGGACGGGGATGCCGTGCCGGAGTGCGTCCCAAACGAAGACGCGTTTGGGGTACATGGAGTTGTGGCAGTTCAGGATGGCGGTGTAGAACTCGCGCGGGTGGTGCACTTTGAGCCGGGCCATGAGCCAGGCGAGCCGGGCGTAAACCGAGGCGTGGGCTTTGCAGTAGGAGTATGACGCGAACCGGCTGACCTGGTCCCAGATCGCCGCGGCGGTTCGGGCGTCGATGCCGGCGGTGGGTGCGCGGGTGAACAGGAACCGGTTCTGCTCTTTACGGAACAGGTCGGAATCGCGGTGCTTGCTGACGGCGCGGCGCAGCACGTCGGCGTCGGCCAGGGAATAGCCGGCGAGGTTGACGGCCACTTTCATGACGTCTTCCTGGTAGAGCATGACGCCGTAGGTGGCGTGCAGAAACGCGGCCATCTTAGGGTGCAGATACGCGACCGGGTCGAGCCGGCGCCGGCGGCGGATGAACGCGTCTTTCATGCCGGCGGCGGCTGGGCCTGGACGGATGAGGGAGAGGGCCGCGGCAACCTCCTTGGGCGTGACCGGCTTGAGGGCGCGGCAGAGCTGGCGCATGCCGGGCGACTCGCACTGGTAGACGCCGAGCGTGTCGCCGTGCGCAAAGAGTCGGTTGACCTTGAAGTCGTAGTGCGGGCCCGGTTCGGGGAACGGCTTGCCGGCGCGAGCGAGCCACCGCGCACCTTCGTGAATGACGGAGAGCGCCGAGTTGCCGAGCAGGTCCATTTTCACCAGTCCGATCGCCTCAGCCTGGTCTTTCTCGTACTGTGTAATGACGACGCCGTTGGCGGCGCGGGTGAGGGGGGTAACGTCGGTGAGCGGGCAGGGGGTGATGAGCAACCCGCCGCAGTGTACGCCGAGGTGCCGGGGCAAGCCGACGAGGCGACCGGCGATGCGGACGAGGTGGTCTTGGTTCGCGATCGGCGCGCCAGTGTCGAGGAACGCGGCGACCGCGGCGGGCGGTAGGCGCAGGATGCGACCCGCGTCGCGCACGGCACTGCGCGTGCGGTAGGTGAGGATGGTCGCAATCATGGCGACGTGTTTCTCGCCCCAGCGCTGGTAACAGTAGCGGATAACCTGCTCGCGGCGGTTGTCGGCAATGTCCACGTCGATGTCCGGGCAGTCGTGGCGACCGGGGTTCATGAAGCGCTCGAAGTACAGGTCGTGTTCGATAGGGCAGCAGTGCGTGAACCCGAGCAGGTAGGAAACGATGCTCGACGCGGCGGAACCGCGGACTTCGACCGGAATGTCGTGAGCCTGTGCGAACCGGATGATTTCGTGCACGTAGAGGAAGTAGTCCGCGAATCCGTGGTGGTCGATGACGGCTAGTTCATGGGTCAGGCGTGCGTCCGCTTGGGCGCGGCGGCTGGCGGGGTATTTCGCCGTCAGGCCGGCGCGGCAGAGTTGATTGAGATGGGCGGCGGCAGTCTGCCCCGGCGGCACCTGGATGGACGGGAGCAGGACCGTGTCGAACGGGAACCGGAACTGGCAGCGTTCGCACAACTCGACGGCAATGCGGATCTCGGGGTAACGTTGCTGCCATTCCGCGGCGGCGGGCAGGAGCATGCCGGGATGGGGCTCTGGCGACCGCTTGCTCCCGTGTGCCAGATGTTGGAGGTCGGCCAAGTAGGCCAGGGCTTCCCAATCGTCCGGGTCGATGAGCCACGCGTCGGGGACATGTGCTTCGGGTATGGCGGTGCCGAGTGCCATGTCCCAGAGTCCTGGCGTCTTGGTCGCGGCAGGTGCAGCCGGCGTAGCGGGCGGCAGGCGGTAGAGACGGTTGGGTGGCAGCACGCGGGCGAGGGTGACGAGGGCCCAGGCTGAGCGTGAAAGGAAGATCAGGCCGTCGGTGGCTTCGCCGCCGATGGTGTCGAGGCGGAACCGGGCGTCGAGGTGGCGGCGCGTCAGGAGTCGGCAGAGGTTCCTGTAGCCGGCCTCGGACTCAACAAGGACGATGCAGGCGTGCTCAGGCTCCCACTGCAGTGTGGCGCCGATGATCGGGTGGAGCCCAACCGCCTCGACCTCGCGGTAGAAATGCACCGCGCCGTGGAGGTTGTTCAGGTCGGCAATGGCCAGGGCGGTGTAGCCGCGCGCCGCCGCGGCCCGAGCCCAGTCCCCGGGCGACCGCACCCCAACCTGCAGCGAGTAGAAGGTGTGACAAATGGCAAACATTGCAACCATGAAGGGCATGAAGAACATGAAGGAAGTCGAGAGAAGACAGGGGAGGTCGAAAGCACCGGCTCCATCGTATCTCAAGGTCGGAGCACAGCGCTAGAGCAGGAAACTCTTGAGGCCATCCTTGAGGCGGGGAACGTTGAAGTTGATCAGGAATCCATGCTTCACGCTTGCCAGTCGCATATACGTCAGCAGTTGCGCCGTGTGAAGGGCCTTCAACTCTTCCACGCTCTTTAGTTCGACGATGATCTTGCCTGCTACGAACAGATCGATTCGGTATCCACACTCGAGGCGGATGCCTTTGTAGTGCACAGGGAGCGGGTGTTGCGATTCACAGTCAATCCCGTTGGACCGTAACTCATGGACAAGGCACTGTTCGTAGGTGGACTCCAACAGGCCAGGTCCCAGCGTACGGTGGACCTCAATGGCACAGCCGATAACCCGGGTGGACAGCGCGTCGGATCTCATGAGTTGCTCCTTTCCTTCATGTTCTTCATGCCCTTCATGTTTGATGATTTAATGGCTAATATATAATAGCGCTAGCAGTCAAGTATTGCAAGCGCCGAATGCAAGGGAATCGTTGGGGTGGCCACGGATGAGTGACGCGCCGACTGGCGTTGTGCGGGCAGGGGGATATGGTGGAGGAAACGCGACGCGGAACGGAGACTGGCGGGAGTCAATGGAACCTGGACAGACACTTGAATTGACCGTGACGGACCTGGCGTTTGGCGGGGACGGGGTTGGGCGCGGTCCGGACGGATGCGCGGTTTTTGTTCCGTTTGTTGCCGTTGGAGATGAGGTCACGGTGCGCGTGACGGAGGTACATCGGCGGTTTGCGCGGGCCGAGGGACTGGAGGTTCGCGTGTCCGGGCCCGGGCGAACGCCGCCGCCGTGTCCACACTACGGCCGTTGCGGTGGGTGTCAGTACCAGCACCTGACCGATGACCTGCAGATCGAGACGAAGCTGCGGCAGTTGCGGTCCGTGCTGGCGCGGATTGGCAGACTGAGCGACATTCCGTCCCCCGATCCGGTGGTGCGGAGTCCACAGGTGTATGGGTATCGGAACAAGCTCAAGCTGGAGCCGGTGCCGGATTCGGGCGGTGCGGCACCGGGCCATGGCCTGCGGTACGGGTTCTGCGCCATGGACAACAAGACCTTTTTCGAGGTCAGGGCTTGTCCGTTGGCGAGCGCACGCTTGAACGCGCTCATTCCGGAGGCGCAGGGTTCCGGTTGGGCGCGGCGGAACGCGAGCAGCGCGCTCCCGGGTCCGCTGACGTTGCGCGAGGCGGCGGACGGGAGCACGTACTTCTTTTTTGGGGCCGCATCGCAACGTCCGCCGTGGCTGTCGGAACGGTTGTGCGACCGTGAGGTGCGCGTGCCGTTGGGCAGTTTCTGGCAGGTGAACGCACCGGTTGCGGAGCGGTTGGCGGCGACGGTGCGGGACTGGATTGCCGAGTCACCCCCCGTGCTGCTGGTCGACGCTTACGCCGGGGTGGGCACGTTCTCGCTGGCGGCTGGGCCTGGTGCCGGGAAGCGGGTCTTGATCGAGACGGACGGGGAAGCGCTGCGGGCGGCGGAGTGGAATCATCGCGCCTGGGGGCTGGGCGAGTGTGAACGGGTCCACGGCGCTGCGGAGCGGGTGCTGGAGTCGACGCTGAAGACCGCCCGGGCGAACGCTGTCGGCGTTACGCTCATGTTGGACCCCCCGCGGACAGGGTGCGCGAAGCGCGTATTGGAGACCATCGTGCGGAGCGGGGTGTCGCGGGTTCTGTACGTGGCCTGCGACGCGGCGTGTCTGGCTCGGGACCTGAACGTGCTGACGGGACGGGACGGATTCCGGCTCGCGCGGTTGGGATTCTTCGACATGTTCCCGCAAACGGCGCACTTCGAAACGCTGGCGCTGTTGGTGCGGAGTGGGGGAGAGTGACCAGGGGCCGGGCGGACGTAGGGTGGGAACGGACGAAACGGACCAAACGGAGAAGAAAACCGCCGGTGATGAGGAGGGCGGGGCGGCGGCGGCCATGCGTGGTCGGGGACTCCGTTCCGTCTGTTTGGTCTGTTGCGCCGGTTTTCTCCGTCGGCGCGTCGGCTCTACTTGGCGCCTTCGGAGATCTTGGCGTTCTGCTGCTGTTGGATCTTGTCCAGCTTGCTCTGGCTGCGTTTTTTGATCTGCATTTGGGCGTCGCCGGTGCCATAGCTCATCACGCTGTCGACGACGCCGGCGGGTCTCTTCGATGTTGGGGCGGACGCGGGCGCCGAGGTGGATCGCGTGGCGGCGGGCGCTGAAGTCGATGTCCGGCCGGAGTTCTGCTGGGCAGAGGACTTCTGTGCAGGCGTGTTTTGATGCGCGGTCTTCGGCGGGTTCATGACCACCATGGCCACGACAATGCCAATGACGATCAGGATGAAGATGACGAGGCACTTGAGCAGGTCCTTCATGGTTTCTCCTCACGGGGCCGTGCCGTGGTCGTGATCGCAGTCCGGGCTACCGGCGTGAGATCGCGACCATCGGTGGTGTTCGCGGTTTGAACTCCGAGACGTTATTCGCAATAAATACGTTCCCGATGTCTATTGTACCCGATGTTGGCGATCGCCACAAGTTGTGGGGCCAGGATTTTGTCCGGTGGAGTACGGCGATCGGTGTGGGTTGGGTGCACGGTGCGGGTGCGGAATGAATGAGCAGCGTATGGACGATACAGTCCCGGACATGAGCGGGTTCGTTTTCGAGTCTGCAGACCCGGCGCATGTGGCACGGGAGAAAGCGCGCGGCCGGGAGTTGCGGAAGTCGCAGTGGTGGAAGAACCGTTTGGCGGATGGTCGATGCCACTACTGCGGCCAACCGGCGCACCCGAGTGAACTCACGATGGACCACATTGTCCCCATCGTTCGGGGTGGGCGGAGCACGCACGGCAATGTGGTCCCTTGCTGCAAGGAGTGCAACAGCCAGAAGAAGTACTTGGTGCCGGTCGAGTGGGCGGAGTACCTGGTGAGACTGCGGGCGGGGGGCGGGTGAAGGGTGGATGGTGGAGCGGAGGGTATGGTGGAATCTGCGCGAATGAGGTTGTTGTTGTTCCTGGCGCTGGTTGTTCTTCTGGCGTGTCTGGCCGGACTGGTCCTGTACGGGAAGTACCATCAAGCCGGCAGGGCGGGTGTGCCGGTCCCTGCGAGTGGTGGTCCGGCGGTTACCGAACCGGCGCCGCCTGCCGTGACCATCCCGGCAACCGCCGTGGGTTCCGGTGCGGCGCAAGCTGGAGGCGCGTCCCCGGGCACGGCGGCGTCAGGCCAGGCCAAGGCCGGCCAGGCTCCTGCCAACAAGGTGGATGCGATCATCGCGGAGGTGAACCGGTTGATCGAGGCCAAGGAATACATGTCGGCCGCGATGACGCTGCAGAAGTTCGTCATGACCGAGCAACTGACCGAGGCGGAGAAAGCAAAGCTCGCGGAACTGCTGCTCTCGTTCAAGGCGCAGGTCGGCGGCGAGATGGAGTCGCTCGGGAAGGGCGCCGCCCCGGCCAAACCAGGGCAGAGAAGTGATCCGTAATCAGTGGACCCTGTTGCAAAAGCCCAGCAGCCGCGTACAACGCGGCCACTACAGCGATGAACGCAATCTCACGATTGGCTGTAGTGTCGGCCTTGCAGGCCGATCCCCGGACCCTCTGCAACAGGCTCACTCGCTCACTGCCCCCTCGATCACCCTTCACACGGCAGTTCGAACCAGAACGCGCTGCCCTGGCCCACTTCGCTGTCGACACCGATGCGACCGCCTTGTGCCTCAGCCGCCAGCTTGCAGAAGGCCAGGCCCAGGCCCGTCGAGTACTTGGTGCTTGTCAGGCGCGTCTCGACCTGCCCGAACTTGTCGAAGATCTTCTCCCGGTACTCCGGCGGAATGCCCGGCCCCGTGTCGGCGACCGTCACACGCACCCGACCGCCGGCGGCGGCCGCCGTGATGGTGATCGTGCCGTCCTTCGGAGTGAACTTGACGGCGTTGACGACCAGATTGGCCACGATCCTGCCCGTCACTTCCGCGTCGCAGTATGTGGGTACGGGCGCCGGCGGCGGTTCCCACACCACGTGCCGCTGGTGCGTGATCCCGCCCAGACCGCGGAGCGCCTCTCCAACCACATCATTCAGTTCGCAGGCCTTCGGCTTGATGGGCATCTGACCGGCTTCGATGCGGCTGACGTCCAGCACCGCGGAGACCATATCGGTGAGCTTCACGGACGCGTCCACAGCCACCTGGAACATCTCGGCGTCATCGGCGCTCAGCGTCGCCTGCAGGTCCATCTGCAGGATTTCGAGAAAGCCGCGGATACTCATCAGCGGCGAACGCATGTCGTGCACCACCATGTGCACGAGGTTGTCGCGCAGGCGTTCGAGTTCCTGGAGGCGCGCCAGGCTCGCCGCCAATTCCCGCTTCTGCCGCTGCAGCATCAGGTGTGTCCGGACCCGCGCTTCGACCTCCTCGAACTGGAACGGCTTGGTCACGTAATCGACGCCCCCGACCCGGAACGCCTTCACTTTGTCCAGCGTCTCGCTCAGCGCACTGATGAACAGGACCGGAATGTCCTTCAGGGCCGGGTCGGCTTTCAGATGTTCGCAGGCTTCGTAGCCGCTCATCTCGGGCATGTTGATATCCAACAGGATCAGGTCCGGCGGCCGCGCCCGCGCCGCCTGCAGGGCCAGCTTCCCGCTGGGCGCGGCACGCACCTTGTAGCCCCGTTCCCGGAGCATGCCCCCGAGCAGGTCCAGGTTGGCGGGATTGTCGTCCACGATGAGGATGTCCGTGTCTTGCCGTTGGTCGGTCATGCGGTGGGGCTCCTTGGTAATCCCAATCGCTCCTCGCAATCCTGGGTCCTCCCAGGTTCGTAGTCCCGCCTTCAGGCGGTCCGGGGAACGCGTCGATTCGCCAGAAAGGTGCGTTCCTGCACCCCAGCGTGTGGAATCCGGACCGCGTAAACGCGGTACTACAAGCCTCGGACGCCTCCCAGGTTCGTAGTCCCGCCTTCAGCGCCCCCCGGGCGGCAGACCGCCCGGTCATCTCAGGATGAAACACGCCGCCACCGCGTTTGCGGCCTGGCGCCGGTCGGCAAAGTGGCGGGACCGGCTCGGTCCCGCAATCGCCGGAGCGAGCCGCTCCGGCCACTCTATGGCGACACGCGAGTTTCATAGGAGGCGGTCTGGGTTTCCCGTCGTCACGCGCCGCCGCCCCTGCCGCTCAGCCGTCGCTGCCGAGCAACTCGAGCAACCGTTCGTATTCGTAACCCTTGACGAGGCGGCGCAGACCGGCGGCCAGGTCGGCGTCCACGGCCTCGACCTGAGTCATCAGGGCCAGGAGCGCTTCGCCGTCGCCGCTCGCCACGGCCGCGCGCAGCCGATTCCGGATGTCGGCCGCTAACCCCGCGACCTGCGCCGGGGTCACGGACGCGGGCGGTGTCGCCGGCTTGCCCTTGCCATTGCCTGGGCCCTCGGCGTACACGTATTGGACCGGCAGGCAGCGTGCCAGCGTCGTGAACAGGTCCGCAACCTGGACCGGCTTGCTCAGGTAAGCGTTCACGCCCACCGCGGTGGCGCGGCGGCGTTCATCGTCAAAGGCGCTGGCGGTGACGGCGATCACCGGCGTTTTCCGGCCGCGCGCGGTCGCTTTGATGCGACGCGTGGCTTCGTACCCGTCCATGACCGGCATGCGCATGTCCATCAGGATGGCGTGCGGCTGCCAGGCCTCGAACCGGGCAATGGCCTCCTCGCCGGTCCGCGCTTCGGCCGTGTCGAAGCCGACGGCCTTCAGTATCTCGACCAGGAAGATCCGGTTCTCCGGCTTGTCGTCCACGACCAGCACCCGGCACGGCGTCTGACCGGGCACGATCCCGACCACGCGCCGCGTCTCTCCGGGCGTTGCCGCGTCTGGCGCTTCGCCGGGGGCGACTTCGACCTCGAAGCGGAACACGCTGCCGCGCTCCGGTTCGCTGGCGACCGTGATGTCCCCGCCCATCAACCGTACGTACTGGCGGCTGATGGCCAGGCCCAGCCCGGTGCCCTGCTGCGAGCGCACGCCGCTGGCGGTCTGCGAGAACGCCGCGAACAACCGGCCGATCTCATCGGCGGCAATGCCGACGCCCGTATCCTCGACCGCGAAGCAGAGTCGGAGGGCGGGGGACGGCGGGGAGGGTTCAGGGTTCAGGGTTCGGGGTTCAGGGTTCGGGGGAGGCGGGGGACAGGGGTCGACTCCGGCGTCTTTGCCTGAGTTCCGCTCCCGCCCGTCGGGCGGGACGGAAGATTGCAGCGATGCTTCAGCGAGCGGCGCGGGATCGGCTCGCTCAAGCTCGCCTGCCACGTCCGTCCCGCCGGCGCAGGCGGGACGGGACTCAGACCCGGGCTGACGGCCGGCGCGGGAGACTGCAAGGCTGGAGCCTTGCACTACTTCCTCAGGGCGTCGATCCGCGGGGCCGACGGTTGCGATAGGCGTTTCCGCGGCGGCCGTCGTCACGCGCAGGACAATCCCGCCCTTGTGGGTGAACTTGACGGCATTGCCCAGCAGATTGATGAGCACCTGGCGCAGCTTGCCCTCATCGGCGGTGACGCCGCGGGGCAAGTCGGCCGTGTGATTGACCTCGAATTGGAGACCCTTGGCGTCGGTGCGCACGCGGAACATCATCGCCAAGTCGTCGAGCATGGCGTGCAGGTTGAACGCGGTGGGATGCAACTCGACCCGGCCGGCTTCGATCTTCGACATCTCGAGCACGTCATTGATCAGGGCCAGCAGGTGCTCGCCGCTGTGCATGATTATGTCGAGGCGCTGCTGCTGTCCTGGAGTCGAGTCCGGGTCGCGCTGCAGGAGCTGTGAGAACCCGAGAATGGCGTTCATCGGGGTGCGGATCTCGTGGCTCAGGTTGGCCAGGAACGCGCTCTTGGCGCGGTTGGCGGCCTCCGCCGCCTGCCTGGCCCGCCCGATTTCCGCCTCGGCCAGAAGGCGTTCCCAGGCATACCCGACCTGGCGGCAGAAGACGTCAAGCAACGCGCCGGCCGCGACCACGCCCGAGTCGTCGCCCTTCTCAGGGGAGCGGATCGTGAGCGTGCCCAGGCAGGCGTTGCCGCCTGCGTGAATGGGCCAGGTGTCGCAACTGCGGGCACTCCCAGCGTGCGCGGCTCCCCGGCACGTGTCGTAGGGCGGATCGGCGAGCGTGTCCGGGACGATCCTTTTCTGGTCGCGAGCATAGACGGCCACCGGACATTCGCACGTTTCCGCGTCGTGCCGGACGTCCGGTGAACTGCACGCCAGCGGCGCCATGCCGCCACCGTCTCGGGGCACGCTCACCCAAGCCATGCTGGCGCCCAAGTGCGTCACGGGCGTTCGCGCGGCCACTTGGACCACTTCCGCAACGGTTTTGCATGCGGCCAGTTCCTCACCGGCCTTCTGCAGGCCTTCCGACCAGGCGGCGCGGCAGGCAAGGGCCTGTTCGGATGCCGTCAGCCGCTGCACGGCCTGCTCGGCCCGCTCCTGCTGCTCCTTCACGTCCTGAAGCAGACTGAGCGCGGCCTGGCGGGAGGTCTGGATCTTCGCGGTGCGTTCGCGCACTTCCGCTTCGAGGCCCTCCTGTTTCTTGACGATGGTTTCGGCCATGTCGTTGAACGCCTGGGTGAGCTCCCCGATTTCGTCCGCTCTGCCGGCTGGCGCTCTGGCATGCAGGTCACCGCGCCTGAACCGCGTGACGGCGTCGAGAAGAGAGGACACGGGGCCAACGATGCTCCGCCCCAACGGCCAGACCACCGCGCCCAGGAGCCCAACCAGCAGACCCAATGCGACCAGGAGCACCGCCAACACGTGAGTTGCCACCCCGGTCTGGATGAGAACCGAATCCGGAATCACGTCGCACACCACGAGGAAACGGCTGTTCTCCGACCACAGGCGACAGACTTGGATCACCACATACCCACCCTTCGTTTTCAGATTGCTTCCCCTCCCGCTGAGAATGGTCGTCCAGTCCGTTGGGAAGTCCTTCTTCACGCCCTCGCCGGTGTTGAGGTCGCGCGGCCCGCCCCAGGTCTTGGCCGGGTTGGCGGAGTGATGGAGGTAGTATCCCGACTCATCGGCAATAAAGGTGTCACTGGACTCCATCAGATGTCCGGCACTGGCAGCCTTGAGGACCTCGGCGAACAGGACATTCACAATGACGATGCCCTGAAACTGCCCCGCGGCATCGAAGACCGGCGTTGCCACACGTACGGTCGGCTGGTGCGGCACCGCGATCTTCCCACCGTCCTGGTTCAAGTCAACAGGCGAGACGTAGCGCTGGCCTTTGGCGAGCTTGGCCGTCTCGGTGAAGTAGTAGCGGTCGCGCTTGTTCTGCAACTGCTCGTCAGGCACCCGGACACCCCGTCCCCCCGAGAGGTCCACCCGCACCACTTCCATGCCGTCGCGGTTGATGAATATGATCTGAGCATAAATCTCCTTGGTCTCAACCATGCCTGCGAAAATCTGGGCCATGCGTGCGAGCCAGAAGTGCACCGTACTGGCCCCGTCCACCGGATCCACGCCGTTGTTCGCCTGGGCCCGCAGAGTCTCACTAATTGGGGGCATTCCGGCCAGGAAGAGGACGTCGGACTGGACGCCGCTCCACGAGTGCTCGATCTGAGCCGCAATGTGCTCCGGCTTCTCCGTCAGCGTCATTAAGCGGGCCTCCCGCCCTTCACGCAGCACGTATGAAATCGCCACCCCCACTCCGAGCAGGAACAGCGGCACGACGGCGAGCATGACCAGGACGGTCAGTCTGCCGCGAATCCCGGTTGGCCAGGGTCTGGTCATGAAGGCTTCTTCTCGGACATGGCCGCGTTGTGCTCCCCGTCCACTGCCTCCTGCCATACCGGCGGATACGCCGGCGCCCGCCCGAGTTCGACGCAGAGCCGGTTGACCGCCTCCTTCAGTTCGATGATGCGGGTCTCCCGACCCAGCATTGTCTGGTTGAAAGTCTCCAATGCCGCCGTACGTTCCCGCAGTTCCTCCTCGGCCTGCTTGCGCGCCGTGATGTCCACCATGGTGACCAGCGCCATGGGTTGCCCCGCGATCGTCAGTTTCGAAGTGGAGAGCAGAACCGTCAGCACCGTCTCCTTTCCCTGCACGGAGAGCGGCAGGCTCGCATCCACTTGCTTATGACTCTGGCCGGTTTCGAGCGTGTCCATGACGGTGCGGCGCACCGTGCACTCGCGGCAATGCGGTCCGGTGCCGCACCCTGTCGGCGCCTCGAGGGAATGCAGGCAACGCAACACCTCGCCGGCGCGCCGGCCGATCATTTCGGCGGCCGGGCGGCCCACGAATTCGAGGACAGAAGCGTTCGCTTTCCGCACGCGCCTGTCGCCGTCGACGAGCAGCATGAAGACCGGCACGTTCTGGTAGATGGCCGCCAACTCCTCCGCGCCGGCCTTGACTTCCTCGTCGGCGCGTTTGCGCGCCGTGATGTCGCTCATCACAACGCGGCACACGAGAGGTCCGTCGGCGCCTTGCCCTGGACTTGCTGGCGGCGGGCTGGTCGAATCCGTCGAAGGCGCCTGCGCCGTGGTCGCCTCCAGGCACGCCCAGAATTGCGAGCCGTCCTGGCGCAGCATTCGCAGCTCGCAGACTTGCGGCGCGCCCGTTTCGAGGAGTTGTTTCCGTCGCCGGGAGAAGATGTCCTGATCCTCGGGGAGGACAAAGCGGGGCAGCGGCTGCTTGACCAGCGCGCCTCTGGCGACGCCGAGCAGTTTGGCGGCGGTGAGGTTCGCCTCCAGGATCAACCCCTGGTCGCTGAGCGTGACATAGCCGACCGGTGCGAGATCGTAGAGGTCGAAGTACCGCGTCCGCGACGCCTCAAGTTCCGCCTGTATCCGGCGCAGTTCTTCGTTCTGTGTTTCCAGTTCGATCTGGTGCACCCGCAATTCGTGGACGAGCCGGCCGGTATCTTCGGGCGAGAGCGCCGCCGGGTTCGCCGGCGCCGGCGCGGCGTTCCCGCGAGCGGCCTCTTCGGCCTGCTGGCGCAGTCTGTCCGCAGGTTCGGGTCGGTTGTCCGTGTTGCTCATCGTGGACCTCGCGCCGGCTGCTCCGGCGTCCTTTCCGCCCGACTTCCGGCGTGACATGTTCGATGGCAACGTCTTTCCTGGCCACGAGCCGCGGCATCGTCTCCGCCTCCCATTTGGGCGCGGAGGAAGTAGAGCAAGGCTCGGCCTTGCTGTCACCATGCAGGACGACGGCCATGCGAGAAATCGGCAAGGCGGGAGCCTTGCCTTACTTCCACGTGAAGCTTGCCAGGCTCATTGCGAAGGTCGCAACTTTACGTAATGCAATGTAGGCCGGTACCGGACCGATTGCCATGGGGTGAAACCCTACCACGGCCAAGGGGTTGGGTGGATCCGGGGCGCGTCCTGGGTCACTCACTTGAACTTGAGTCCGGTCAGGACGCCGACGGCGCGGCGGTAGACGATGGTGGCGTTGTAGTAGTCTTCCTGGGACTCGAAGGTGGCGGCGAGTCGGACCAGGGCCTGGACGTGCGAAGGGTCTTTCTCCAGAACGCGCAGGAAGATCTCCTGGGCCTCGTGGATGCGTCCGAGCATGCAGTTGCAGAATCCCAGGTGGTTCATCACGTCCACCGAGTCGGCATTCAGCATTTCGGCACGCTTGTACTGGGCCACGGCTTCCCAGTACTTTTCCTGGGCCTCGAACTCCTTGCCCGTTTCGTAGCAACGCAGCCATTCGCCGGCGTCGACCGGCGGCGCTTCGCTGCGGTCGAAACGGTCAGAAATGGACTCGACTGCGGGTCCCGCAGAAGGTGTCGCAACGTCGAGTTCGTCGGGTTCTTCCTCTTCCTCAACGGCCGGCTGGACGCCGACAGGGGTCATTGCGGAGAGGTCCTTGCGTTTGAACTTGAGTGTCCGCTTGTTAGGCGGCAGTCTGAATATGATTCGGTCGCCCATTGCTCCTGTCCATCCCAGGTTCTGCATCAAGGCGAGGACGGGAAGAGGCGGCTGAGGGAAAGTTCCCAGCCGACTCCCCCCACCCCCACCCGGCCTCCATAATAGTCCTGCTGGCGCGAAAATCAACCGACATGTACGTGCAAACTGTGCCTGCGCCAATAACGGCGGGCGGCGGTTCAGCGTCCCTCGGAGAGGCGGTCGATGAAGGCTGCGGGCAGGCTGAGCTCACGCATGAGAGTTTGGCACTTTACAATGTCATACGGGACGCGGATGGGTCTGACGGTCCGTTCGTCGGTATCGAAGACTCCACACGCGGCGCGCGGGTCGTGGTCTCGAGGTTGTCCTACGGCGCCGACGTTGATGATCGTCTTGGGTTTGTCGATCTTGGTCTTGGTTCGGAAGTAGGTAAGGTGAGGCGGTGCGGCGTCGCGCGGGTATGAGATGAGCGGGACATGGCTGTGACCACAGAAGGCGAGAGCCACCTTCTGGTGCTCGAAATTGTAGGCGAGACTGCTCTCGTTCTTGAGGTACGTCCAGCGTTTTGGGCCGAATGCACCGTGTACGACGCTGAAATGCTCCAAGTCCAGTTGGACAGGGAGTTGCGCCAGCCATTTGAGGTCATTCATGGCCAGCAGGTTCTGGGTCCACTTGACTGTGGTTCGGATGTCTTCCCGCAGTTCCTCGACACGCGGGTCCATGATCATGGTGACATAGTGGTCATGATTGCCGAGGACACAGGCGATTTTGCGTTCACGTACCAGACGGATGCAGTCTGCAGGGGCCGGGCCATAGCCGACGATGTCGCCGGTGCAGACCAGGGACAGGCACCCTTCCTTGTCGAGTACGTCCAGAACGGACTGCAAGGCGATGAGGTTGGCGTGAATGTCGCCGATGATGCCGATTTTTGGCATGTGTCTGTTCCCTGCGTCCGCGCACATTGTCTTCCTGAGACGCTAGCGGTAAAGTAGCGCGTCTGTTTCCTGACGGCAACCGGACGGTGACGGGTATGCAGTGCCACCGTGGCGGCGGGCGGTTCGCGATGTCGCTTGCTCTCCTGTCTCGGCCACGAGGATGCGACGATGGAGGGTTCAGGGTGAAGGGACTCCCGAGCCGTCGGGGTTGATGTCCGGCGCCGTTCGCCGGTGTAGGGCGCGTGGTGGCGCATGCGGGACGGAGAGGCGGTCGCATGGTACGCAAGGTCATGCTCCTACTGGCGCTGGGGAGCGTGCTGCTTTTCTTTCTGGCGTTCTTCTTTCTGCCGATTTTCGAAATCCTGCGCGGCGGATTCGTGGATGAACGGGGGCATGTCACGCTGTTCTACTTTGCGGAGTTCTGTCGGAATCCGCTGTACATGGAGGGCCTGTGCAACACATTTGCGATTGCGGTTTGCACGACATTGCTGGCGTTGCTTGCGGCCTTGCCACTGGCGTGGTTGGCGGACCGCTTCGATTTCCCGGGGAAGCGGTGGTTGACCGGCGCGTTGCTGCTGCCGCTCATTCTGCCGCCGTTTGTCGGTGCGCTAGGCATGCAGCGGGTATTCGGCCAGTTCGGGAGTCTGAACTCACTGTTGGCGTGGCTCGGGTTCATTCGACCGGCGGAGGCCATTGACTGGCTGGGAACGGGTGGGTTTATGGGTGTCGTGCTGGTCGAAGCCTTGCATCTCTACCCGATTCTGTACCTCAACGCGGTGGCGGCTTTGGCCAACGTGGACCCCGTGCTGAACGAGGCGGCGGCGAACCTGGGCTGCGTGGGGTTCCGTCGTTTCCGGCGCATTACGCTGCCGTTGGTCATGCCGGGCATCTTCGCCGGCGGTGCGCTGGTCTTCATCTGGAGTTTTACTGAACTCGGGACGCCGTTGATGTTTAACTACGAGCGGGTTACGCCTGTGCAGATTTTCAACGGGATCAAAGAGATTGGCGACAGTCCGATGCCTTACGTGCTGGTCACGGTCATGCTGGCGGCGGCGGGACTGCTCTATCTGCTGGCGCGGTTCACTGTAGGGCGCAAGGCCTACGCCATGATGTCGAAGGCTGGGACGGCGGTGCGTCAGGTGCGGCTGAGCGGCATGCGGGGGTGGGGTGTGACGCTGTTCTTCTTGGCGCTGATCGGTATCGCGGTGCTGCCGCACCTGGGAGTGATCGGCATCTCGTTGGCCGGGGCCTGGTACCGTACGGTTCTGCCGTCGACGCTGACCCTGGCCCATTACCAGGCGGCACTGGGGCACAACCTGACGGTGCCCAGCATCCTGAACAGTGTTCGATACGCTGCCGTGGCCACCGCGGTGGCGATGCTGTTCGGGGTGTTTGTGGCCTGCGTGGTGGTGCGTACGAAGCTGCGCGGTCGCTGGTTGATTGATTCGATGTCCATGCTGCCCCTGGCCGTGCCTGGGCTGGTCCTGGCCTTCGGATACCTGGCCATGACGCAGAAGGGTCGAGTGCTCAACTTCCTCGATCCGATCGAAAACCCGACCGTGCTGCTGATCGTCGCCTACGCGGTGCGACGGTTGCCGTATGTGGTTCGTGCTGCAGTGGCGGGGTTACAGCAGACCTCGGTGAGCTTTGAGGAGGCTGCCATGAATCTTGGTGCCGGGCCATGGCGGACGTTCCGGCGCATCACGGCGCCCTTGATTTCGGCGAACCTGATCGCCGGCGGCTTGCTGGCCTTCAGTTTCTCGATGCTCGAGGTTTCCGACTCGCTGATCCTGGCGCAGAAGTCGGTGTATTTCCCGATCACGAAGTCAATCTATGAATTGTCGATGCTGTTGGGGCAGGGACAGGCGCTGGCGGCCGCGTTGGGCGTGTGGACCATGGTGTTCCTGGGGGCAGCACTTCTGATCACGTCGTTCCTGCTCGGCAAGCGCCTGGGTGCGCTGTTCCGGGTGTAGGGGACGGGAGAGGTTCCAGGTTTTTGGGGTTCAGGTGTCTGGCAGGGCAGGCGAAAGGCGGCATATGCGCTCGGACCTGTCGGACCTGTCCCGCACTGAACCCTCATCCTCCCGCCGACCGCGGCGGGAGGTCGGTGAGTTTGTCGCCCTTGCGGTAGACCATGCCCTGGAACGTGGCGACCAAACTGCCTTTCTCGTCGGTGACGCTGATGGCGTACGTGCCGAGCTTCGGGTGCAGCGAGACTTCTTTTGCCTCTGCGGTGAGCGTTGCGTTCTGGACGGCACCTTTGAGGAAGTGGATGCTGGCGTTGATGGCCACGGCGACCGTGCCGTGCGAGTTGGAGGCGGCGGCGAACACCAGGTCGGCGAGCGAGAATATGGCACCACCGTGGGCAACATCGACACCGTTGAGGTGTTTGGCGGTGAGCTTCATGGTGGCCTTGGCGTAGCCGGGCGCGACCTCAACCAACTGAATGCCAAGATACTCCGCAAACGTGTCACGCTTGAAGAATTCACGAATATCGTTCATGTCAGACTCCTTCTCGCCTCTTGGGGCAAGCGACGTACGGGTTGTTGCCCCTCATCCGTTGCTGCCTTGTCGAGGGAAAAGTACCTTGTGAAAATGCCGCGGGCAAGTCGGTTGTGGTCTGGGTATATATTGCAGGATCCACAACGGGCGAGTGTCGGGGGCAGCCCAGTAGGGTTACGCAGTGGGAAGCGGTTGGCATGCATTCCTTAGAAACTTGACCCTGAATTCCGCAAGCCGCCGCGCCTTGCGGACAAGCAAAAGGAGTCCGTGTTGTGGTTTTCGACCTTTTCTCGCCACGTCTATTCCGGCCGCCTGCGGAAGCGGACAGCATGATCGTGCGCGTGGCGCAGGGCTGCCCGCACAACACCTGTGTGTTCTGCGGCATGTATAAAGGCGTGGCATACCGTCCGGCGCCGCTGGAGCAGATGCTGCGGCAGGTACGGAAAGCGGTGCGGGGCGAACCCGATGCACGCCGTGTGTTCTTGGCTGACGGGGATGTGATGGCCTTGGAATTTGCCGCACTGCGCGACGTGCTTGCCGCTCTGAACGCTGGCCTGCCCGAACTCACTCGGGTTAGCGTCTATGCCAACGGCAGCTCGATCCTGGCGAAGACGGACGAGCAGCTCACCGAACTCCGCACGCTCAAGCTGCACACCCTGTACATGGGCCTTGAGACCGGCGATGATTCGATCCTGCGCGAGATGGAGAAGAGCGAGGTCGTGAGCGACATGGTTGAGGCGGGACGGCGCGCGCAAGCATGCGGACTGCGCATGTCGGTGATGGTTTTGCTGGGGTTGGGTGGGCAACAGCGTTCAGAGACGCATGCGGCGGCAACGGCCGAAGCAATAAACCGCATGCAACCGCGGCTGCTCTCTGTGCTGCGCCTGGTGCCGACGGAGAACACGCCGTTGTGGCGACGCATCAAGGCCGGCACATTCACGCCGGTCACTGAGTATGAGGCCGTGTGCGAACTGCGCCGACTGATCGCGGGGTTGGAACTGCAGAGCACCGTGTTCCGCGCCAATCATGTGTCGAATGTTCTGCCGCTCGAGGGCCGACTGCCGCGCGACAAAGCTGGCCTCTTGGCGCTGCTGGACGGATTGCTCAATTCCGATACTCTTGACCGCAACTCTCCGGGGGTAACACCGCTGTGGTTGTGACACGGGGCAGGAGTTGTGTGGGGGTGTGGGCGTGCGTGAGTGTGGGGTGTGAAAGGGGGAGAGCAATGCTACTAAGGTTCGTGGCGACGTCACCCTATGGAGTGCGGTGGCAAGTCCGCCACGGGCGGCGCGACACCGCTTT
>Ga0156402_1054_pt1 | contig 35418 bp, 33 predicted proteins | sample RifOxyA3_FD_108045 | JGI IMG/M metagenome (GOLD analysis project Ga0156402, IMG submission 108045) | Lentisphaerae bacterium RIFOXYA12_64_32 | reverse complement strand
GTGCGGCGAAGTAGCCAATGAACCCGTTCACCTGCCACACAAGGTGGCAGGGGTCTGTGCATCACCCTCAACTGACGCATCACTCGAAATTGCGGTTCCTCCGTTGCCTACGGTAAAGAGGGACGTATATTCTAAGATGGGCAGAGGAATCGCTGGGATTCCTGAATGCTATTACAAGCCTTGGCCAGCGAGCGAAGGCAAGGCGTATTTTTTGGGTTGACGACCGCTGACATCCCGGGTTCGGCAGGGAAACCCACCCGGGTGCTTTTTGAGCGTCATTAGTGCGTGTCCTTGACGGACGGTAGATACATGGACCCCGCAGACAAGAACAAGGAAAAGAGCGACAGCTCGATCCTCGTCGTCGACGACGACCCGAGCATTCGTGAACTGCTCCAGACGGTCCTGAAACGGTCCGGCTTCGGAGGACTTTCTCTGGTGTCTTCCGGCGCGGAGACGCTTCGATTCATGGGCATGGAGGTCGCCACGACGGAAGGCGAGCGGGCACCGATCACCGAGAAACCCGCCGTCGACCTGGTGCTGATGGATGTCATGCTCCCGGACCTCAGCGGGTTCGACGTCTGCGGCCGCATCAAGCGCCGGTTCGGCGCCCGCGTTGTTGTGATGCTCATGAGCGGCTACAGCATCGAGGAGACGCACGCCCGATACGTCCAGGCCGGCGCGGACGATTTCCTGCCCAAACCGTTCAACCTCAAGGAACTGATCGCCCGGGTGAAGTTGTCATTGCGCCGTAAACACGAGGCCGAGGAACTGGCGGAGCAGAAAACCGCGCGGCTGGCGCCCAATTTCCGCCTCCGCTCCGGGATGCTCGAGAACGGGGACGATATCAACGGATACGTCGTGCACGACGTCCTGAGCTGGGGTGGCGCCTCGGTTCTGTACAAGGTGACGCGCGATTCAGGCGCAACGTGGCAGGCGCTGAAGCTGTTGTCACGGCGTGCCGCCGAATTCGCAGATGTCGCCGAGCGGTTCGTGCGCGAGGTCGAGTTCCAGCGCAGCCTGGAGCACCCCAATATTGCCCGCGTGCTGGATGACGGCCGCTACTTCGACTGCCCCTACTACGTCATGGAACATATTGATGGGCAGAACCTCGAAGCCATGGTGCGGAAAGAAGCCAACCTGCCGTTCGCCCAGGTTATCGCCATGGCTGACGGGATCGCGAAAGCCCTGAAGTGCATTCACGACCGGGGTGTCCTGCACCGGGATGTCTCGCTGGGAAACATCCTTTGGGATGAGAAACAGGCCGTGGTCAAGTTGACCGATTTCGGCATCTCGATCAAGATGGGGCAGACACGGCTGACTCAGCACGGTTGCGCGGTGGGGACCCCGCTGTACATGGCCCCGGAGATGTTCGATGGCGAGCCGATCATCTGTCCCGCCACGGACATCTACTCGTACGGGGCCTGCGTCTACCACCTGATCGCCGGCCGGCCGCCGTTCGTGGCGGAAAACGCCATTGAGCTGGCGCGCCTGCACCTCAGCCAGACACCCCAGCCCATGCACACCTATCGCCCGACCGTGCCTCCGGAGTGGGACGACCTGATCGTCCGCCAATGCCTGGCCAAGGCCGCCGAGGACCGCCCGCAGACCATGGATGAGGTTCTGGCGAAACTTGAGACGCTCCGCAGCAAACCGTTCTGAACGAACGCACGGGCTTGCGTCGGTACGCCAACCGTGTCCTCACGGTGGCCGGTTCAAGATGAGATGCCTCGCGGACCTGCAGACGCTGCGCCTCACTCTGCCTTGCGCTGCACGACCTTGAACGTCGGGGCTTTGGCCCGAGCCGGGCCGGCCTCATCCGCGCCGCTGAGAACCTGCTTCATCAGCTTCACGAGTCTGTCCGGTTCCACGGGTTTGTCAAGGAAATGCTTCGGCCGCACGGCCATGGGATTCTGGCGCGTAAAATCGCCCAGTGCCGCAATCGAGGACAGCATGATGACGGGGATTGCCGTCGTATCGGGGCCCTTTCTCAACTCCTGAAACGCTGTGTGCCCATCCTTCTTCGGCATGTTCACGTCCATCAGGATGAGGGCCGGTTTCTCCGACTTGGCTTTTGCGATCGCCTCCTCACCGTTGCCTGCCGTCACCACGTCATACCCACCCATACTTTCCACGACGGCGGCCAGGAACTCAACGCAGTCCGTTTCGTCGTCCACAATGAGAATCTTCTTGCTGTCCGCCATCGCCTTAGCCCTTTCCGTTGCGACCCCTGCAGGTGCAGGTTCTGTTCTCGGAATCCCCCCCGTCCCCGCCGGCATTCAGTCTCATCCGTGCATCTCCTTCGGCGCGAAGGGCAACTTCAGGATGAACTCGGTGCCGGAACCTTCCTGTGACTGCACTTCAATCTCGCCGCCATGCTCCCGAATGAGCTTGTATGTCACGGCTAGTCCAAGGCCTGTTCCTTTCGAGCCCTTGGTGCTGAAAAACGCCTGGGACAGCTTCTTCTGCACCTCCGGACTCATACCGCAACCACTGTCTTTGACACGGATCTCGAAGAAATGCTCCCTGGAAGAAAGGACGGTCCGCAGCGTCACTTCGCCGCCCTTCTCGCCGCAGGCGTCCGCACCATTGCCAATCAGGTTGAGCAGGCACCGGCGCAAACCGTTGGGGTCCAGGCGCGCCTCCCGCACCTGTTCCGACAGTTCGACCTTCACCGTAACCTGTTTCTGAGCCGCCGAGTCCTGGACCGCCTGCGCCACAGCCTGGCACAACTCCCCCACATCCACCGTCTCATACTCGGGTTGCCGGTCTTTTGAATAAGTCAGCATGTCCAGGACCAGGGACCGCATCAGGCCCATGTTCCGCTTCAGGATCTCCCAGCCCTTGGCGATCCGGTCGAGTTCGCCCTTGCCGACACCCCGCTCCAGGATGAATGCACCGCCGTCGATGGCATTCAGAATATTCTTGATGCAGTGCGCTGCCCCGGCGATGCCCTGCCCAAGCGCCGACAAGCGGGCCTGGCGCACCGACTCGGCGTAGAGCTGCGCGTTTTCGAGCACCAGCGCGGCCTGCGCGGCGATGACGGTAAGGATCTTCTCGTCGCGTTCCGTGAAGCCACCGCCGCCCCGCTTGTTCAGCACTTCCAGGACGCCCAGCAACTTGCCGCCACGGACCATGGGCACGGCCAGCAGAGACTCGGTCACGAACCCCGACTGTTTGTCGGCCAGCTTGAGCAGCCGCGGGTCGTGCTGCGCGTCGCGGATGCTCAGAGGCGCCAGAGTCTGGGCCACGACGCCGGCAATGCCCTCACCACGCTTGACCCGGATGCGCTTGAGCATGCGCTGCACATCTGTCTCCTCCGCCCGCCCCAACGCAACGTCGAAGTACAACTCATCGGTGGCGGCGTCGTAGAGGAGAAGCGAACCGGCGTCCGCCAGCGTGACGTCGCGGGCTTCGGCGATGATCACCTCGAGCAGGTGGTCAAGGTCGGATATCGACCCCAGAAACCGTTCGATGCGCAAGAACGTCTCGACGTCGCTGCCGTCTGCTGCCGCCAGCCGACTGCCGTTGCGGTTGTCGAGCGCTTCCGTCATCCACGCCGCCCTGCCAGAATTGGCCGGAAACTGCTGTTCCCCTCAGTCACCCCTGCTCACTCACCTCAGTAAGGATAGACTTTCGCCCGCGAAAATCAAGACCGGCGGCCCCGGGGACGAAATCCGCACCCCACAGGTTGGCATTCCGGGCGGCCAAGGCTATTCTCTGGCGGTTTGTCGAACCGGGCAGAGCGGAGAGCATACGGGTTTCGAGAGGATGGCCGGGGTGAGTGACGTCCGACAATGCGCACTGATCTTCGTCAACTGGCGCACGCCGGACCTGACGCTGCGGGCCGTGCAGTCGGCGCGCGCCACCGTCGCCGATTCCGCCGGACTGCGCATTCTGGTCATTGACAACGGGTCCGGAGACGGTTCCGCCGAAAGACTCGCACAGGCCCTGCCCGACGCCGACGTCGTCGCCCTGCCCGAGAACGTCGGGTTCGCCAGGGCCGCCAATGCCGGGCTGCAACGCGTACACGCACCGTACGCGTTCATCCTGAACTCCGACATCGAGTTCCGCGACCGCGCCATCGAGACGCTCGCGCAGGCGCTGGCCGCGGACGACAAAGCGGCCATGGCCTGCCCGAAACTGCTCCGGCCGGATGGCTCGATCCAGCCCGCGCCCGTTCCGCAGCCACGCGTGTTCTGGGAAATCGTCAGCCGCAACCTGCACCGGCACCTGCACTACCATTTCCTGAAACACGACCGCACGCGGGTGGTTCCGGGCGTCGTCGGCCCGTGCATGGCGCTGAAGATGAGCGCCCTTCAGAAGGTGGGACTGTTCGATGAACAGTTCTTCTTCTTTTTTGAAGAGACGGACCTGTGCAAGCGGATCCGCGAGGCCGGATGGAACATCCTTTACGTCCCGGCCGCCGAAGTCCTGCATCTGCAAGGCGAGTCGGCGAACCGACGGCCGGTCCGCGCCCGGATCCAGTTCCACATCTCACGCTACCGCTACTTCGGCAAGCACGCCGGCCCGCTCGGGGTTGGCATCCTGTTCCTGGGCCTCTGGCTGCGGGCCACCCTCAACCTGCTCGGCAGCCTGCTCCTGCTCGTGCTGACCCTCGGGAAGCGCAAGCACCGCGATAGACTGGCGATGTACAGCACCATCTGGGTCTGGCACCTCCTCGTCTGCCGACCGAAGTGGGGCTTCGAGAGTTAGCCGCCGCCGCCGCGGACGGTGGGCTACACTTCGCCTGCGGCGAGGGCAAGCTCGCGCACCTGGCCCAGCAGTTCGAACACACGCCGAGCTTCGCACGGGGTTAGAGTCCCCGTGCCGCACGACGGCGTGAGGATGGCCCTCTCACGCAGCAGGGCGCTCGAGAAGCCCTTTCTCCGCAACGCCTCAAAACAAGCCTGAAGGCGCAGCAGCAGCCCTTCTGCGGTCACCTCGTTGACCGCAGAGGTAGTGGGTACGATGCCCCAGGCGATGCACCCGCCCCGCTCAAAGAACGGTGCCAGGTCGTCAGGGTACAAAGCGATGCTCGGCCCGTACTGGTACGCGTCGAAGTTGATCACCTGCACGCCGCTGCGTGCAACCATCCCCCAGTCGCTGTTCCCGCAGACGTGGATCCCCGTGATCGCCCCCGCGCCGGTGATGGCAGCAAACACCTCGCCCAGCATCTCATGCACAACAGCTTCGGACAAGTACAGGTAACTGCTGCTGCCAAAGGCGGCAAGCACCGGTTCGTCCACGAACACCAGAACGCCTTCCGCGGCCAGAGGTTTCAACCGTTCGATCTGCCACTGGACCTTGCGCACGATGGTCTTAACCGCCGCATCGCGCAGGTCCAAGTCACTGAAAAGCGGCTGCCTATCCGGGTCAAAAATACTGGTGCACAAGGTGACCGGGCCCGTCGTCTGTCCCTTGACGAACGGCTGCCGTCGCCCCGCGGCCAGACGCTCAAAGGCCGGCAGGCCGGCAGCCTCGTCGCTGGACATGGGAAAAAGGCTGGGATCCTCGGCGAAGAACCGGCCGTAGAACTCCTCCAGTTCGGACATCCTGGTGCCGGTGTCGAGACACACGACGCCCCGGTCCGGAATCAACCGCACGCACGGCATGCCCGAACCGTACTGGGCGATCATCCCCTCGGCGAACGAACGCCGCGGCAGTTGCGGCCAGAACGGGATGGACAACCCGGCGTCTAGCAGGAACGCGGCCGCTTCGTCGGCGTCCACAAAGGGCAGACTCCCAATCCCTGTGGTGGCAAGACATGGCTGAAAAGCAGAACCCATGGTTGACCTCCTCCGCCGCTCCAATCGTTCCTCGCAATCCTCGTCGCCATCACTTCTCGATGACCCGCAGCCTGACATGCCACGGGATCGATAATCGATTGCGATCACGATGGCGACAGCGATTGCCTGTTCGTCATTCCTCTGTCATTTCGAACTGGCTCCCCCCGGACGGCCCGGAAACGAAACCGCCGCGGCAGCGCCTTGCCCGGCGCCGCCGCGGCGATCTGCGGAACGTGCCGCGTCGAAACTTACTTCATTTCGATAGCTTCGACCGGGCACTCGTCCACGCACTGACCGCAGTCCACGCACTCGTCGTTCACCTTGGCCTTGCCGTCCACCAACTTGATGGCCTCGACGGGGCAGACTTCGACGCAGGACTCGCAAGCGGTGCACTTTTCGCGATCGACCAGAGCTGGCATTGTGTGTTCCTTTCCTAATAAATCCCACGACACGTACCCAAACGCGGCGCTCAATATATCCTGCCCCGCGCCGTCCACAACCCCGTGCCGCGGAGTCTGCGTAATGCGTCAGCGCCCTCCGGGCGTATGCGCCCGATCATGTGTGGGTGTTACTCACTATTTGTCGACCTGTGCAATAAGCGGACCAGGCCTCGTCACCTTCTGACAGTACCGCGGGCGGCCCCCCGCCCGCTTCACGGCACGCACGCAGCACAAGGCTCGGATGGCGGGCGGAGGGCCGCCCGCAGTACGGGAGCGGCTCGCTCCCGCGGGTGCCGGAGCGAGCCGCTCCGGCCACTCTACCGCAGCCCGCGAGTAACATGGGAGTCGCGGGTGGAACGACGGTGTGTTGGCCCATGTGTGAGATCCCCGTGGCCTTGTGCCACGGGTGAATCGGGTTCGCCCGCCAAACGTAGGCTCCCCCCGTCAAGCCGGATATCGTCTCACCGGAACTTCGCCGGGTCGACGGCCTTCAGGTATTCAACGATATTCGGGTAGAAAGACTTGTGGAAACCGAAGCCGCCGTTGATCAACTCGTCGGCGGCATTCTCCCGCGACCAGTTCTGAACCCCCATGCGGTAGGCGGCAATGACCAGCCCGGTGCGGTCGCTGCCGTGCCAGCAGTGAACGAGGATCGGCTTGGGCGCCTCGCGGATGATGTCCAGCGCCTGCCGGAGCTCATCGCCCTTGACCTGGTCCGCGTCCACAGACAGCAGGTAGAGCTTCATGCTGGCGCCTTTCGCCTCGTTGTCATCGGTGTGCTTGCCGCGCAGGTTCAGCACCGACTTGAAGCCCAGGCTCTCCAGTTTCCGCATGCCTTCCCCGTTTGGCTGTTCCGAGCGGTAAACATCCTTGTCCACGCAGTAGAAGTTGCCGATCTCGGTGCCGAGCACCGGCTGTGCCCAGTCCAAGGGGCGCACGCGCGGCCCGTCTCCGGCCAGCAGAGCGCCGGAACACCAGAACAGGCCAAGGAGTGCAATAGCTGTCAATCCGCCGCCACAGCGGACAGGTCGGGTGCGCAATGACATGTGTGAGTCCTCCTGAATGCTCAAACGATAGCCGCGGCCCACTCCGAACGCAAGTGCCCGCGGAGCCGAACCAGGGCTGTTTCAAGATTCGTGACCGTCGCGTGCAGCGAGTACCCCCGGCGTGTCCCCACGCCGGGGGGGGCGGCCTGAGGACAGGCCGCCCCTACCAGGTGTGCGCGGAGGTGTGGCCTTCCGAGACGCGGCGCCAGATCTTGAAACAGCCCTGGAGCCGAACCGTCACGCATCAGCGGTACCCGGGCGGCAACCGCCCGGTGATAACGGGCTGTTACTCCGGCGTTCCGCCTTTCAGGCGGAAGTGGCAGCGACGCTTCAGCGAGCGGACGCACGGCGCTGCCATCCGTGCACGTGCCGATGCGCTGAGAGATCCACGGACACGTGCAATCTGCGTCACCCCGTTGGGGATCTTGCGCCCGCCCCCCGCCGCACGGCAAGACGCGCGCCATCCGCTGCTGCGATCGCCCGACCTCTGACGCCTCCAATCGCCACGCCCGGCCGTCACTGCTCAGCGCTCCGGCGCGAGCAGAGCCGCAAGCCTGTCGATCTGCTCGGGCGGGGCGACCACGTAGACGGGTTCTTCGCCGATACTGAGTTCCTGCAGCCTGCCGCCCATCATGTCGTAGACCTGGAGGTCGGCCAGGCCGTCTGCGCCCGGCAGCAACCGGGGCTCGCGGTCGTGTTCGTCTGCCCACACGACCAGCACTTCATTCTTCGGGCCGCCGAAGCGGTAGGCGAAAACGGGGCCCTTCTCGCAAACCGGCCTGCCGGGGCCGCTCGCGGCGGCCAGGAACCAGGACATGGCATTGGCCGCAACGAAAAACTTGTGCGGTTCGGCGTCGTACTTGAAGAGCATATCGAAGTGCACGCCGTGCGACTTCACGTTCAGCCCGAGCGGCCACGTCCGCAGGTGGAAGAATACCTTCGACGCGCCGTGGCTGAAAAGGACCGTCAAGTACTTGACACTGTAGGCCGTGGCGAGCCTCTCGCTGCCGTTTTCCATGATGTGTTTGGACAGTGCCTGGTTGTAATGCGGCTTGTCGTCTGCATACTTGCCGTATTCAGTCACCCATATGTCGGTCGTCAGCTGGTTCTCCCTCAAAAAGCCATCGACCCCGGCCACTTCGTTCAGGAAGCGCGACGTGCTGTTGTACGTCGGATACGTATGCTCACTCAGAACATCGGCCATCCGGACCGCTGCCGCGTTCGCCTGTCGGTCAGTCTTGAAGTAAACGAGGCCACACCGCATGATTCGCGGGTCGTTCCCGACCGTCTCCCCCGCACGCTTAGCGGCGCTGAGGAACTCATGATACCTCTCGTCCAGACTCCAGCCCTGAGTCTTGAAGGGCTCGTTCAACACCTCCCACACTTGCGTCTGCGCATGAAATTTCGTCATGCACGCACGAGCGTAGGTCTCGAAGTCCGCCATGTCCTTCGGCAGGTACCACAAACCGGCGTAGGCATCGCCAAGCCGCTTGCCGCGAAGCTCCGGCGGTCCTGAACTGGCCCAACCCGACGACGGGTCAGGCAGGATCGCAAGGACACGCAGTCCAAACCGTGCCGCTCGGCCGTAGAATTCCTCGGCGACCGAGAAATCGAACTCACCCTTGGCGGGTTCGACGTTGTCCCATTTGAGTGTCCAATCCCGAACCCAATAGACTCCCGCGTCTCGGGCCAGCCCCTGAAGCAGATCGGAGTAGTAGGGGTGGTTCGTCCCGAAACGCGCGCCGCCACTGCCGTAGGTTTCCGCGTAACGAAAGACCACGATGAAGGGCAACGTCAATTGGGACGAAGAGCCATCACCCCTGAGCTCGGCGGCGAAGCGGTAGTATCCGTTGGGCTGAGCCGGGATCCGGAGTTCCCCGGCGGCGGCGAGTTCGGAGGCCCGGATCACGCCCTCGTGAACGACACGCTCGCGGTAGTCCGTCACGTGAAACGCCACGTCCGCGTCCGCTGTCGCCGCACCGCGCCAGGCAAGGGCTCGGAAAACCGGCGGCTCGCCCGTGTAGTGCAGCCCTCCCGGGCGCGCCGTCGAAAAGCCGATTTCCACAGGATGCCTGGGCACGTAGTCCGAAGGCGTACTGCCACGTTCCAGTTGCACGGCATCGATCCAGACCTTCTCCGAGTTATCCTCGGTTCCCGCCTGAATCCCAATGAACCCCAGGCTGTCGGCCGCGTCGAACTCCACCGCGTACCGTTGCCAGGCCGTGCCCAGGACAACCGACTTCACCGCCTTCTGCTGCGTCATGAACCACACGCCGATCTCCGCGCCGTGACCCGCCCGAGTCGATTTCAGATGCGCCGACAAGACGTAGGTCTTGCCCTTCTCAAACTTCAGCCACCCACGACTGACGCAACGGACCTGTTTCTGAACGATCTTGCGCGCCCGGGGGTAGTCCGAGTAGCCCGTGGGCAGACTGCTCTCGTCAAAATCGATTCGTGCCGATTGCTGGCCATGAAACGCCTGCGAACCATCGATTTTGAGCACGTTGTGGTCGAAATCTTCGGTGCCCCAATCCTGGGTTCCGACCTCGAAACTGCTATTGGCGACCACGTTCTTCTCTGTAGGCAGCGGCGTCTCCTCGATCATCCGCCGTCGCACGGGGTTCACCTCGACCGCGGACAGCGCCGTCTCCTCAACGCGTATGTCCGAGAGGTAGAGCACCCCCTTTTCCGTGAAAAAGGTTTCAAACCGGGTGTTGTCGCAGTCCTCGCCGGGGGTCACAATCGCTTCCACCTTCTGCCAGTCCGCGGTGACCGGCACGGACGTCTGAGCAATGCTGCCCCAGGGCTTGAGACGCATGATCCAGACCTCGAGCGCCGTTGCCTTCAGCCCTTCGCGCTTGACCCAGAACGACAGGTGCAGCCTCTGCCCCTGCCTTGTGTTGATACTGCCGTCCTGCTTGAGAATCACCCAGCCTTGCTGGAGGGTCTCCGGGAATGCCGTGCATTCGATGCGCACAGCCTTGCTCTGCTCGGGCCCGGGCACCACGGAGTAACTCCCCTCAAGGCCCTTGCCGGAAAACGCGATCTGCCAGTGCAACAGTCGACCGTCCGGCTCAACCTGAGCGAAATCACCGTTGCGCATCAGGTTCGCGCCGTCCGCAGCCGACGCACCCAGGCCGGAGACGAGGAGAGCAACGAACAGAAGCGGCATAACAGCAGCGTTAACGTGGGTCATCCAACACTCCCGATTCCGCGGCATGGCTTGTTTCGCCCGCCGACAATATGCCCCAACCCCATTCCACGGCAAGACGCGCGCGATCAGCGATCGGAATGCGTCAGCGACTCCCGGGCCGCGGATGGCCCGGCGAGAAATCGGCAAGGCTGGAGCCGTGCCCCGCTTCCGGTTGCGACCTGCCAGGCTCATTGTACAGGCCGCCCCTTTCCCAATGGTCGCCCCACGACCGTCCGCCGCGGCGAGTGACTCCCCACTCGTGCCGGCACTATGTTGGGGCGATGGCGAACGCCGAACGTCCAACGCCGAACGTCCAACGCCGAACAGGGAGAAGACAGGAACGAAGAAGGGAAGAACCAGGAATGGGGCAAGCGCGCAAACGGGAAGACCGGACGTGGGACTTGGAAGAACGCTTACTGGAGTACTCGGCAGAGGTCGTGAAGTTGACCGAGAAGTTGCCGAAAACCCGGGCGGGCAACCACGTTGGCGGCCAACTCTTGCGGTCAGGGACAAGTTCCTACCTCAACCACGGTGAGGCCGAGGGGGCTGAGTCCCGGCGAGACTTCGTTCACAAGATGGGAGTCTGCTTGAAGGAGCTTCGTGAGTCGTTGCGTGCCTTACGCCTCATCGAACGTGTGCCGCTGATGGACCCGCCATCCGCCGTTCGCCCGCTTCTCCAGGAGACCGACGAACTCATCCGCATCTTCAGAACCAGCATCCGAACCGCGCAGGCCAAACTCGACCGGGGAGACGACGACAGCCACGAGGCGGACCGGAGTTGACCCCTCCCCGTTCGGCATTTGCATTTCCAGGGCTTCATTCTTACTTTCCCACTTCGACGTTCGACGTTCGACGTTCAAGACCAGCAAAAGGGAGGCCGCCATGAAGTCCTACCGAAAGGAGCTGTGGTTCAGCACCAAGCAGCGGCGTGAGTTCGTCAATATCACGCCGCAGATCGAGGAGTGCCTGCGCGAGAGCGGCGTCCGCGAAGGCCTGCTGCTGTGCAATGCGATGCACATCACGGCGTCGGTCTTCATCAACGACAACGAGAGTGGCCTGCACCAGGATTTCGAGGTGTGGCTCGAGAAACTGGCCCCCGAGAAGCCGCACTCGCAGTACGCCCACAACGGCTACGAGGACAATGCCGACGCACACCTGAAACGCCAGGTCATGGGCCGCGAGGTGGTGGTCGCCATTACGGACGGCAATCTCGATTTCGGCCCGTGGGAGCAAATCTTCTACGGCGAGTTCGACGGCAAACGCCGCAAGCGCGTCCTGGTCAAGATTATCGGCGAGTGAACGCGGGCGGCGAGCCCCGGGGGTTGTCCACCCCCGGTCCCCCGGCGAGGGGGCGTAAGCTACTCCCCCTCGACCCCCTCGATGGCATTGCGGAACGCGCTGCCGCAACCGGGCAGCACGTTCCGCAATGCCCGCGCCGTCCGCCCCGAGCGGCGGACCGGGAAGACGCGGGGGAGGTCTGTCCGTAGATGGGTGTCCCGACCCTGCATGGACTGGTCATGGGGCGCGAAGCACACGATGAAACCTGTGGACGCCGTCGCCGTCTTTGCTGTTCTCCGAGTCAACGACTCGCAGAAAGAGCCAACCCACTTCAAGTTCACCTATCCGTGTGCCGTCGGCCTCCCTGACTGAGTATGTATTCCGGCCAATCCTCTCCGTGTGGCCCCAGACTTGGGGAGGCGCTGCGGGCTCCCCGCTGTGATAGAGCATTTTGCCATCCGAGAACTCAAGGTAGGGCTGTTCCTCCGCCATTGACTCCAGCAGGCGTCCCCGCCAGTACCCCTCAAGCGGACAGGGCACCACGACCCGCACCAGCGCCACAACCGCAGCAAGCAGCAGGAAGGCAAGCATCCCTTGCCCCTCCGCTCGTGTCCTGCCGGTCTCCACAAAGCCGGGCTCGGGGAAACCGTCCGGCCCCCCAATGAGGATTTGGTCCTTGTCGAACCGGACCTCAACGAACCCACCGTGACAATTGGGGCAGGCGAAGGCCAGGCCACGCTCGTCGGGGACACACACGGTGCAGTTGTCGAACAGCGTAGGCACATCGAAACTGGCGTCGCAGTTCGGGCACTTCAGCAAAGGGGCACTCATCCTGTCCCCCGCACCAACTATGCGGCTCTGCGGCGGTACTCCATCCGATGAAGCCCACTTGTCAGACATCACCATATCCTTCACCGGGACTTCTTCTTTGCTGCCAAAAATCTGACAACCTGCCTGTCGAACGCCGGAAGGCACTGCGTCCGACTCAAACGGCAGAATGTCCACGAACTGTCCGGGAGGGAAGACAAGCTGGAGCTTGCCCATCAAGTCTTCTGCAATGCGTGGAATCTCGCTACGCCTCTGAACTCCGATGACAAGAACCTGCCGTGCCTCCTTGTCGCCCTCGATGAAGCACTGGGGCAAGTGCGCCTCGACGATGCCAGGAACTTGCCCCACGACCTGTGAAATGGCGTCGGCCATAATCTCCGGCATCGGCTTGGCGGGAGCGCCGAAGAACATCTGTGTTCCTGCTTTGAGTGTGCGTTCGTTCATGGTGCGTGATTGTGTCTACGCCGTGCTCTCCATCCGGGTGTGGCGGCAGCGGAGTCCCGGTCAAGAGCGTAAAATGGCTGGACTCTCCAGTCCCTCCGTGACCACACCGAATCCAACCGCACGTGCGCCCTCCCGAATTGTGAAGGTGCATCCCTTGACGAGCGGGCTGTAATCCACACCATAGAGCAGTTGCAGTTCCACCCGGTACAGTTCAGAGTGCTCGACCTCCTCCGGGCCGTCGACAAAGCAGACCCCGAGGTACGTGCTGTCACCTGTCACGGCTTCCGGGTGCCATCCATCTGGCGACAACGCTTCCGGATGCAGATGGGGACGGTAGTGCTGGGAGCCGAGAGACTGCGGCGGTTGGGAGCGTCCGCCCATCTCAGGGGGAACGAACACGACGTCAGCGACTATCAGGTCCTTCTTCATCATCTTGCATCGACGCCTACGCTCTCCCGCCGGAACCGGTCGAGGTCCGGCAGTAACGTCTTCGTCATGCCTTCCCCAGTTCGGTTCCACACTTCCAGCACGAAGTGAACTGGCCCTCGATGGTCTCCTTACAGCGTGGACACACCCAGGACGCATGGGGCTCGGTGCCCGATTCATTGCAGTCAGCCATTATCTCTTTCGCTCTCAGGTAGTCTTCGTCATCCACTATCCAGAGTTCCGGAACACACCCGGTCGCAGGAACTTCACCCCCGGCGAGAAGAAGGTGCTCGTTCCGAACCACGCAGGCGATGTCCTCTTCCTCCAACACAGACTTCAGCAATTGCAGAGTGGCCTCGTCGACAGGTGCGCATGCGGCAAACAGGAATTTCATGGCCGGTAGCTCCCCTGCATATCAGTCTGTGACCTCCCGACATTCCACGACCTGCTGGACATCCAACTGATGGGAGCAATGCCCCATGTGTCCATACTGACCACGTGGCCCCAATCTGCCAGTCACCTTCATGTGGAACTTTCTTGCATCTCTTAGCGTGAGTTCGGGAAGATGAAACCCTTTCGGGAAACGAACGTACAATGAGTCGTAAACGGGGATGAGTCCCAAGAACCTCCGACTGCGTCGCACCCGCAGGCAAGGCACTTCCCAGTGATGAATGTACAGCCCCTCGAAAACCGTCAGTTCGGCGTCTGTCATCTGAGTCTGCATCAGCGTCGCCCATCAGCCGCCGACGGTCGGAGGTTGGCTGCATGGGGCCTGCTGTGTCTTCCTTCTTCTTTCGATGAGGGTCGAGATACCGTACACAGGCAAACCCGTGAGCCAAGCGACCAGAGGCACCACAACCAGTGCGGGGAGGAAGGTGGGCCAATTCACGGATACTCGCCAATTCTGGACCGAGATGGCGATGGAAAGTCCGATGAGAAAGCCCCACGAAAGCCCCGTCACGACGTACGCCTGTACGAGAGGAGGCCGCCTTGCCGCTGCCAGAGCAAGGCAGACCGTCCAGAGGTGCACTCCCCAACAGACCAGTGCGGCACCATGGTACTCCTTCGGGACCACTCCACTCGTAAGATACGCAACGACAGAATACACGAACCCGGCAAGAAGAGCGGCTGTCAGTTGCTTTGGGATGGGGTTCATCATCTATCGACAGAACAATGTCATCTTATGCGTGACCAGTTGATTGCTGCGTTATCCTTCTCGCAGATGCCCAGCAGTCGGAACCCACCCGGCTCCTTGAGGAAGCACAGGACCAGGCTGGCCTTGTCCCCATCCCGCTCGGATATCACAGCGGAAATGACACGCCCCTGATTCTCGGTCCTACTGGGGTACATCCGTTTCCTCGGCACGAAAGAGAACCGCCTGCACATCTCATCGTAGATGAATCTGTACCCCCCGTCTTCAGAACCAACCGCCCTGAATGTGAACCCGACGATTCTTCCGTCGCCCTGGATGACCTCGACATTACCCTGGGCGCAGAGAACCCAGACGCCAGCGAGGTCCTTCGCCTGGAGCAGATGCAAGACTGTCCTCGTCAGTTCCCGGACCGCTTGTTCGTCTTTTCCTTTCTGGCCCGAACAGCCTGCCGTGAACCCCGCCAGAAACACAACAGTGAGGAGGATTGCCTTCATTCCTGTTAAGATAGCGCTATGGTGTGCCGCCCGAGGTACGAGGGTCGGTACCGCCAGTTTGTTCTGCTCCGGCCATCTCTGCCTCGGTTTTCCGGATGGTCTTGAGCCTCTCTCGCAGTTCTCCGGCATACTTCAGCATCCCAATGAGACCGGACAGGATGCCGCATATCGCTGCGACTTTGATGATGTGATGCCAGTCGAAGCAGAATGCTGCCAGCGTGGCTGCGACCGAACAGACCACCAACCCGCCATTTATCCATATCCCCGTCCGGTAGCTGCTGGCCAACTGCCGGTGTGCCGCCAAGGAACGCTTTTTGTCTTTCGGTTTCCCTGCCATTGTCTGTGCCAGTGTTACCCGAAAAAATGCTGCCAAGTCTCCCGAAAGTACTGAATCCGTCTGCCGTCGGCACCAACCCGGAGAGGGCAATCCTGAAGTGCGTTCAGAAACCGCCGAAGGTCGGCCTCGAAATCGCTTTCCGCCTCGTCGCCGTAGTAGTCTAGCCAATCCTCGATTTTCTTCCCGGTCGACTTTTGCTGGCCCTCAAAGTACATCTCAGGCACATCGTACGGCACCGTGAAAAGGATAGAGAGGTCGTCTCGGTCCACCCTGACATGGACAGCAGTCTCCTGCGGGTCAACCGTGAGCCCTGCGTGGCCTTGGACTATTCCGAGTAGCGACTGCCGGTTCATTTTGCGCCAACAACGCTATCATCCACTTATCCGCTCTTCGGACAAATCCCGGTAACATCCTGCGGCCCGTCAACCCGATTGGCCCCGCTCTCACTCTGACAATATGCGCCGAGCCCCGGTGTACGGCAAGACGCAGCGCCTTCCGCCCGTCAACCGCCCGACGACCATCTGTCCCTTGCCGTAGCGCCGCCTAGAGGACCTCCAGTACACCGACCTCTTCGTGTACCCCGACGTAGAGGGTGATTCTGTTCCCGGACGACAACAGGGCGGGCGGGGCCGAGGAAGAAACGCACCCGACCTCACACTCATAGCTTGTGCTCTTGCCGTCGGGGGCTTTGTCGAAAAAGAGAAGCAGGGTCCACTGACGGGCTGAAGGTGTCTTTTCGTCAGGCAGAAGCACATAGGCCCAATAGACGAAGGGGGCCGTTCTGTTGCTGGGACGAGAAGGCATGTGCCATGTCCCAGGCGGTCTCGGGGTTACCCTGGCCCTTGCGGTGTTCGGGATTGGCATGTACACCTCTGGAGTCCCGCAGTCGGGCCGTGCGGCGGCGCTTCCGGGCAACCGGCTTGTCACTTGGCGGCGCTGGTCGGCGGCTCTGTGCGTCGTCTGCTGATGGCCATCTGCAGGGCGCTCTCTTGCGAGTCCTCTCCCGCCGCAATCTCAGGAAAGCGCTTGGCCTCCATCTATTGACGTGACCGGTCAAGAACGACCGATGGTCGGATAACCGCACGATGGAGCCGGATGGCTGGGGGTACTCGCTTCGCCTCGTACGCAGTAGTGCAGATTGCCGACAGAGTCTCAGGGATTCCCTCCTGCCGGACGAGATTCAGTGCGTCGAGTGACCTTCTTCGCATGTTCGTCAGAGCCAAGTCGGGGTCGAGGATTTCGGCATCACTCCTTGTGCATTCGTAGTTCACGAACAGGTGCGTCTCCCCTCGTGCGGTTGGAACGAACCCACACGTGACCCCCTCGCCCAGGGCACCAGTCAGAAGCACCTGCAGGTTCGCACAGAAATCGCTTGTCTTCATTGTTCCCCGCCGGTCGTGTCCCATCCTCCCACCCCACGACGTCCTTCACTTCTTGTCCTTCTCGTCGGCGTTCTCGCCAGGCAGGTAGAAATCGTCCTTCTCGCCTTCAGCCTTTGGTTTCGGCGGCAGTATCTCCCGCATGCAGACAAGGCGCTTGCGCAGGTTGAACTCGAACTCCACGCCGTCAGCCGGGACTTCGAGCAAGTAGTAGGGGTCATGGTCGAGTTCCCATGGCGTAGGGCCAAGGGGGTAGGCACTTCCGGCCTCCTTGACCTCGTACTTGGACTTGAGTTGGCTCTTCACTTGGTCCATGGTCATGCCAAGCCAGAACCCCCGTTGGTCCTGGCGGCCCTTTGCATCCTGTCTTGGTTTCGTCACTCGGTCGTCGCCGCGGCTCATGTTTCCTGCGCCCGCAACGTGCGGCATATCTACGTTATGGGACGCCGGGGCCTCAGCCTTTCCTCCGGCACAGGTATCGCCAAGTTTGAGGAGCGGGATGCCGTAGCCGACGACCAAAGCCAGGGCAAGGGAAAGCTCCAGAAGAACAAGGAAGACAAACGTGTTCAGTTGCCACTCTCCCTGCTTCCAGCGCAGGTGCGTGAAGACAGCCCCCGTGGCGAACAGGACGACGAAGACCCAAGGCCAGACAGGGAACCGACAGCAGAGCAGCGTAATCGTTGGCAGGGGTTCACCAGGGAATACGTCGTTGTAGGCGTCAAGCCACTCAGGCCCGAAACGCAACGAGAACACCCCATACACGGCGCTCACTACTGCGGCAAGAGCGTAGTACACCCTGACCGTTCGCTGCCTCATTGTGACCCTCTCTCTTCGTCAGCCGGTCTCTCCAGAACCCCGCCTCGCCATCACCATGGAGCCAGCCGGCTGACCAATGACGCAGAAGCCGAGACATGAGCCACGCTTTTGACGACGAACGGGCCACCAGCGCTTCTTCCGGGCGGTCTCTTCGTCGCTTATCTGGTCTGCTGTCACCATCACATTATAGTCACCGAGCCTTGCCGAAAAGTCCCAGACTCCGAGATGACGAGCTGAAAAAAGGAGCGTCCAACCGTCGAATGGATGACCTTTCTCCTGAACCTGTCCCATTCCTCCTCGCCTTCGGCCATTGTCCCACCACAGACTCAGCAGACGAAATCGGAAAGGTTGCGGAGGGCGGGGGTGCTCGGCGTTTCCCTCCCAGCCCCAGCCGTAAATAGGGTTTGCGTAGAGAAGCTGGTCAACGGCTGCTTCACAGGTATCGTCCAGTTCAGGCTTTTCGCTTGGGGTATCTTTCTGCATAGTGCATGTTCCGCTCGGGTAACTTGGGATTACCTGCTCCAGAATGGGTCACTTGAAACCCCAGTTGTCATCCGTCACTTGTTAACGCCGACGGTTGCTGGGCCGCTTCTCCCACCACCCCTGTCACTTCTCAGCGCCGGAGGGAGGTGGGGCGCTTTCCCCCGAAGAGCGTCCTGCCCCGGCGACCAGTCCCACGGCCATCCCGACCAGCAGCCAGAACAGCCCGCCCAACCCGAGGTACACGAGAGGATACAGTCCTGTTTCCGGGTTGAACCGGTCCCACCAACCGAAGGCCTTGGCTGCCTGTTCAGAGGCCCTTGCGACGGGCATGTCCAGCAGGCCGAAGGTGTACTCCCACATTGCACCTGGTTCGCCCCCACCACAAACGACCACCACCCAAAACCAGAGGGCCATCACCATGACAGAATGCACAGCCAGCAGCATCAGCCCGTACTTCCGTGCGCCTCTCCAACTGGCATTCATCGGGTGACCTGCTTCCCACGTTTGACCGCCACAGAGGAGTACAATACCGGTGTGTAGGCGGCCGGACAAGAGACACACATGGGCGGGTGGCGGCGCGCTCTTTTCGACCTGTGCGGGTAGATTCGCCCTCGCGGAGAAATGGCGTGCCCCGGCTGGGATGCGATTGATCGCGGTGGCTCGGCGCGTCCCGCGCCGAAGCGGGGTGTGCCGGCCGGTCTCCGGCCGAGGGCCTCGGGCCGGGACGGCCCCGAGCACCCTGCCGCGGTCCCGGAGGTCCCGCGCCACTGCCCGCCACTACGTGCAACCGCGAACGGGCGTATCCTGGCGCCCATTGCAGATTCTTTTCTCTCTGTAGATTTCCCCGCACAGGTCGGCTTTCTTCTGCGCGGCGACACGGGTGCGGCGGGCAACGCCGTGCGTCGCTCGCTGAAGCGTCGCTCCCACTTCCGCCTGAACGGCGGGACTCAGGCGAAGACGCCGGAATAGTAGGGTACGGGTCTCCCTTCCGGTGACGGGGGCCCGACGGTCCGACGGTCCGACGGATCAGACAGATCTGACGGATCGGACGGATCCGACAAATCGCTCCGCGCACAGAGGCATGTCCATTGGGTCCGTTGCGTCCGTTCCCGCCGCCGGCTCAGTTCGCTGTCATGTCGGCCCGGCGTTTGCGTTTCCGCGTTGCCGTGGCTATGCTCCCTTACTGGTCCGAACCTGTTCCCGTCCGTATGGCGTTGCACAGGAAAGGCGGCGGGGCTTCTGTTCGCCACGGTGGCTTTTTCCGCCGCAGCCCTCTTCCGTCTTGGGCTGCGGCGGACGGCTCGGCCTCGGGAAACGGAAGGGCGCGTTTGGCCCTTCCGTTTCCCGAGGCCAACATCGAGGGGTTCCAAGGGGAGTCAATGACGCCCCTTGGTCGGGGGTGCGGGGGTGGGAAACCCCCGCGTCGCCTCGGGTCTAAGTGTTTGCCCTGGATAGCGTCGAATGCACATTGCGCAGGTCATCATTAATCTGTCGTTGGACCGCATCTTCGACTACCTGATTCCCGACCGGCTGGCGGGGCGGGTGCGGGTCGGGTGCCGCGTGCGTATTCCGTTCGGGAAAGGGACGCAGGGCACGCGCGTCGGCTACGTGGTCGGGCTGAAGACAACGTCCGCGTATCCAAACCTGAAAGAGGTCCACTCCATCGAGGGTGAGCGCGAGCAGATTCCCCAGAACCTGATGAAACTCGCCGAGTGGATCTCCGAGTACTACTGCTGCACGCGCGAGCAGGCGGTCGGGGCCATGCTGCCGGCCGTGGTGCGGATCGGCAAGGTCAAGAAGCAGGTGCGCCGTTTCGTGCGCGTCAACCCGGATGCGGACCTGGGCACTGTGCTGCCGAAACTGGAGAAGCGCGCGCCCAAGCAAGCCGCGGTCATCCAGGCCCTGGTGCGACACGGCGAGATGCTCATCGCGCGTCTCGAGCAGGAGTGCGGCGCGGATGCGACGGTCGTGCGGCGCCTGGCGAAACGCGGCCTGGTCGTCATCGAGGAGCGCGTCGTGGCGCGCGACCCGTTCGCGGACGACGTGGTCCTGCCGACGCAACCGCACACCATGACCGCGGAGCAGCAGCAGGCGCTGGACGTCGTCTGCGCCAGCGTCGAAAAGCAGGTCCCGAGGGTCGTCCTGCTGCACGGCGTGACCGGCAGCGGCAAGACGGAGGTGTACCTGCAGGCCATCCACCGCTGCATCGAGCTCGGCCGCGAAGCCATCGTGCTGGTCCCCGAGATTTCGCTGACCCCGCAAACGGTCGAGCGCTTCCGGGCCCGGTTCGGCGACCATGTCAGCGTCCTGCACAGTGGCCTGACCGACGGCGAGCGGTTCGACGAGTGGACGAAGGTGGACGAGGGGCGCTCCCGGATCGTGGTCGGTGCGAGGTCCGCACTGTTCGCGCCGTTCCGGAACCTGGGTCTGATCGTGGTCGACGAGGAGCACGAGAACACGTACAAACAGGAAGAAGCGCCGCGGTATCACGCCCGCGACGTGGCCGTGGTCCGGGGGCACATGGAGAAAGCCACCGTGGTGCTGGGGACGGCTACGCCGTCGCTGGAGTCTATCCGCAACTGTCAGGTCGGCAAGTACGTCCTCACCGAGCTGCGGTCGCGCGTCGACAACTGCCGGATGCCGCTCATGGAACTGGTCGACATGCGCGCCGAAGCCATGCTGCGGGGGCGGACACAGGTGTTTTCGCGCCGATTGGCCGACCTGATGCGGGAGAAGCTCGAGGCCGGCGAACAGACGATCCTGTTCCTGAACCGCCGCGGCTACGCCACTCAGTTGCTGTGTCCCAAGTGCGGATTCGTGGCCATGTGCGCGGAGTGCAGCACGCCGTGCACCTACCACCGCGGCCACGAGACCCTGTGCTGCCATCTGTGCGGTCATGTCGAAACGGCGCCGCAGCGCTGTCCGCAGTGCCACGACCCGGCGATTCGCTACCTGGGTCTGGGCACGGAAAAGGTCGAGGAGATCACCCGCAAACTCTTCCCGCACGTCGAGATCGGACGCATGGACTCGGACACCATGACGGCGCGCGACTCGTACACCAAGATGTTGACCGCGTTCCGGACCGGCAAGGTTCGAATCCTGATCGGCACACAGATGATCGCCAAGGGCCTGCATTTCCCGAACGTCACCCTGGTCGGGGTGATCTTCGCCGACCTGTCGCTGCACCTGCCGGACTTCCGTTCCGCGGAGCGGACGTATCAGCTCCTGACCCAGGTCTCGGGCCGCGCCGGCCGCGGCGAAGTGCCCGGCCGCGTGGTCGTGCAGACCTACACGCCGTTTCACCCCGCGCTGCAGTACGCGGTGGAGCACAACGGCGCTGCCTTCTATGCCGAGGAGATGGAGGCCCGCGTCGCGCTCGGATTCCCGCCCGCAGCACACATGGTCGCGGTCCACTTCCGCAGCAAGGATGAGCGGCTGGCGCTGCAAGCGGGCGAGGCCATGGCGCAGCGGCTGCGCGGCTGCCTCGAACCCCAGGTCAAGATGGCCGGCCCCATGCCGGCGCCGATCGCCCGCGTCCGGTCACAGTACCGGTACCAGCTCACCTTGCGGACAACGAACATCATGCGACTGGTCCGCACGCTGCGGCCGCTGGTCATGGAGGCGCGCGCCACCGACGAGGTGCACATGCACGTCGACGTCGATCCGCTGTCGCTGCTGTGACCGCGGGCGGTCAGGAAAACGGGTCGAGAACGCGCAAGCCGCCTTTCGCGAAGTCGCGAGTGTTGCGCGTGACCATCGTGAGGTCGTGGACCAGCGCTGTGGCCGCGATCATGCTGTTCTTCACCGGCATGGCCTGACCGGCAACACGCAGGTCGGCGAGAAGACGTGCCCAACGCCGTCCAGTGGCCGCGTCCCAAGACAGGCAGTGGATGCGACGGATCCCCTCGGCAAACCACTGTTCGAGTCGACGACGACGCTGCCCGGGCGGGAGAAGGAGGATGCCAAACTCGATCTCGCCGAGGATAATCGAGTCTACGGCGAACTCCGCCTCGTGGCGACGCAGCCACTCGAGCGCCTTCGGGTTCGGGTGCGGCTTGGTCCCCTCGCTGAGTACGTTGGCGTCGACAAGGTAGGTCATAGCGTGTCGGTGGACTCGGATTCGATGGGAGTGAAAAAGCCTTTTACCGGGCAGGCGAGCAACCAGTCCACGAGCCCCTCGTTCGGGCGCGGTTCCTGGCGCACCAGACGGTACTCGCCGCGGTCCACCCGCTCGACGATGAAGCGCTGGCCTGCCGAAATCCCATCCTGATGCCGGATCTCGGCCGGGAGCACGACCTGGCCCTTGCTGGATATCGTTGTGACCATACGAAGTAAGATAGCGTCTTACGGCAGATAGGTCAAGGCGCGCCCGCGACCTGTGCAATAAACGGACCAGGGTCCGTCCCTTTCCGACAGTACCCCGTACCGCGGGCGCCCCCCCACCCGCTCCACGGCACGCACGCAGCCCAAGGCTCGGATAGCAGGCGGAGGGCCGCCTGCGGTACTGCCGGCCAGACAGAGCCGGCCTGGGCTGGTGCCGCGACCTACTCAGTCTCGCCCCGCTTATTGCACAGGTCAAAAATCCACAGAGAGAAAAAAGGGGCCGTGAGCGCCAGGATACGCCCGTTCGTAGTGGGCTCGCAGTGCGCGTTAACGAAGTGGAGCGCCAAGAGCCCATCTGGCGTGTTGGGGAAAGTCTCGCTAAGAAGCCGGACGGGTTGCGGCGGCGCGGGGATGGTGTCTTGCCCGGCGGACAACCGCCGGGACTGCGACACCACTACGAGCGGCGCGGACTGTAGGTGCACGGACGCGGCAGCCGGGACGCATGGCTCAGCGCCCGGCTGCGTTGCGGCGGAACTGGCTTGGGCTCATGCCGACGTAGCGCCTGAAGACCTCGGCGAAATGCTGGCTGGTCGAGAACCCCAGCCGGAAGGCAATGTCAGTGACCGTCAACCGCGCGTCGACCAGCATTTCGCAGGCCCGTTCGCAGCGCATGCGCCGCAGGTAGTCGCCCGGGGTCATTCCGCTCTCCGCCTTGAACCGCTCCGAGAAGAAGGCGGCGCTGACGCCGAGCCGGGCCGCGAGCGCCGGAATGCTTGATGGGCCACTGAGATTCCCACTCATGAGCCGTCGCGCCTCCTCGAACAGGCTCGCGCCTCGGGTCCCGCCATCACCGCAACCGAGCGATCGGACGGCGCTGACGATGAGCTGGCTGGAGGCCGTCCGGCAGAGAGCGCGCGGCAACGTGCCCTTGCCGCCGGCACACTTCACCGCCAGCGCGTCGTGGAGCAACTCGAAACTCTGGCGCAGGTTCGCGTCCGCCCGCCACACCCGGTTCCCAGCCCGCGACAGCTCTGTGCCGATCTCCTCCAGCTCCGCGGTGGTGAACCCCGAGCCTTTCACGGCCCCTGCCGCGCCGGGTGCGAACACGAGCCAGAAGAGGCGACTCGGGGCGATGACCCGGTACTTGCCATGGTGCACGACATCGGATTGAATCAGCGCTGCCGAACCGCCGACGAGACGGAGCTCCGTGCCGCCCTGCAGCACCCATACCGTCTCGCCCTCGGAGATGTAGGTCAGCTCAAATCCCTTGTGGGCGTGCGGTTCAAGGCCCAGCGTCCTGCCGAGATGGTCGAACCCGCCGCCTTGAAGCAGCGGCGTCCCGATCCACGCGGCATCGAAGGTCATCCGTCCTTTTCTTCGCTCCCTGGGCATGTGCGGAATTCTCAACCCGATATTTATGGACGACACCAACCCTGCCGTATGATAGAGTTTCGTTCAGTAACAAGCAAGATCCGCTGCGAAAAGCCAGCCTGAGCCGCGACGGGTCCAACAAAGGAATCCAACCATGACGCCACGAGAGATCGTTCGACGCACCATCGCCTTCGAGTCGCCATCGCGCCTGCCGCGCAGCTTTCCGCAGGAGTTCGGCAATGACTTTGCCGGCGTCGGCATGAGCCCGTCACCCGATGCCCGACCGTCTGGGAAGAACGGCCTGGAGACCGATGAATGGGGCGCGGTCTGGGAGAACATCGGCATCTGCAACCTCGGCGAAGTCAAGGAATTCCCGATCAAGACGTGGAATGATTTCAAAACCCTGAAGGTCCCCGATATCACGAGTCCGGCGCGTTGGACGACCCTCGCCGGCGCCCGTGCCAGGGCTGGCGACAAGTACCTGATGGCAGGGGGGATCTCGCTGTACGAGCGCGCCCATTTCCTTCGTGGGCTCGAGAACCTCTGGATGGACATCTACGACGATCGGGAGAACCTGGAGAAGTTGCTCGATATCCTGGTCGACATGAACCTCTATGCCATCGGACGCTACAAGACCGAAAATCCCGACGGCTACATGTTCTGTGACGACTGGGGACTGCAGAACCGGTTCATGATCTCGCCCGCCTCGTGGCGCGAGATCTGGAAACCGCGCTACGCCAAAGTCTACCAGGCGGCGCACGAAGCCGGCATGCAGACGCTCCTGCACAGTTGCGGCCACATCGTGGAGGTGCTCGACGATCTCATCGAGGCCGGACTGGACGTCATCCAGATGGATCAGCAGGAGAACATGGGGCTGGACCTGCTGGCGCAGCGCTTCAAGGGACGGATCGCGTTCTGGTGCCCCGTCGACATTCAGAGCGTGATGTGCCACGGTACGCTCGATGACGTTCGCAGATACTGCTGGGCGCTCTCCGACAAGCTCGGCACGCCCCGGGGCGGCTTCATGCCCAAGTGGTACGGCGACCCCAAGGGCGCCGGACACACCATGGAGGCCGTCAACGCGATGTGCGCGGAATTCCTGAAGGTCTCCGACGCCGCATTCGGGAAGAACTGAGCCACACGTCAGCGACGCTCGGGCGTCGGGCCGGACGGTCATAGGTTGATGTCTCTCACGGTCCGCCCCGCCGCCACGGTTCTTGCATGCCTGCCACCGCGGCCTCGCGAAGGCAGGCACCCGTGGGGCGTCGCCGGGGCAGTACCGCGGGCGGCCCTCCGCCTGCCTTTCCGAGCCTTGTGCCGCGTGCGCGTGCCGAGGAGCGGGCGGGAGGCCGCCCGCGGTACTGGCGGAAGGTGCCGGAGCCTAGCCCGTGGCCAGTGCCGCGTCGAGGAACTCGATGATGCCGTCGGCGCGGCGGCGGGCACGGTCGCGTTCGGACGGCGGGGTCACGACGCGGATGGCCGAGGTGCGCAGGTAGTCGCCTTTCAGCGACTGCAGGTGATCCAGGTCCTTCTCGAAGAGCCAGAAGCCGGCGCCGCCGCGGGCCGAGCAAATGCGCACGTCCTTGGGCACGAGTTTCTCGAAGTACGGCATCGCGGCCAGGAGCAGGTCGCCCGGTTCGAACCCCAGCGCCGCCGCCAGCCGGTCCTCGAGGTCCATGACACGGCGGCAGTCGGAGAAGGCACGGCTGAAGAGCCGGAACTTCTCGACCGGCCACTCGCGCACGGCCAGGCCCTTGTCCGAACAGCGCTCGACAAACCCGTACCCCTCCGGCTTGATCACCACGACGCTGCGGTGGAAGCTGCGGTCGTCCAGCCGTGCCACGAGGCGGCGGCCGCGCGCGCTGCGGCCCTGCTGCAGCCAGCCCGTCAACTCGTTATCCGTCATGTCCCACAGGGCTGATGCCGGCCCTCGCCCCTCCGCCAATTCCTCCTGAACGGCGCGCTGGAAAACGCGCTGAATCGCCATGGCTGTCTTGTTCAGGTACCCGTGCTGATGCTGGTACGAGTAGAATTTCTGCACCCGCTTGATGTCCTCGGTGAACTTCTCCTCAATGGCCAGATCGCCGTCTTCCAGCAGGGTGTAGAACTGAACCCGTTCGATGTCTGGTGCGCCGACAAAGCCGATGTGGAGCGCGTCGCGCACCAGGTAATCGAGCTTGTCTGTCCCCAGGTTGCGGTCGCTGACGAAGAGGCCGAGCTGGTCTTTGCCGGCAAGCATGGCCGTCAGGGCGGCGGGGTCGAGGTCGCACTCCCGCAGTGTATCACCCATGGCCTCGAGACACTGGACGCCACGGGTCTTGTGACTGCCGCGCAGGATCGGCTCGATCTGGTGCGAAAACGGGCCATGCCCCACGTCGTGGACCAGCGCGTAAGCGCAGAGGTGACGCCGTGCCTGGCCCTCGATGCGGTGGATCCGACACAGCCGCTGCGTGAGTCCGAGCACCCCGAGACTGTGCTCGAACCGCGTGTGAACCGCGCCGGGAAAGACCAGGAAATTAACACCCAACTGTTTCCGGTGCTTCAATTTCTGGAACAGATCGTGGTCCAGCAACGGCACGAACTCGGCCACATCCACCGGTGGCGACGCCGGAATGCAGATCGACTGCCCGGGGATATTGCCGTTGGTGGTTGCTTGAGCCATGGGTTCCTGCTTCTAGGGGGCTGCGGAGGCGGAGGCACTCGCCGCGGCCCGGCCCGCCGCGACGACGGACGGGGTCGGCAGCGCCAGCAACGGTTCGATGATGTCCAGCGTGCGGTCAATGGCGCCGCGCCACTCCTCGACGACCTGACGGGCGCGGCGGCCGAGCGCGGCGCGACGCGCCGGGCTGGCGAGCAGGTCGCGCACCGCCCCTGTCAACGCGGCGTCGTCCGGCACCGCGATGGACGCGTGTTCCTCGAGGAAAATGGCCGTGACCAGCCGGAAATACTGCATGGCCTCAGGCGGGCCGTGCAGGATCGGTTTGCCGAAGATGGCCGGCTCGATGATGTTGTGCCCGCCCTGCTGCCCGGCCAGGCACTTGCCCACGAAAACCACGTCCGCGGACGCGTAGAAGTTCATCAACTCGCCGGTCGTGTTCACCACCAGAATGTCGACTGGCGGCGGGGTGGCGTCCGTCCCCGGCCTCGGCCGCAGCAACCGGTACGACAGCGAACGCTCCTTGAGCACCGCCTCGACGTCCGCGGTGCGCTCCTGGTGCCGCGGGACAAGGACCAGCTTCAGGGTTGGGAATTCGGCCCGCAGCGTCCCGAACACGTCGGCCACCAGGGCTTCCTCCCCTGCGTGGGTGCTGCCGGCGATCCAGACGACTCGGGCGCTGCCGCCGAAGGCCTCATCCAGGACGGCGCGCTTGTCGGCGCCGGACACGTCCGGGATCTGGTCGAACTTCATCGTGTTGCACCGGTGCACCGGCACGGTGTCGCCGACGACGCGGCGGATGCGCGTCTCGTCCTCAGGGCTCTGGGCGCAGATGGCGGAGAAACGCCCGAAAATGTGACCGAAGAACCAGCGGTGCCGGGCATAGCCCGCCGCCGAACGGTCGGACATGCGAGCGTTGACCAGCACGACCGGAATGCCACGTCGACGCGCCAGGCAAACCAAGTTCGGCCACACCTCGACCTCGAATACGGCCACCATGCGCGGTCGAACCAGGGACAGGACACGCAGCACCGGGATGAAGAAGTCGAGCGGGCAGTAGATGAGCCCGACGTTGGCGGGCAGGCTCTTGCGCGCCGTAGCGTGACCGGTGGTCGTCGTGGTGGACAGCACGAACGTCAACTCTGGGTTCCGCTGCTGCCAGCGCTTGATGAACGTGACCGCCGCCACCACCTCGCCGACGCTGACGGCGTGCACCCAGACGGGCCGGTTCAGCTCGGCCAGCCGCCGCTTCTGCTCGGCACCGTAAAGGCCGAACCGCTCCCAGAAATGACTCGAGAAACCGCCCCGCCGCACCAGCTTGTAGATGAACAGCGGCAGGTACAGCACGAAGGCGACCGGGAACAACAGATTATAGAAGAGCAATCGCATGCCTCAATGAAACGCACGGCGCGCAAAAATCAAGCGCCCCACGGGACCATACGTGCGTCGAGGTCGACGGTTGACCAGGCGGCGCGTGTTACTCCGGGGCGGCAATGGAGTGGCCCCGCGAGGACGCGGGCGCTCCAGGGACTGGCACGGAGGCTGACTTTGGAGCGCCCGCGTCCTCGCGGGCTCCCGAAGCGTCGTGGCCAGTTTCACCTCGGTATGATCGGGCCGTCTGCGGCCCGGGAGGCGTGACGCCTTGCACCCATTCCCGCGAAACCATGGTCACAACCCGGGGATCGGGCTATATTTCATTGCCGGTAACGACTCAGGTAAACCCGAATTGCCGAACCAGAACACGTCCCGATTGCACGACAGCCGGCACAAGAGCGGAAAGGAAATTCCCGATGCAGAATCCAGACCAACTGAGGGCATTGCTGGCGATGGCCGGAGTCGCCGGCATCGCGTTTCTCGTCGTCGTGGGACTGGCCGTCGCGGTCGCAATCTGCTGGTTCCTCTACACCTGCCTGGCGCGCGTGCCGGTCCAGTACCGCCAACAGGAACCGGTGATGGTCTGGCTGCTGCTCATCCCGTGCTTCAATCTGGTCTGGAACTTCTTCGTCTACCCGAAGATTGCGGAGTCGTACAAGGCCTACTTCGACTCGGTCGGCCGAACCGACGTGGGCGATTGCGGCCGGTCCCTGGCGGTGACGTTCTGCATCCTGGCGGTCGTCGGCATCCCCTTGGGAATCGTTCCTTTCATTGGGGGAATCATCAGTTGCTTCCTCGGCCTCGCCAACCTGGTTATCTGGATCCTCTTCATGGTGAAGGCGGTGACCCTGAAAGGGCAGATCCCACTCGACGCCGGGACGGTCGTGACGCCGGCGCCGCCGCCGAGCCAGCCATGACCGATGCCGCGAACAACGCGTCCCGAACCCCATCTTCCGACCGCGCCTCGCTGGCGCTGCGCGCGACTTTTGCGTTGGGCGCTGCCGCCGTGCTGGGGCTCAGCGCCTGGTTCAAGCCGGACGCGCTGCCCAAAGTCGAACTCTGCACGTTTCACCGCCTGACCGGGCTGCCCTGCCCCGGGTGCGGCCTGACCCGCGCCTTCTGCTGCATCACGCACGGCGAGTGGACGGCTGCGTGGCAGTTCAACCCGTTCGGGTACCTGTTCTACGCCGGTTGCCTGATCCTGATCGCCTGGCCCCTCGTAAACCACTTTCGGCCGACCCTCGAACCGCGACTGACCCAGTCGCGCTGGTTCGTCCGCGGCCCACTGCTGCTGCTGGGACTGATGTGGCTCTTCGGCATGGCGCGCATCATCGTGGCCCTGCTCGGCGGCGCGCGAACGTGAGAGCGGGGCGGAGAGGGCCCGCGGAAACGCACAAATGCCAAGAACCGCGGCACCGCTCAGCGGATCCACAGATTGCCAGAAACCGTCCCTCAACTTCCTCGTGAACTTGCTCGATGTCCCATTCCGTGTCCAACCGGGGAAGTCCACGAAGACGTTCGACATGTGCGGGCAAATTCACCCTCGCGGAGAAATGGCGTGCCCCGGCTGCGATGCGATTGAGCGCGCGGTGGCTCGGCGCGTCCCGCGCCGAAGCGGGGTGCGCCAGCCGGCTCTGTCCGGCGACGTTGCTCGCGCGAAGACGGATCGCCGACCGAGGACCTCGGGCCGGGACGGCCCCGAGCACCCTGCTGCGGTCCCGGAGGTCCCGCGCCACTGCCAGCCACGGCCCGCCGCTGCGCGCCGCGGCCGCTACGGCATCGCGCCAACCGACCTGGCAGAGTTGTCTTGCGACCGCACTCCGCGACTTTCTGACCAATGTTAATAGTTTTGGACTATTTCATCGCATACACGTTTAATGTACAGTCTGAGGTAATGGCATAGATTACGATAACTCTGAGACTTACCCAAGGACGACAATCCCCATGAAACGCATTCTGGTTACAGGCACGGAAGGCGAAGTCGGCAGTGCGCTGCTGCCGCAACTGGCCAAGCGCTACGACGCGACCGGGTTCGACATCCGGCCGCACACCGGAAGCATGAAGGCGCTGCAGGGCGACCTGACCAAGGCTGCGGACATCGCGGCCGCGGCGGAGGGCATGGACGCGATCGTGCACATGGCCGCGCTGCTGTGCCGGAACGAGGCGGACCGGTCCATCGACCTGAACGTGAAAGCGACGGCCAACGTGCTGCAGGCGGCGGTGGACAAGGGCGTGCGGCGCGTGGTGTACTGCAGCACGGTGTGGGCGTCCGGGCACGGGGCTACGGAACCGTACCTGCCCATCGACGAAGCGGTGCCGTGCCAGCCGGTCTGCATGTACGGTCAGACCAAGTGGCTCGGCGAACTGATGGTGGACTGGTACGCACGCATGCACGGGCTGCAGGCGGTCATCATCCGGTTCTGCGGCTATCACCACGTCAAGGGCTACAACACCGACGGCACGATCGACTGGGCCAACGCGGACATCCCCGGGCTGTTCGGGCGCTACCTCAATGCCGGCCACAAGCTGATGAACCCGGCCGACCTCGGCACGGCGTTCGGCCAGGCGCTGGAGAAACCGGACGCGGCCGGGCACCGGTTCATTGTCGGCGTCAGCACGCCGTACGTGGCATCCGATGCCGCAGGATTGAAGTCGGTACCGGGCGCCATCGTTGAACGCTACTACCCGGGCGTGCCGGCACTGCTCGAGTCACTGGGGATCGCGTTGCCGTCCATGCCGTACTTCTTCTCGCACGAGAAGACCCGCACGCAACTCGGCTTCCGCAGCCAGCACGACCTGGGCGACCTGGCCCGGCTGTGCCGACAGTGGCAGGCGAGCCGGTAGCCGGTGCGCTCCCATTCCCGGCGCGTCGGCCACCACTGCGTCACTGAGTCACTGAGTCATTGCGTCACGCCTGCGGCCACGGGCCTCCTGAACACCGAACCCCAGCCCCCGAACCCCGCGCCCGGACACTTGCGTCAAGACACGCACATGAAAGGCTTCACTGACATGTCACGCGTATCCATCTCGAAGGTCGGCACTGACGTGGACGCGGCGTTTGCGCTGGCCATGGAGCGGGCCGGTTGCGTGGGCGTGATCAAGGCGGGCAACCGCGTCGTCATCAAGCCGAACTGGAACGCGTGCGCCATCGCGGGCTCGACGAAGCTCGCGGTCGTGGTGGCGGCGTGCCGGTGGGCGCAGGCGCAAGGTGCGGGCGAGGTCATCGTCGGCGAAGGGCCGGTGCCCGTGGGGCGTGAAAAGATCGAGAGTTATCTCGCGGCCATGGGCGCGCATGCGGCCCTGGCCGCGATCGGCGTGCGGTTCGTGCTGTTCGACGACGCGGAGCACGTCCTGTTCCGCGACCGCGAAAACCTGCCGCCGGAGATCGGCATTGCTAAGCTCGCACTGGAGTGCGATGTGCTCATCAATATCCCCATCCTGAAGGTGCACAGTTGCTGCCTGACGACGCTGTGCGTGAAGAACCTCAAGGGCTGCCTGCGCCCTCCCGACAAGATGGCGTTCCACCGCGTCGGACTGCTGCCGGCGGTGGTCGCCCTGAACCGGCTCGTCCCGTCGCAGATCAATGTGGTCGATGCGATCGAGGCGATGGAGGGCGATCACAATCGCGGTCGGCTGGTGCCGCTCGGGCTGCTGATCGCCAGCCGCGACCGCGTCGCCGCGGACGCGGTCGCCAGTGCGCTGATCGGGCTGCCCTCGGGCAAGGTGCCGCTGCTGAAGATGGCGGCGGAAGCGGGCTTGGGCGAGCACCGGGTCGAGAAACTCGAGATCGCGGGCGAACCGCTCGTGCCGCAGCGGCTCGAGTTTCCGCAGGACTCGCTGAAACGCCATTACCCCGACCTGGACATCCAGGACGACGGGGCGTGCAGCGCCTGCCAGGCAGCGCTGATGGACGGACTCTACGTCGCAGGCGGAAACCGCAAGGTCAAGAAGGTCGCCATGGGCGCGAAGTCGAAGCCGGCAGAGGACGCGCTGGTGCTGGGCAAGTGCCTGAGCAAACACTTCGCCACGCACGCGCACGTGCCAGGCTGCCCACCCGATGGCACCGCGGTGGCGTGCGCACTGCAGGGGTGTGTCCCGGAAGCGTAGGGCGGGGGCCTGCCCCCACACCCCCGCCGGGGAGTGAGTCACTCCCCGGACCCCACGGTGTTGGGCGCACGGACGACGGCCGCCCGAACCCGGCCGTCGTCCGTGCGCCCGGTGGCCGCCGCTGGCGCGCAGGTCGGGAAGCCGCAGAGCAGGCAGGGTAGGGACGATGTGGTGCGCCAGAGCGAGGCCGCCGTGTGTTGCCAGACGATTGGAGTGCTCCATCGCGTTGGCTCAGACAGACGGCGTTTCGGAGTGCGGTGGCAAGTCCGCCACGGGCGGCGCGACACCGCTTTGGCTGAGACGTGTTGCCCGCGCGATGCACCACAGCCAAAGCGGCGTCGCCGTCCTGCTGTCCGGCATGACTCTGCCGCCGCGCTCCACATGGCGTAGCTCGGATCCAAGCCCTTTCGAGGAGGCTGACGCCCAATGACTCCGCGAGTCCAGAAGTTGTTCACGCATGCTAAATTGCGGCGCGGTTCGTTCTGGATGCGCCGGACCTGGTGGGGTGACTCGCTGCGCGCCACCGCAGGGCGACCGCCTGCCGTGCGGCTCGCGCTGGCCCTCGAGAACCTGCTCCGCAACATTCCGATCGAGATCCAGGCCGGCGAGCTGATCGTCGGCATGCACCCGGAAACCGAGCCACCCACGAACCCGCCGGCGGGGGCGTCACTGATGCCGAGCCAGGACCCGCTGCGTCTGCCCGAGGAACGCGCCGCACTGCGCGGGGGCGTGTTCACCTCCGCGCACAAGACCGGCCACCTGACGCCGAATTTCCGGCGCCTGCTCGAATCCGGTATCGACGGTCTGTTGCAGCAGGTCGAGGCGCCGCACCCCGACGCGACGGAAGCGCAGCGGATCGAGCGCGAGGCCATGGCCATCGTGCTGCGCGCCGCATCACACTTCATTGAGCGCTATGCCGAGTTGGCGCAGGGCCTCGTGGCGCGCGAGGCCGACCCAGCCCGGCGCCAAGAACTGGAGACGATCACCGCGGTCTGCAGGCACGTCGCGCATGCACCGGCTCGGAGCCTGCACGACGCGCTGCAGCTCGCGTGGTTCGCGTTCCTGATCGAGTGCATGGAAGAGGGCGAAGGCACGGCCGCGTTCGCGCTCGGACGGTTCGACCAGTACCTCTGGCCGTACTGGAAAGCGGACCGCGACGCGGGCCTGTCCCGCGAGGCCGCGACAGAACAGGTCGCCTGCTTCTGGGTCAAGCTCAACGAGTTTACCGGCCTCAATGTCCTGAACCTGACGATTGGCGGCACGGCCCGCCCTGGAGCAGCCTCCGCGCCGGAGTACCGCCTTCAGGCGGAAGTGGCAGGCGAGCTTGAGCGAGCCGATCCCTGGCCGCTCGCTGAAGCGTCGCCACAACTTCCGCCTGAAAGGGCGTGTCGGGCTAGTGCGGCAGCAGGCTTTCAGAGCGGCGGGAGCGGCTCGCTCCCGCATGCCGGACCGACGTGTCCCGGCGAAGTGCCTGCACGAAGCCGGAGCCGGTCCGGCCACGTTGGGCGTGGTTGCGCATCTGAGGTGGCCAAATCGACACGCCCTGAAAGGCGGAACTCAGGCCAAGGCATCCGAGTCTTGCCGCGAGATGACCAGGGGTACCCTCAGCCGGCAGGTGCTGGCGCCGATGCGGTCAACGAACTCTCCTACGTCTGCCTGGACCTGATGGGCGAGTTCCGCAGCTTCATTCCCAGCCTCTCCGTGCGCTGGCATCCGACCATTGACCGCACGTTCTTCCGTCGCGCCACGAAACTCGCCACCCAGGGGTTCGGACAGCCGGCGATCTACGGTGACCCGGCGGCCATCCGGGCGATGACCGCGGCTGGCGTCGCGCCGCAGGACGCCGTCGACGTCGTGCCCGGCGGTTGCGTCGAACTGGGCGTCGAGGGCTGCTGTCACCCGTGGGTCGGGAACTTCTTCAACCTGCCCAAGTGCCTGGAATTGGCGCTGCACGACGGGGTCGACCCGCGCACCGGCGAACGTCTAGGGCCGGCCACCGGCACGCCCGCAACACTCGACACGTTCGAGAAGCTCTGCGCCGCCTACGAACAGCAGGTGGCGTACTTCCTCGAACTGATGGCGCGCTCGGACAACACGACCGATTCGCTGGCCGGCGAGTTCAGCCCGTTCCCGTTCCTCTCCGCGATCGTCGATGACTGCATCGCGCGCGGCAAGGACATCACCCAGGGCGGCGCACGGTACAACTTCACCGAGGTGCAGGGCATCGGGCTGGCACACGTCGTCGACTCGCTTCTGAACGTGCGCCGACTCGTGTACGACACCGGCGAGATGACGATGGAACAACTGCTGACCAAAGTGGATGCGAACTTCGCAGACGACGAGCCGCTCCGCCGCCGCCTGCAGTCGCTGCGCCCCGCGTACGGCGACGGCGCCGCGGAGACGCAGGACCTGGCGCGGCGCGTGGCGCACGGGTTCTTCTCCGGCGTCGAGCGCTCGACCAATCCGCGCGGCGGCCCGCACCGAGCCGGACTGCTCGTCTGGACGCTCTATCACGACTGGGCCGACTGCGTCGGGCCGCTGCCGGACGGGCGGCGCCGCGGCGAGGCGCTGGTCTCGAGCATCGGCCCGCGCGGCGAGGTCGCCATCGACAGCCCCACGTCGATCCTGCACGACGTCACCGCGTTCGATCACTGGCGCTGCACCGGCGCGCTGACGCTCAACCTGCGGTTCAGCGCCGATGCGGTCGCGAACGACAGCGGCCTGGAGGCACTCGAGTCGCTGCTGCGCGTCTACTTCGAGAAGGGCGGGCTACAGGTGCAGATCAACGTTGCGGACAGCGCACTCCTGCGCGAGGCCAAGGCGAACCCGACCGCGCACGCCGACCTGGTCGTACGCGTCAGCGGCTTCGCGGCGCGCTTCACGACCCTCGGCGCGCGCATGCAGGACGAGATTATCGCCCGCGCGGAGCTGCGAACCGGGGCGTGAGACAAAGCCGCAATCCGGAGACCGGCCGCCAAGAGACGCAAGGGACGCAGGGGGGGATCGCTTCCCGCTGCAGGCTTGGCGGAGGCGGCTGGAGATCCGGTCGTCCGCGACCGGTGCGACGGGTTCCGCCCTCGCGGACTACCACCTCATCGCCTGCCGGAAACACGTCCTCGCCTGTTCGACCGTCTTGGCCGGCGATTCAGCCCGCTGCCAGGCGCCGCTGGTGGACGCGAACACATCGACCCGCGCCTGAGTGTCCGCTTGCCGGCAGTAGGACCTGACCGCTTCCTCGATGACCCGTTTCTTGGGGATCCGCCGTTCGTAGGCGAGCCGATCAATCAGCGTGATGACCGCTTCGTCAATCCGTGTAGAGAGCACCTTGTCCATACGCCTGCCCCGCTTTCCTGGTTACACCGCTACAGACGTAAGAAATATGACGTAAAAAAGCAGAGACTGCAACGCCTGACCGCTGAGCGACGGTAATGCGTCAGCGCCCCCCGGGCGGCGGACCGCCCGATCATACCCATGTGAAACTGCC
>Ga0156402_1477_pt1 | contig 36614 bp, 29 predicted proteins | sample RifOxyA3_FD_108045 | JGI IMG/M metagenome (GOLD analysis project Ga0156402, IMG submission 108045) | Lentisphaerae bacterium RIFOXYA12_64_32 | reverse complement strand
TGCACCCACTCTGCGACCACGGCGAGGACTTGATCAAGCCTTCGCATAGAGCAACTTCCCCTCTCGCACCGCCGGGTACTCGATCGTGCCGACGATCTCCTTGCGCCACGCGAACTCCTCGGGCCGATCCACGACAATGTCCTTGGGAACGCGAATGTCGTGCAATGCCTTGCGGATGCGGAGGCAGGTCTCTCGTGTCGAATCTGTGCCGCTGACCACGACGAGCAGGTCGACATCGCTGTCCGGACCAGTCTGCCCACGGGCATAGGAGCCAAACAGAATGACCTGCTCTGGCTGGAACCGCGCGCCAGGTTGCTCTCTTTGGCTACGAGCGGGTGCGCCCGGACCGGCACGCGGGCGAGTCTTGAACTCCCCCGTCCAGACGCTATACTGGTTCCCTTCCCGGGGAGATGCCCGCAGCCTGCGTTGGCACCCGGGCGCGCGTCCTGAATGATGAAGAGACGCCCGCACGAACCAGCGCCGGGGCATTCCCTCCGTCCCAGCCAGGTTCATGGGTCGCGGTGAGATTTGGATGTCAATACCGGCACAATCGTCAGCGGCGGCAAAGCCGCCGCTTGACACTGTCATGGAACTGTTGACGCCTGAGCATGTGCGGTTTCAGTACCGCCTTGCCGGTGCAGGTTCGCGTGCTTTCGCTTTCTGCCTTGACGCCGTGGTCAAGAGCGGCGCGTACATCGGCTTCGGCCTTCTCACGAAGTACTCCGAAGGTTTTGGCTGGGGCAGCATGCTGGTCTTGATGTTCATCCTCGAGTGGCTGTATTTCGTCGGTTTCGAGATCTTCTGGAACGGCCAGTCCCCCGGCAAGCGCGTGCTCGGCCTGCGGGTCATCGGCATCGACGGGACCCCGCTGACCTGGCAGCAAAGCGTCGTCCGCAACCTGCTTCGACCGGCCGACCAATTCCCGCTCGTGTACGGCGTCGGCGTGATCTCGGCCATTTTGTCCAGCAAGGCTCAGCGTCTGGGCGACATGGCCGCCGGCACCATGGTCGTGGTCGAAGACCGTCCATCCCGCATGCCCGGTCGCGACGACATCCCGCCGGATATCGAGCCGCTCGTTATGCAGCTCCCCGCCGGGATGCGACTGGAACGCGACCTGCGCCAGGCCGTGCTGCTGTACGGGGCCAAGCGCGCCAACCTGCCCGCGGCCTTGCGCGAAGAGCTTATCCGCCCCCTGGTCCCCCGGCTGCTGGCCGTCACCAACATGCCCCAGGAACTCGATCCGGACCGCGTGGTTGCCGCCGTCTGTATCGCCCTGACCCAACCCACGGGTACGGAAAAGGAGCTGGGGCGTGACTGAACGAGGACAAACACAGACGCTGGCCCTGGACCGCCAGACGCGCCGCTGGCTGCGCCTGGAACATCTGACCTATCTTCTGGGCAGTTCGCGGGTGGAAGGCGGCGCCGGACGTCACGTGACACAGTTCTGCCGGCTCTATCGCGACCTGTGCAGCGACCTGTGCCTGGCCAACGCGCGCCAGCTCTCCGAACCGGTCATTCAGTACCTGCACTCCCTCGTCTCCCGGGCGCACTCGCAGCTCTACCGTTCCGTGGCCCAGCCGCTGCCGCGCTGGCCGCGCCTGCGTGAGATCCTGCTCCGGGACGTGCCCCCAAGAATCTACCGCGACCCATGCTTCCGGGTGGCCATGGTGACGTTCTTCCTGCCGTTCCTGCTGTCCATGGCCCTGGCCTATTTCGAGGTGGACTACTCGCGCGCCGTGCTCGGCGAGTCCATGATGTCACAACTGGAGAGCATGTACGGGGAAGCGCCAAGCGGCCGCAATCTGCCCGTCAACGTGGCCATGAGCAGTTTCTACATCCGCAACAACCTGACCATCGCGTTGCAGTGTTTCGCCACCGGCATATTCTTCGGTTTGGGCAGTGTGCTGTCCTTGTTCCTGAACGGCTTCCTGCTCGGTGCGATCTTCGGCTGCATGCTCAGCAGCTCCTGTGGGCCTAACTTCGTCACCTTCGTTCTGTCCCATGCACCGTTCGAGCTCACCGGCATCGCGGTCGCCGGCGCCGCGGGAATGAAGCTGGGCTACTCGCTGGTGGACACCAACGGCTACTCGCGCCTCGCCGCGCTGCGCCGCACCGCCCGCGAGTCGATACCCATGATCGGGGTCGCCTCCGCCCTCATCCTCATGGCCGCCTTCATCGAAGGCTTCTGGTCGCCCCTGCCCGTACCCATCTTCTTCAAGTACGGGCTCTGCGCGCTGTCGTGCGCCATCCTCGTCGTTTACTTCCTGGTCCTGGGACGGAGGGCGCCGCATGAAACTTGACGCCTGCCGCATCCGGCTCCGGGAACGAACGATCTGGGAGGTGCAGGACCTCGCGTTTCTCTTCCTGCGCCAGAACTTTTCGAAATTCTTCGTTTTGGGAGTCCTCCTGGGAGTCCCCTTCGTCCTGACCCTCTACGGCCTGTGCCGTTGGGCCGAGTTCAACACCGGACGCCCCGATTCTCTGCTCAAGGTCTACCTGGTGCTCGTAGCCGCCCTCTTCCTCACGCTGCTGTTCCGCTTGCCGTTCCTCGCCTTAGCCGCAGACGCGGTATTCACCACGGAAGTCTCGCCCCTGGCCGCTACCGGCGTGCTGCTCCGAACCCGCTTCTCAACCCCCTGGCGCCTGGCGGCCGCACGACTGCTGCCCATCGTCACCGTCGTCGGCCTCGGCCTGAAATGGTACACCGAGTACTTTCTCGAAGAGATCATCCTCCTCGAGGGCCTGTCCACAAAAGACCTCGCCGTGCGAGTCCGGAACTTCCGCGAGCAGCTTGGCCTGCAGTACCGGCTCTTCCTCGCGGCCAACGCCTTCACCGGGGCTTTGGTTCTCATTGGCGTCTACATGACCTGGTACACCGTCAAGCTGGTGTTCCTCCGCGAGGTCGACGTCCGGATCTCCGTGCGCGTCCTGGGCGAGATACCCTTCCTGGCCGGGTTGGCCGTGAGCCAGATCTACTGCTGCGTCGCCAAATTCATGTACTATCTCAATCTGCGGACCATCCACGAAGGCTGGGACCTGTTCCTCGCCGTGCGCCGCGTGCAGGCCGTACCGCAACCCCTCGCCGGCCGCCAACGCCGAATGGTCCCACAGACGTCGCCGGCAACGCCGCCCCTGGCCGACCCCGCGGCGACCCACGCAAAGGTGCTGGAGTGACCGCACAGCCCCCCAACTTAAACCAACACATCGATGAGGAAGCACTGCCGCACGCGCGTCCTGAAGCACTGCCGCACGCGCGTCCTGCGGGTAGTCTCCCGCTCGTAGTTCCGCCTTCAGGGCGTGTCGATTTAACCACCTCAGATGCGCAACCACGCCCAACGTGGCCGGACCGGCTCGGTCCGGCATGCGGGAGCGAGCCGCTCCCGCTTTTCCCGTAACCGCGCGCAACCCGGACCGCGTAAACGCGGGACTACCAACCTGAGCGGGTCCCGTTCCGGTTTGAGTTGGAGAGCATTCAGCGCGGCAGCACTGCCCGCCCGGTGCTTCATCCTTGCTCTGCTGCTCCTGCCTCTGGCCGCGCCCGCACCACGTGCCGCCGACCGGCCAACGACCATCCGCGAAGTCCGCGACCTCCTGACCCGCGGCCGCTACCCCTGGTACGATCCGGAAAAGGACGCTCCCAAGGGGCTCAAACTCCGCCTCGAAGACCGGGAGATGTCCCTGAAATTCTGGCTCTACCACGTGGTGACCATGCTGGTGACCGCGTTCATCGTCACCGGCCTCGCCTTCACCCTCATGCGGCTCATCCAGTACTCGCGCCATGCGCAACGGCCCACCGTGCCGGTCAGGAAACCCATCCGCCGGCTTGGCGGCGCTTCCGCGCGCACCCTGCAACTCCCCGACCCCACGGTTCTCGACCCGTTTGCCGAGGCCCAGGCAGCCGCGACACGCGGGGATTTCCGCACCGCTGTCGTCCACCTGTTCGGCCACCTCCTTGCCCGCATGGATCGGCACCATATCCTGCGCCTGCACCCGGGACGCACGAACCGCCAGTACCTCTACGAAATCCGAGACCGCTGCCACCGCGACACCTTCCAGCAGCTCGCGCGCCTGTTCGAGCGCGTGGTCTTCGGCGCCCGCGCCGCTGACCAGACACTCTATGAACAGGCCATGACCCTGGTCCTGAACTTCGACGAGTCTCTGGCCACGGACGCCGGCCAGCCCGCCGTGGCACCGCCCCACGGCACCCCCCGGCCAGGAGCAGGACCCGCATGACGCACCCACGTCACAAGCCCTGTTCTCTTGCGCCGGCGGCCCGGAACGCGGGCCTGGCGCTGGCCGCCCTGCTCCTCCTCACCGTCCTGTGCGGATGCCAGGGCCGGTACCGTTTCGACTACGGCAAGACCAATGGTCGCAGCGTCAACGGAGTGAAAGTCTTCTTTGACCTTCTGCGGACACGCGGGCACACCGTGAACCGCTGCTTCAGCCTCGATGCTCAAGTCCTGAAGGACGCCGATGTGGCAGTCCTGATACAGAAGGCGCCCGGGATGCCGCCCATGCTGGAGGAGTGGCTCGCCTGCTGGTTGACCAGCAGCGAAGACCGGACCCTGGTGTTTGTCGCCCGCGACCTCGATGCGTCCATCCTGTTCTGGAACGACGTCTGTCGGCAACTCAAAGAGGCGCACGAGTGGGAACTCCTCGTGTTCGCCGAAAATACGCGGCTGGAAATCGAAGCCCAGATCGACGAAGCCCGCGCCGCCGGCGCGTTCTGGGGCGGCTTGTTCCCATTCGCCGATACGCAGGAGCATGTGCCCCCGCCCGCGCGCCTTCCCGTCGGCCCCGCCGATCCCCTGGCGACTGACGTACAACCGGGCACCAGCCTGCTGCTGAGAACGCATCCGGTGCCGCGCTCCGACACCGACACGGCCCTGCTGCACGTCGGCGACCGGCCGTTCGCAATCGAAACCAAGTTCGGACCCGCAAAGGTGCTCATCCTCGCCAACGCCACATTCCTGCTCAACTACTCGCTGATCGACCACGAGAACCGCATCATGGCCGCAAACCTGGCCGACCGCCTTGGGCCGAACCGACGCATCTGCTTCCTCGAGGCCGAAGACCTCTGCTCCGCCCTGCAACGTGGCCGCGAACGTCGCGATCTGTGGACCCTGAAGCTGTACAACCCGTTCGCGTTCCTGCAGCAGGGCCCCATCCTTATCGTTGTACTGCACTGGCTCGCCGTCGGACTCATTTTCCTCGCCTGCCGAGCGCCCATCTTCGGCAGACCCCGGGGCGGCGCCGAAGCGCCCCGACACCGGTTCGCCAGTCACATTGAGGCGTACGGACGACTCCTGGAGCGCACCGGAGACCGCGAGTATGCCCAGGAACTCATCACGGAGTATCGAAACCGACACAAGACGAAGGAGCGACCTGTGCAATAAGGGCGGCTCGGCGACCCCACCGGCCTCGCGCCGGTGGTGAAGCTGAAGCAGGTCCGAGGGCTAGCCCGGCCGTCTGACCACCCCCTCTTCTCCGGGCAGACCGCAACCGCGGTCCGCCCGGAGAAGAGGGAATCACGGGGGGCGGCGGTCCATCCAGCCAACCGACCTCCTTCACCACCGGCACAAGGCCGGTGGGGTCGGGCTGTTGCGCAGGTCGCAAAGTCAGGAGAGCAACGTACGATGGAAACCGATCGCGATCTCACCGCTGTTTCGACCAAACTGACCCAACTCAAGGCGGAACTGCACCGCGTCTTCGTCGGTCAGGACGAAGTCGTCGAGGGCATTCTGGTGGCCTTCTTCGCGGGCGGCCACGTACTCGTCGAAGGCGTGCCTGGCCTGGGCAAGACCCTTCTCGCCAAGACGCTCAGCCGCCTGATCAGCTGCAAGTTCAACCGCATTCAGTTCACCCCGGACCTGATGCCGTCGGACATCACCGGCTCACACGTCTTCAACATGAAGACGCAGGAGTTCGACTTCTATCCCGGCCCGGTATTCACCAACATCATCCTGGCGGACGAGATCAACCGTGCGCCGGCCAAGACCCATTCCGCTCTGCTCCAGGTCATGGAAGAGCACCAAGTCACGATCGACGCCAAGACGTACACGCTCGAGCCACCGTTCTTTGCCATCGCCACGCAGAACCCGCTCGAAACGGAGGGGACCTACGCGCTGCCGGAAGCCCAGATCGACCGCTTCATGTTCAAGTTGCTCATCCCCTACCCCCCGGAAGACCACGAGGAAGAAATCCTGCGCCTGTCCATCAGCGGCACGTCGGCGCCTGAACGCGTCCTGGAGACACTGCAACCCGTCGTGACCAGTGCTGAGGTCATGAAGTTGCGCCAACAGTTCGAAACCGTCCGCGTCGAACCGGCCGTGATCCGATACGCCAACCAGATCGTGCGGGCCACGCGCTCTTGGCGCGACATGTACCAAGGCGCTTCACCGCGCGCCGGCATCACCCTGCTGCGCGGCGCCCGAGTAGAGGCGGTGCTCGGGGGCCGCGACTTCGTCACGCCGGACGATGTCCGGGCCATCTGCCTCCCCAGCCTGCGACACCGCGTCGCACTCACGCCCGAATCGGAAGTCGAAGGGCGCGATGTGGACAGTGTCCTCAACGAAGTCATCGAATCCGTCGAGGTCCCGCGCCAGTGAAGATCACCACCGTGCCCAACTGGAACGCCGTCGTCCTGGCCGCTCTGCCGGCCGGGTTGTCGGTGTCCGTGTTGTTCGCGGAGACGACCCTCTATCCGATCCTCATCCTCGACGGGATCCTGCTCTCTTTGCTGATTATCGACTACCTCACCATCCCGAGACGCGCCGACTTCGCCGTCGAACGTGACCTGCAACACACCTTCGCACTCAGCCGCTTCTACCCCGTGACCATCACGGTCACCAACCACCTGCAACGGGATTTGTCCCTGCAGGTCAACGACAGCCTCCCCGACGTGGCTGAAGCCAAGGGCACTCCGGCACGGTTTCGGCTCGCGCCGCGGAGTCGGGTCTCCTTCGACTACCACCTCGCCCTGCACTCGCGCGGCAGCCATCAACTCGACCGCGTCTACCTCCGTGTGCCAAGCCGCGTCGGCCTCTGGCAGCGGATCATCGACTTCCCCGTACCCGCCGTCGTCAATGTCTATCCCGACCTGCAGCAGATGACCGACTACCTGACCCTGGCCCGACACCACCAAGTCAGCCTCATGGGGATTCGGCAACTGCACCGGGCCGGCGGCGACAACGAGTTCGAACGGTTGAAAGAGTACCAGACCGACGACGAGTTCCGCCACATCGCCTGGCGCGCCACCGCACGCCAGGGCCAACTCATCACCAAGATGTTCCAGATGAACGAAAACCAGTCCGTCATCTTCATGCTGGATTGCGGACGGATGATGCTGGGCCAAGTGCGCTCAACCCGACTGATCGACTATGCCCTCAACGCCATCCTCATGCTGACCTCCATCGCCTTGCGCAATCACGACAAAGTGGGACTGGTCACTTTCGCCGGCCAGGTCGCGTCCTATCTGCCGCCCAAAGGCGGGCCGGGCCAGATGAAGCGCATCATCCACGCCAGCTATGACCGCTTCGCCGCCGACCAGCCCTCCGATTTCCGCGCCGCCCTGGAGTACCTCAACGGCAAGTGGCGCCGGCGCACACTCCTGATCCTGATCACTCAGGCGATCGATGACCTGACTTTCGCTGACCTTAAGAAGTATTTCGCCCCCTTGCTGACACGGCACCTGCCGCTCCTCGTCGTCCTGCGCGACCGCGACATCGAAGACATCGCGAATACCCAGCCGAATACCACCGCCGCCTTTTACCGCACTGCGGCCGCCGCCGAGTACCTCACCTGGCGGCAGCGCCACGTCGAAGACCTGCGCCGCGCCGGCATTCTCTGCCTCGACGTACACCCCGACAATCTCAACACGACCCTGATCAACGAATACCTGCGCATCAAGGCCGAACATCTCCTGTGACCGCCCGGGCATATGGGCAAACAGCCACTAGGGAAACCGGGGTATGAGTGACCACAACCCCATCCCCTTCCCCAAAGACGACGACAACCCGTACCGTCCGCCCCAGACTATCCTCGCCTTCCCGCCTGCCGCCAGTCCACCACCGTGGGACGACACGACCCCCAACGGGTCCCGGATCCATGTCGGGCAACGCCGAACCTTCCGAGGGCGCCGACTCCTCTTCTGCTACGCCACCGCCCTGACCGCTTTCCTAGTCCACCTCTCCGCCATCGGCATCCTTTTCGCCTGGCAGCTGATCTACGTCGGTTCGACGGTCTCCCTGGTGCTCGTCTTCGTCATGGCCGGAATCAGCCTCGCCCTCGCGTTCCCCGTCTACGAAGGCTGGAACCCTCTGCTTATTAGGCCATTCTGGCGCAAGGGAGCAGACCCCCGCACGGAGTTTATAGTTGAGCTTCAACTCCTGCCCCGCCTGCCCCGCCACGGCTGCGAGCGACTCGACACCGCAGACGACATCGGTCGCTGGGTGTTCACCCCGACACGGGTGGACTACACCGGCGATAGTATCGAACTGAGCCTGTTACGGCAGGACGTCCTGGCGACCGGGGCGGCATGGCTGCTCCGCGATGGCTCCTCGATCCTCACGCCCGACACTCGCCTAACGCTCGCGTCGCCATTACTCGGCCGCAGTGCCCTGCGCATCGGCATGCGCGAGGGATGCGTCGGACCCATCAAGTGGTTCCGATGCCTACGCTTCCGTGCCGCGCTGAAAGCTTGGATGAACAACGATGCCCGTACCGCATCGGCGCCCGAGAGGAACCGCACATGAAGCCCCGAATACGCAATATGAAACTGGCGGACTACGCACCCGTCGTCGCCTTGTGGCGCCAAACACCCGGCATCGGACTGGACGACCACAGTGACTCGCGCCGAGGCATTGCACGCTACCTCAGACGCAACCCCCGTCTCAGCTTCGTTGCGTGTGACGGAGACTGTATCGTTGGCGCCGTGCTCTCGGGACACGACGGACGCCGTGGCTACCTGCATCACCTCGCCGTGCTGCCGTCACACCGGGGCATGGGCCTGGGGCAGAACCTGATGATGCGTTGCCTTAATGCCCTGGCACGCCAGGGCGTCCCCAAGTGCAATATCTTCCTCTTCGACAGTAACGACAGCGGCCGGGCATTCTGGGAACACAACGGCTGGAAACAACGCCCCGACTTGCGCCTGCTACAGAAAATGACCCGCGAGACGTGAAGCGACGGGGAGGGTAAGAGGTTTCAGGTGTCAGGTGTCAGGGATGAAGGCCAATGCTGCTGACTCACATTTTGCATTTATCCTTTGTATTATTACTTCCTGCCGTACATCATTTTACAGCACAAGAAGCAGGATCATTCGGTGTTACTGACAAGACACTGCCTCGGTGCTGGAGGATCGCGCCGTCCGTCCCCAACGGGGACGCGCATGTCCAGCCCAGGGTCGGATGACCCTGGGTCTTGTGGCGTGCTCCCCTACTCATCCCCCACGGCGCGGAACACCAGCTCGGGGCGGATCTCGCTGCGCGCCAGTATTTCCGGCGTTGTGATGCCGGTCAGAACCAAAGCCGTCCGGTAGCCGAAGTCGCGCCCGCCCGCCACGTCACCGGTGAGCGAATCCCCGACCATGATCACGCGGGGCCGCGGAATCGTACGCTGCACGCGGGACTCGAAGCGCATGTGACTGTAGCGGAAAATAGGCGCGTAAGGCTTGCCGAGGTAAACGGGCGCGATCTCGATACCACGGGTCCGACACAGCAGTTGGATGAACCGCGACACCGCCCCGGCAGCAATCTCCAACCCGCCCTGTCCCACTGGAAACACGTCGTCCGGGTTGGGTACGATGATGGGCGCCTGCGGATTCCGCAGCAGGAAGTTGAGTGCGACCGTGATCACCCGTTCCCAGTCGTAGCGCTCCTCCCCGACAATGATCCCCGCGCACTCCCCGATCGCGCCCGGGTCCGTCGTCACCCGCAATCCCGCGCGCTGTGCGTAGCACGGCGTGCCCACCGTGCCCATGAGATAGAAAAGCTGCCCGGCCAGGTTTCGTTCCCGCACCAGTTCGATCAGACCGTGCGAGGCCGACACGATCTCCTCCAAGGCAAAGTCCAGTTCCGACTTGCGCAACAGTTCGATCTTCTGCTCCGGCGAGTTACCGCCGTCGTTCGTCAACAGGGCAAAGGGAACCTGCTCCTGACGCAACCACGCGATCAGTTCCCGGCTGCCCGGAGCAGGACGCCCGCCCCGAGTCAAGACCCCATCCACGTCGAACACAACCGCATCCACCTCGCAGCGGTGCAACCGCAACCACGTGGTGAACGACTCGGCAACAAGACCACCGTTCGGGAGCAAGTTGGAGGAAGGCATAGTCTACGAGGTGTCCGGTTTATTCGGGGATGAAGAACCGCAGTGTTCAGGCCGCCCCCTCCCTGGAGCGCCCGCGTCTCGCGGGCTGAACCGTCACCGGGTGTGCAGGTGCGTGCGGCGGTGTTCAGAGGTCAGGGGGGGAATGACGCGCTTTAGAACGCTCGCGGAAATCGACCATCGACCCTCGACACCCGACACGCTCGAACTCGCCCCTTCCTCCGTCACAGCCCCAGGATCCGCTCCGCATTGCCGTGCGTCACCTTGTCGTAAACCGCCTGCGAGATACGTTTCTCAGCTAGGCCGGCATCCAGGACATTCTTCAACCAGACCAGGACATCCGCCCGGTTCGCCGGCGAACACACATCGGTACCAAACAGCAACTGGTCCTGGAACTCATCGAGGAACTCGTACCCGAACGCCGGGTCGCGGCTCACGGCATTGTGACCGCTGCCCGCCGACAAGTCGCCGCACACGGTCGGATAGCGCCGCATCAGTTCCGGCACTCGCCCGCCCTTCACGACCGGGCCCTTCGGATATCCGCCCCAGGTTTCGGCCGTCACGTCCGCACTCATGTGCGCCCAAAACGACTGCGAGTGGCACAGGAACACCAGTTCCGGGTGCGCCTGCACCTGCTTCTCGAACCGCGGCAGGCCCAGTTCGTCGATCAACCCGTAAATATTCCCGTCGCGCACGGCCACGTGGAACGTCACCGGCATGCTACACTTCTGCGCATGATCGAACAGGTTCGTCACGCGCGGGTCGTCAAACCACAAGTTGGCGCACACTTCACCGATCCCTTTGCAGCCCTTCGCCTTGTAGTGCTCCAAGAGCGGTGAGAAGTCAGCCTTCGGCGTGTTGAACATCAGACGCGGATCGAGATTGCAGAACGGAATGAACCGGTCCGGGTACCGCGCGGCAACATCCAGAATCTCCTCGTTCGACTGCACCATGTGCAAGCACTCAGGGTTCACGCACGGCAACAGGACCGCCTTGGTTATCCCCACCTCGTCATACATGGCGATCAACTGTTCCGGCGTGGCAAACGGTTCCTTGCGGCCGGGGAACACCAACTCCGGGTACGTCGTCGTGTGACCGTGAATGTCGATGAACATCGTTGCGCCTCCTGAATGGTTGTGACGTGCGCCCGCTCTTGCCCCTCCCCGCGTCCCTCAACGCACGAACCGGATCAGGCCGGCTTCGGGCACGTACCAGGTGCAGTTGCCGGTGCCACGCCACATGACCCAGGGGTCCTCGCCTTGCTTACGAACCGCCAGGTTGAACGGGAACTTCAAGTTCGCGTTCGGGTCGATCCCCAGCGACGCAAACGGGATGCGCATTTCCACGACCCAGCGCCCGGCGTCAATGACCGCAGCCGCACACTGCACGTTCTCGCCCGCCTTGCGGACGGCGTCCGGCGGCGCACCGGCCTCGTCACTGGAACTGACCTTGCCGCTGGTGAACCCGCGCAGGACGAGGGTCGGCGCTTTGGCGCCTAGCGCGGGGTTGCTCAGCGACACCTCGATCGCGTCGTTGGCGCCCCAGGCGTCGTCGCGCTCCATCGCGATGTCCTTGCTGACCGCGTTGTCGAACGCCACATACAGCGCCTGGTCGTCCCAGGCGAGCCAGGCCTTGGACGGGAACGCGACCTTCTCGCCCTCGACGCCCTCCTGCACAACGATGCCTTTGGTCGGGTCAAGGCCAAACCACTCCTCCGGCGTGAACTTGCCGTCGATCGTCACCGCCCCCGGGAGTCGCGGTACGTCGAACACGGGCGCGGGGCCGGCCACGCGCGGCGGCTTCGGCTTGGCAGGCGGCGGGACCGGGTCCTGGCGCAGCACGGTGCGGACCGGCCACGAAGCGCGATCCGGACTGGCATACAACCCGATCTCCCTGAACGGGATCTGCCTGAAACCAAGTTTCATCGCCGGCGAGTCGTCCTTGAGCCGGAAATCCGCTGGCGGCTTGCCGACAAACCGCGGGTCTTCGTCAATCAGATTATTCTCGAACTTGACCAACGGCACCGCCTTGCCCTCCGTCCAGCCCCACTTGCCGCCCCAGCAGACGCTGCGCGCGACCACGTTGCCTTTCGGCGCCAACGGTTCGTCCGAGAGGATGTTGAGCAGTTCCGGGTACTTCGTGGACCACGGCGGTTGCTGGTAGTTCAGGTCGTGCAGCTCCTTGGTGGCAAACGTGCCGACGCCCTTGGCCCAGCCCAGGCCGCGCGCATCGATGCTGAACGCCTTCGGGCAGTTGATGAACATGTTGTTGGTGATGGGGTTGTCACGGCCGCCGCCGATCAGGATGGGCCCGGCGACGTCGTAGAAGATGTTACTCGAAATGTCCGCCGACGAGAAGCAGTCGTCCAGGTACACGCCCCAGCAGCCCTTGCCCTCGAAGCCGTGGATGTTGTGCAGGTAGTTGTAGCGAATCTTGTGCCCGCGCATCGACCAGGTCTCGTCCGGCGGCGAGGTGTAGATCGCGCCGGCGTCGTTCGACTGAAAGACCGCACTGTGGATTTCGTTGTACTCGATGGTCATGTCGTTGTCCGCAAAACCGATGGCAATGTGCGGAACATGGTCGATCAGGTTGTGAGTGGCGCGGTTGCCGACGCCCCGCAACGCGATCGCCTGCTGGTACACCGGGTCCCAGCGCGAGGTGTGGTGGACGTGGTTGTTGTCCGCATAGTGCCCGGCAGGCGTAAGCGTCTTGCGGTCGCCGCCCTCCAGGTGAATGCCGCCCTGCCCCGTCTGGTACACGTCACAACCGATCACGCCGTGCCGCGTCCCGCCGTACGCCTTCACCGCCCAGTTGCCCATGTTCCGAATCGTGCACCCCACAACACGCACGTTCGTGCCGCCTTTGATAACAAACGCCGTGCCGCGCCCGGCCTCGACGAGCAGGCCGCGGAAGGTGACATTCGCCACGTCGTTGAGCTGGAACAGGTCACGCACCGCGGACACAGCGGCTGTTCCTTTCGACGGCGCGCTCGGCGGCCAGAAGTAGAGGACGCTTGTGTCCCGGTCCAGGTACCACTCGCCGGGCGTGTCGAGCTCGGGCAGCACGTTCTCGGCATAGAACCACTGGCCCTTGCGAACGTTGTACTTCCGGGCCGGGTCCGGCTTGGCGGCCAGACTGATGGTGTTCGATGCCGCGTCCACGCTGCCGAGCGGCAGCCGCATGTCTGCCCAGTCCCAGACCCAGAACCCGTGCAGCCAGATGTCTTTCTCCCTGCCCCAAAGCCCGGGACGCGGGTCGTCACACACGAACCGGCCCTCGGGCGTGTCGGCTTGCCCCTTCTTGACCACACCGTTGGCGTCCAGCACCGCGCTGATGTGCATGTACCCCTCGTTCGGGTAGCGCGCCAAGGTCATCGGCTTGTCATTGAAAAAGAGTTCCAAGCCCGGGTCGGACCGGTACGTCCCGGCATTGTTGATGCCCTGCAGGTCCGTGATTCCCAGGGCCTTGAGGTCCGCCTGGTAGACGTTGCCTCGCGCGGCCGGGTCGAGCCGTTCCACGATCGCCGGGTCAGTGACCGGCACCCAACCGGTCACGGTCTTACCGCCGATGATGCGAACCGGCTTGCCCTTTGCGGCACGGTACTCGATCGGGCAAGCCTCGGTGCCGGAGTCCTCCGCGGTGAACTCCAAAGGCCGCGCCAATTCGTAGACGCCGCCGCGCACGGAAACCACCACGCCGCCCTGCGGCAACGGCCCGGTCTTCTTCAGCGCCCGAATGGCGTCACGCGCCCGATCCAGCGTCAGGAACGGCTTGGCCTTCGTGCCGGGATTCGCATCACTCCCGCCAGGCGCAACGTAAAACATGGCGCCAGGCGCCGGCGCGTCGACGCGCGCCGGCCCCGTCACGCAGGATTGCATCCCCACCATCGCGCACAGAAGCAGACCCGTGTTGCGTACGTTCATTTCCTTGAACCCTCCACCCTGAGTTGACTGAAATCCGGACGACGACACGGCTGGCAAGATAGCGGCGAGCCCGGAACGATGCAAGAGCGGAAGCGTGAAGCGTCGTAATGCGTCAGCGCCCCCCGGCCGGCGGACCGGCCGATCATAAGGTTGGTGTTACTCGTGCCGGTTCGCGCCACCGCGGGTCTTGCATGCCTGCCGTAGCGGCTCCGCGAAGGCAGGCGCCCGCGGGGCGACGATCGGGGGAAAGAGGGCGGACGGCCCGCCCCTCTTCCCCCCATCGTCGCCCCGCCCGAACGAGCCAGGCGGCGGCGCAGATTGACACGCGAGTAACATGGGAGTTGCGGGTGCACGGTTGGGCGGTAGATGGCCAAAGTGCCGGGAGCGGCTCCCTCCCGCGGGTGTCGGAGCGAGCCGCTCCGACCACTTTAGGCAGCAGCCCAGGTCAGACTTCGACCTTATCTCCACCCGCCACTGACGTTTCACGCCAAATCGTTAACGGGTTCCGCCGTCGCACCAAACCCGTGCTATATTTGCATTCCGGCCGGACAGAACCGTTCCGCATGGGGTTGCACCGGCACCTCCGGGCGGGATGCGGTGCCTGCCGGTGCCCGTAACAGGGAAAGAGGGGGACACACAACTTTACGATGTGAAATGGACGCACCCAAGCAGCCCGCTATCCCCGATAAGCCCTGGCAGAAGGACGTTGCGGACCTCGCGCAACTCCTCCAGTCCAATCCCCAGACCGGGTTGACCTCGACCGAGGCGGACCAGCGGCTCCGCACCTACGGCCCCAATCAACTTCACGAGAAGAAGGGCCCCGGCCCCTGGCGGCTTCTCTTCTCGCAATTCGACGACTTCATCGTCTGGGTGCTCATTGGCGCCGCAGTGGTCTCGGGAGTCCTGGGCGAGTGGATCGATTGCCTCGCCATCGTCGGCATTGTCATTCTCAACGCCATCCTCGGGTTCATCCAGGAGTACCGTGCCGAGAAGGCCCTGGCCGCCCTGCGGAAACTCTCCAGCCCCAACTCGAAAGCCTGGCGCGACGGGACGCAGCGGGTGCTCCCCTCCGCCCAGCTCGTGCCCGGTGACGTCGTCGAACTCGAGGCGGGCGACAGCATTCCGGCCGACGCGCGGGTCGTCCACCACACCGCCAATTTCGCCGCCCAGGAAGCCAGCCTCACGGGCGAGTCCACGCCTGTGGTCAAGAACGTCAAGACACTCGCCGCAGAGGAACTCGGACTTGGCGACCGCACGAACATGCTGTTCATGGGCACCCCCATCGTCTCCGGTCGCGGCCGCGCCATGATCAGTGCAACCGGGATGCAGACGGAACTGGGCAAAATCGCCGGCATGATCGATTCGGTCCAGGAAGAGCAGACCCCCCTGCAACGCAAGCTGGAAGATTTCGGCAAGCTTCTGGTCAAAATCTGCTTTATTCTGATCCTGATGGTCTTCGCGATGCAGATGGTTCGCGGCGGCAAGCTCCTGGACGTCTTCCTGACGTCCGTGAGCCTGGCGGTGGCCGCCATTCCGGAAGGGCTGCCGGCCGTGGTGACCATTGCGCTGGCGCTGGGTGTGCAGCGCATGGTGCGCCGCCACGTGCTGATCCGCAAGCTCCCCTCCGTCGAATCCCTCGGGTGCGCCACGGTCATCTGCTCGGACAAAACCGGGACTCTGACCCGCAACGAGATGACCGTGCAGGCCGTGTACGCCGGCGGCACTCTCTACCGCGTCACCGGCGTCGGCTACGAACCGCAGGGCGAGTTCCAGACGGACACGGGCAAGGTCGATCCGACGACGGTCCCGTCATTGCTCGACTGCCTCACGGCCGGCGTGCTCTGCAATGGTGCCCAACTCAACCAGGAGTCGGACCGCTGGCGGATCGTCGGCGACCCCACCGAAGGCAGTCTCCTCACCTGCGCCGCCAAGGCCGGCCTGCAGAAGACCGCACTCGAGAACACGCATGCCGCCATTGAAGAACTGCCGTTCGATTCCGACCGCAAGAAGATGACGATCATCCGCCGCTCGGCCGACGGCAAGACGGTGGCCTACGTGAAGGGCGCCCCGGACCTGCTGCTGCACGACTGCGCCTGGATCGTGGAGAACGGCACACGCCGCGCCATAGCACAGGCCGACCGCGACCGGATCGGCACGGTCAACTCGCAACTGGCCGACCAGGCCATGCGCGTGCTGGCCGTGGCCTGCCGCGAACTGCCGGCCACCCCCGAGAAGCCGACCCCGGAGAACATCGAGCGCGACCTGTGCTTCCTCGGCCTCATGGCCATGATCGACCCGCCGCGCGAAGAGGCCAAACAGGCCGTGGCGCTGTGCCACCGCGCCGGAATCCGCGCCGTCATGATCACCGGCGACCACAAGAATACCGCCGTCGCCGTCGGCCGCGAACTGGGCATCGTCAAGCCGGATTCCCTGGCTCTCACCGGCAATGAACTGGCCCACATGACGGACGCCGAACTGGACGCCAAGGTCGACCAGATTGCCGTCTACGCACGCGTGGCCCCGGAACACAAACTGCGCATCGTCCGCGCCTGGCGCAAACGCGGCGACGTCGTGGCCATGACCGGCGACGGCGTCAATGACGCGCCGGCGGTCAAGGAAGCCGACGTCGGCGTGTCCATGGGCATCACGGGCACAGACGTGACCAAGGAAGTCTCCGACATGGTGGTGACGGACGACAACTTCGCCTCCATCGTCGCCGCCGTCGAGGAAGGGCGCGGCATCTACGACAACATCCTGAAGTTCATCCACTACCTGCTGTCCTGCAACGCCGGCGAGATCCTGGTCATGTTCCTGTCGTCGTTATTCGGGCTGCCTGTGCCGTTGTTACCCATCCACATCCTGTGGGTGAACCTGGTGACCGATGGCCTGCCCGCGCTCGCGCTCGGCGTCGACCCCACCGACCGCCACATCATGAACCGACAACCGCGCAGCCCGTCGGCCCCCATCCTCTCGATGCCGCGCCTGCGACTCATGGTTTTCCAGGGCACCATCGTCGCCCTGGTCAGCCTGGCCGCCTTCAGCTACGCCTACTACATGGAAGGACGCCACAGCATCGGCGAACTGCTCCGCGCCCTGTTCGCGGCCGACGTGACCGCGCTGCAGGCCATCTTCAAGGTTGATCCGCAGATCCAGGAACAGGTCCTCGGCCGCGCTCGCACGATCTGCTTCATCGTGCTCGCGTGCTCGCAAGACTTCCACTCCTACAATTGTCGCAGTCAGACGCAATCACTGTTCACGCTCGGAATCTTCAGCAACCGCCAACTCATCGGCGCCACGCTGGTGTCCCTGACCCTAAACTTGCTGGCGCTCTACAACCCATTCTTCCAGAAAGTCCTGAAGACACAGCCACTGACCTTCCACGAAGTGATCGGCGTAGTGCTGGCCGCCTCGGTTGTCTTCTGGGTCATGGAAACCGTGAAGTTCGCACGCCGCCGCATGTACCGCGGAAAAAGCCTCGCCGCCATCGAGTGATCACCGGTTGGCCGCAAGACGACAAAGGACAACGCGGCGAGACCGCACGCCAGACCTACACCCTCCACGCCTTCGTCTACCCGTGAAGGGCATGCCGGATCACTGCTCTGGATCCTCCACAGCGCCCGGGGTGACGATGATCTTGACCTCGTCCTCGAGTTTCCCGAGCTTCTGAAGCACCTCCGGCGGCACCGCCTTCCGCTCCGTGTCCGTGTTGATCGGCCCGTCGAACAGCACCTTTCCGGCCGCGTCCTTGGCCGTCAGGCGCTTGCCGTCATTGCCAACGTTTAACGTCAGACTATGCTCACCGTCGCTGAAGCTGGTCTGCGAGCCCACCAACGTGGAGAGCGCGACGACGCCCCCGCCCGCCGCCGCCGCACCCTCAGCGTCCGGAGCGGCCACGACCGTCACCGTCATCTGGGTGGGGGCTTGGGCGTCCGCTCCGGCGCCTTGCGCCGGGAGTTGAGAATCGCACCCGGGCGGATTCGCCTGCGGGTTTGCCTGGCGCAGCGCCTCCTTCAGCTGCGCCGGAAGCTGCTGCTGAAGCTGTTCCATGATCTCCTTCCACTGCTCGCCCTGAAACTGCCCCTGCTCCTTCATCTTCTGGAACTGCTGCCGCAGTTGCTCCGCAATGACGCCCATCTCCGGCAGCTGCACTTGCCCGCCGGGCCACTCAATGGTGATCTCCTTGTTCGCCCAGGAATCCTCCGTCTCGCCCAAGACCACGTCAACGATTCGCGGTGCGCCGGCGCGGATCAGGTCAAGGTGCACGGTCTCACCCATCTTGAACGACCGCACCAGGGTCCCCAACTGGGCACTGTTGACCAGCCACTGGTCGTTCAGCTTCTGCAGAATGTCGTGCGCCTGAATGCCAGCCGCCTCAGCCGGCGAATCCTGCGCCACGTAGCTGACCACCAGCCCGAACCCCGCCGGCACCTTGAGCTGCGCCCGCAGCGTGTCCGTGACCGGCGACGTGGACACGCCGATGTACGCCACCTTCTTCGAGGTCGGGGCCGCGTCCTGCCCGACAACCGGCAATGCCAGACTCATCGCCAAACCGACCGCCAGACTCCGCCACGCGCTGTTCATGGTCACAGTCCTCCTTGCTGAGTAACGTCTTTCGAGGGTTGAGTGTCGGGTGTCGCAGGTCGGCGAGGGTTGGGATGGGGCGATATCATCGAGATCATCGGGACCATCGACGCCTGAAACCTGAATACTGAACACGCCCCCTCCCTTCATATCACCCGCGCCTTGACCAGGAACACCTGGCTCGCCGGGACCGTCCTCTCAATTCTGATGTTTCGCGCCGGGTCGGTCCACCGCGTGTACCGAACCGTCCGGTGCACCACCGGCTGCACAGGCTGATTCCCGTCCAGGACCAGAACACTCCCTGCGCCCCACTCCGACCGGGTCGTCTCGACCACCTCAGGCCTTCCGACGGTCGCGGCGACTGCCGCCGCGCGAGTCGCGCCGCCGGTGACCCTGAGCGCTGACCGCGGAGCGTCCCCGGCTTGTAGTTCCGCGTTCACGCGGTCCGGCACAGGCAATGGCGAGGCCCGCTCCGGAACGGGTGCCGCCTCCACCAACCGCGTGCCCGTGGCCGTCCCGTCCGTTGCCGGAGTCCCCGCAGGTCCGCCCATATGCAGCACGAACGCAACCACGGCAACAGCCGCCGCAGCCGCCAGCCCCCAACCGACCGATACTCGCCAACCCACGGATGAATCCGTGTTGCGCACGTCACGACCGGCCTCGGCGCGTAGCGCGCTCAGGACCCGATCGTCCAGCGCCGGGCGCGCTTTCCGCAGCGCCTGCTTCTTCAGGATGTCTTCGATGTCGTAGTTCATGCGACCACCTCAAGCGGCTTCCGCAACGCTTCCAACGCTCTCTGATACCGACTGCTCACGGTTGACAGCGGCTCGCCGAACGCTTCGGCTATCTGCTGGAACGTCAGGCCACCGTACACCTTCATCACCACCGTCTGCCGTTGCGCATCCGGCAGTTGCTCAACCGCGTCTCGCACCAGACGCTCCCGTTCATCCTCGATGTACCCGGCCTCCGACGACTCCTGCCGCGGCGCCTGGTCGTCGAACACCGAATCGAGCGGTTCTGGGGCGCGCGCGCGACGCCGCAACTGATCCAACGCCGCATTGCGCACCGACGCGAACACGTACGCAACCAAGTCCCCGCTCACCGGTGTCTCGCGTCGCGACAGACGCACGAACGCATCGTGCACGGCGTCCTCCGCCTCCGCCACATTCCGTGTAATCGACAGAGTCACTGAGAACAGCCCCTGCCGATGCTGCCGGTAAACTTGTTCCAGTTGTTCCCGCACTCGTTACCCCGATCAACGCCTCTCGTGCTTTCAACATTGGACACGCGGCAGGCCGGACAGTTTACGCATGCCGCCCACAAGAAAATACACGCACTTCGCGGATGCGCAGGATGGGAAAGCATGTCCTGAGGTTCGTAGTCCCGCCTTCAGGATCTGTTGACTTATTCAAACCAAGAGCCCGCGAGGACGCGGGCGCTCCAAGTTTCGTGCTCAATCCAAACTGGAGCGCCCGCGTCCTCGCGGGCTGTCTTGGTGCCGCATCGGTTAAATCGACGCACCCTTCAGGCGGTCTTCGTTTGCCATGGCAGCGCGTTGAATCCGGACCGCGTAAACGCGGGACTACAAACCTCGCGGCGCTCCCCATGGCAGCATGTGACTTGGGCCGACACCACGCTTCCTGCATCGGCGCGGACAGCGCCGATCGGCCACCGCGGCGCGGGACGGCACGAGACGGTACCCCGTGTCGTGCCGTCCCGCGCCGCATACCCGGCAATCCGAGGGGGGGCCGGGGGGAGTCAATGACGCCCCCCGGCGGGGTCTGGGGCAGAGCCCCAGCCTCCCACGCAATCACACCGACCACTTGACGAGACACCGCCGCCCGCCTACGTTCGGTATCGAAAGAGAGCAGAAGAGAGGAGACCACGATCATGCCAGACACCCCGACGCGCGTGAAGCAACACCTGGCCCGGCGCACTGCCGAGGCGTCGCACGACATGGAGCGCATTCAGACGGAGATCGCATTCGGCAACGCACTGTGCGGCCTGCACCCAAAGCACGCCGCCGCCTGGCGCCCGCTGCTCGACCGCGCCGCAGGCCTGATCGAGGCCGCTGCGGACTCCGCAACCGGCCTGAAATCCGCCGTCGCCGACGCGGAAAAACGGCTCGCCCCCCTGGCCAAGGCCGCCAAGGCCTACACCGTCTACGCCGTCGGGCACGGGCACATCGACATGAACTGGATGTGGTCCTGGCCCGAAACGGTCGCGGTCACCAACGACACGTTCGCCACCGTCCTGCGGCTCATGGACGAGTACCCGGCGTTCCACTACAGCCAGAGCCAGGCCAGCGTCTACGCGATCATGGAGCAGTACAACCCGGACCTGCTGACGCGGATCGCCGAGCGCGTCAGCGAGGGGCGCTGGGAAGTCACAGCCAGCCACTGGGTCGAAAACGACAAGAACATCGTCAGCGGCGAGGCGCTCTGCCGGCACCTGCTCTACACCCGCCGCTACATGCAGAAACTGTTCGGCCTGGCGCCCGACGACGTGCCCATCGACTGGTCGCCCGACACGTTCGGCCACGCGGCGACCATCCCGACGTACCTGGCGCGCGGCGGCGTCCGCTACGTCTACATGCACCGCCCGGGCGTCTACACCCAGCCCAAACCCAAGGCGTTCCGCTGGCGCGCACCCGATGGCTCCGAGGTCCTGGTGCACAACGACATGGCGATCGGCTACAACGGCGTCATCACGCCCGGCATCACCGGGCCGCTGCTCGATTTCGTCCGCGAGACCGGACTGCCGTTCGCCGTCTTCGTCTACGGCGTCGGCGATCACGGCGGCGGCCCGACCCGGCGCGACATCCTGCGCGCCCTGGACATGACCACATGGCCCGTGTTCCCGAACATCGTCTTCTCGACGGCACGCGCCTATTTTGAACGACTCGACAAGGAAGGCCGCAAACTCCCGCGGCTCGACACGGAACTCAACGTCGAGTTCGCCGGCTGCTTCACGACGCAGACCCTCATCAAGAAGGCGAACCGGTTCGGCGAAAAACGCCTGGCCGATGCGGAAACCGCCGCCGCCGTCGCCTGGGCCGCCCTCGGCCGCGACTATCCTGCCGCACGCTTCGAGGACGGCTGGCGCGACGTGCTCTTCTCGCACTTCCACGACATCCTGCCCGGGTCCGGCGTCCACGACACGCGCACCTACTGTCACGGACAGTTCCAGAAGACCATGGCCATGACGAGCATGGAAGAAACCAACGCGCTACGCCACTTGGCCGCGCAAGTCGATACATCGGACTGCGGGCCGGCCGAACCGCCGGACCTGCCACCGTCGCGCCTGCCGACCGCACTCGGCGCGGGCGTCGGCTACGGCACCGTCGATGGCGGCCTGAGCCACGCCGAACAGAGCGCCGGACACGGCAATCGCCCGTTCCTCGTGTTCAACCCCACCGTTCAGGATCGTGCCGAGGTCGCCGAGTGCACCGTCTGGGACAACGTCCACGGCTGGCGCCGGAACGAGCTAAACAGCATTCCGTTTGCCGTGCGCAATCCGGACGGCGATGTCATCCCCGCGCAGACGATCGAGACCGGCGCGTACTGGGCCCACGACTTCGTGCGCCTCGCGTTCCCCGTCAAGGTGTCGGGTTGTGGATACGGGCTGTACACCGTCCTGGAAGAGAAAGCCCCTTCGGCGAAGCCCGGCGTCTGGCAACTCGGCCAGAAGCATCATTGCGCTTACGCCGCGTCCGAGCGCAGTCTGGAGGGACTCGAGAACGCACTGCTGCGTCTGGAGCTCGATCCGGTCACCGGCGCGATCAAGTCGCTCATCGACAAGCGCTCGAAGCTGACTCTTATCGCGACGCAGAACGCGCCGGCGCTCGAGTACGCCGTCGAGCGCCCGCACGGCATGACCGCCTGGGTCATCGACCACACAGGCCCGGTCGAAACGCCGCAGGCGCTCGGCCTGGCGCGCAAATGGAACGGCCCGTACAAGGCCGCCATCGACGTCAAACTGCGGATACACGAGTCGGAATTCACCCTGACGTACGAACTGCGCGCCAACGACCCGAACCTGTACCTGCACCTGACCGGGACCTGGTTCCAGCGCGGCACGCCGCAGACCGGCGTGCCCGTGCTCGCGCTCGCCGTGCCGCTCCAACTCACGAATGCCGAGGCCCGCTACGAAATCCCATTCGGCGCCCTCGAACGACCGGGCCTGAATCACGGCGAGGAAGTCCCGGCCCTGCGCTGGGCGCAGGTGACCGGCAAGGCCGGTGCGAAGTCCGCCGGCTGCCTGCTGCTGAACGACAGCAAGCACGGCCACTCCCTGAACGGCAGCACGTTGCGACTCACTCTCATCCGCGGCAGTTACGACCCCGACCCACTCCCCGAGATCGGCCGCCACGAGGTGCACCTGGCCCTGCAGCCGTTCAGCGGCGCCATGCCCGTCGCCGAGGCAATCCGCCAAGGCATCGCGTTCAACCACGCGCTCCGCATCATGGGCACCGACATCCACGACGGCACGCTGCCGACCGCGGCCACATTCGCGAGTGCCAAGCCGGAATCTGCCATTCTCATCACGGTGAAAAAGGCCGAAGACGACGACGCCCTGATCCTGCGCTTCTTCGACCCGACCGGCAAGGCCACGGTCGCCACCGCCACCCTCGACCGCCTGCTGGGCAAGGTCACGGACGCCGTCGAGGTCGACCTGCTCGAACGGCCAACGACGAAGTCCACCGCGAAGACACGCGGCAACACGGTCAGCGTGAAACTCCCGGCGCGCGGCATCGCCTCGGTCAAGGTCCGGATGGGCAAGTGAGAGTGGCGCAGGGCTGCGCGGAGATGCATAGGTTTCAGTGTTCAGGCCTCAGAGAGTACGGTTGTAACATCCAGCGCATTAGTGTTTTACATTTTCACCTTCCGAATGCTGACACCTGAAACCCGAAACCTGAAACCGAACACTGGCGAGGGAGCCCTACACGATGGACCTTCACACCACCATCCGCAAGCTTCTGAAGCGTGTCGACGCGCAACGCATGTCGCGCGACCTGTTCTACCTGTCGAAAGCCCCGCTGCCGTTCCGCAAGCTGAGCTACACCGTGCCCGGGCATGCAAAGAATACGCTGTACGAGACGGACGACTTCGTGGCGGAGCAGTTGACGCAAGCCGGGTGCGAAGTCCGCAGGGAGGGTGTGCAGGTCCAGGCGTTCCGGCGCGACCCGGCCAAGCCGGTGCACGCGCAGTACTCAGCGGCCAAGCCGGAAGACCCGTGGTACACCGCGTACAACGTCTACGGCGTCCGCACCGGCCGCAAACACCCGGACGAAATCATCGTGGCGATCGCACACAAAGACTCGATGAGCTGGATCGACTCGCCGGGCGCAAACGACAACGCCATCGGCACCGCCGGTGTGCTCGAACTCGCCCGCGTCTTCGCGGACTACGCGTTCAACCGCACCGTCTGGTTCCTGCTCTGTAATGAAGAACACGTCCCGTGGACCAGCGTTACAGCCGCGAACGGCGCCAAGGCGCGCGGCGACAACATCATTGCCGTTTTCAATAGTGACGGCATCGGCGTGAAACCCGCAGACCAGACGCTGGCCGGCCGGAAGACCAACGTCACGGCCTACACCGCACCCGAAGGCGAGCAACTCGCGAACCTGATGAGCGAAGTCAATGAGAAGTATCACATCGGCCTGGAGCAACGCCGTGAGAAACGCAAGGCCCCGGGGGACGACGACGGCTCGTTCGTCAAGGCCGGCTACCCCGCCGCGGTCATCAACATCGGTTCGTGGCCGTACGGCGACCCGAACTACCACACCGAAGGCGACATCCCCGAGTTGACGGATGTCGCCAACGCCGCCATGACCGTACAGGCCATCGCGGCGGCCATCGTGACCCTCGACCGGAGATGACCGCACCGATCGGCAAACAGGACCACTGTCAAATGAAGTTCCCAACCCTCATTCCGCGATTCAAGCACTTCCTGCACGGCGGCGACGACAACCCGGATCAGTGGCTCAAGTACCCGGACGTCATCGACCCGGACTTCCGGCTCATGCCACTGGCCGGGTGCAACACGTTCTCGATCGGCATCTTCGCCTGGTCCGCGATCGAACCGCGCGAGGACGTGTTCACCTTCGACTGGCTCGACGATATCATGGACCGCCTGGCGGCGAAAGACTTCAGAGCCGTTCTGGCCACGCCGAGCGGCGCCAAGCCAGCCTGGATGTCGTACGGCTATCCGAAGATCCACCGCGTCACCCGCGACGGGCGCCGTGAACCGCAAGCTTGAAGCCGTCCTCGGCACCAGCGTCAAGCCCCACGTCGCCCTGATCCAGGACTGGGACGCGCGCTGGGCGCTGGACGCCTCCAGCGGCCCCTCGAACTGCAACAAGAAGTACGTCGAGACCTGCCACGCCCACTACCGCCCGTTCTGGGAGGCAGGCGTTCCCGTGGATGTCATCGAGAGCACTGCTCCTTCGATGGGTACCGCCTGATCGTCGCGCCCATGCTGTTCATGCTCAGCGACCTGCCGGCCTCAGCCGCAGTCCTGCACGAAAGCGCGCATGTGACCGGCCACCGCATCGGCGTTGAAGTACGGCAGCAGGTGTCCCGCCTGCGGCAGGATAACCAATTTGGCACCGCACAGGCCGCGTGCCAGGTACTCGCCGGCAGCCACGGGCACGATACGGTCCACGGCACCGTGGATCAGCAGGGCGGGCGCCTGTATTTCCGCCAACCGCGACCGCACGTCCGCGACCCGAAGGTAGTCCAGGCCGGCACGCAGTTGATCAAGGTCCAGCCTCAACGCTCCGGCGACGAGCCCCTGGAGCGCATCGGCGGCAAGGGCCTGGGGCGCCGCTGCGTCTCGAAAGAATGATTCCAGCGTCGGCGCCGGTGTGCGCCGCAACCCGCGCTGCAACGCCCGCACGTTGGCATCAGGCGTGCCGGCCGCGTAATCGTCGCGACAGCAGAAGCAGGCCGTGCCGCTGAGCAACACCAAGCCGCGCACCAGGCTCGGCAGACGCAAGGCCGTTTCCAGCACCACAAGTGCGCCGGTAGACCAACCTCCGAGCACGACCGGGGTCGCGCGCCGTTCCAGTTGTTCCGCGAGCGCCGCGGCGGGGGCCGGGCTCGGACTCGCCGTCATGTCCGGAAGTCCAAGAATCGTGCTCCGGACCTGTGGCCCGAGCGCGGTGACCACCTCCGTCAACGCCTCGCCGGGACAAGCCCATCCGGTCAGCAGAACCAGGTCCGTTCGACTCATGCCACAGCCCCTTCCCTCACGGCGCGCACCACAACTGCAGCCGCATACTCGAGGTCAGCCTCGGAGTGTGCCAACGACAACGAGAAACGGATGCGCGCCGTGCCGACGGGCACGGTGGGCGGCCGAATGGCAACCGCCAGAACACCTTGCTCGCGCAAGCACTGCGCCACCCGCAACGCCTGCCCGTTGTCCCCGATCATCACCGGCACAATCTGGCTGGACGAAACGCCCGTATCGAGCCCGGCCGCCGTCAGACGCTCACGGAAAACCGTGGCGCGAGCCAGCAGTTCGCGCCCCGCGTCCGGGTGCGCCTGCACCCACTCCAGCGCGGCGCGCGCGGCACCGACAGCCGGCGGCGGCAACGCGGTGGAATAGATGAACGGCCGCGCCCGGTTCACCAGCAGTTCGCGCAGCGCACCGGAACAGGCGACAAACCCGCCGTAGGCGCCCAGGGCCTTGCTGAGAGTGCCCACGGCCAGGTTGACATCGCCTTCCAACCGGTGCATGGCGACCAACCCGGCGCCACCCGGGCCAAACACACCCGTCGCGTGGGCTTCGTCGACCAGGACCAAGGCCCCGGCAGCCCGGGCCGCCGCACATAACTCGGGTAGCGGTGCCGCATCGCCGTCCATGCTGAACACCGACTCGGTAACCACCAACCTGCGCCCCGGCGTCTGACCCTCTTTCCGAAGCAGGTTTTCCAAGTGCCCGGAGTCGTTGTGACGGAACCGCCGCAGTTCCGCCCCGCTCAGGCGCACCGCGTCCACCAGGCTGGCGTGGACCAGCCGATCGGCAAACACGGTGTCGCCTGGCCCCACGATCGCACTCACGACACCGAGGTTGGCCAAAAAGCCGCTCCCGAAGAGCAGAGCGGCCGCGTAATTCTTGTGTACCGCCAGCCGCCGCTCCAAGTCCTGGTGCAGTTCCAGAGTGCCGCTGACCAAACGCGAGGCACCGGCACCGGCGCCCCAGTTGCGCGCCGCCTCGCACGCGGCAGCAACCACATCGGGATGTCGCGCCAAGCCCAGGTAGTCGTTACTCGAGAAGTTAAGCACCGGCCCGCCGTCGGGGCGCTGGGCGGCATGGCCCAGCAACTCCGCGGCGGTCCGTGCCTGCCGCAGCAATTGCTTATCCGCCAGGGCCCGAAGTTCGGCGTGAACCCACTCCTCCCCGGCGCCCGCTGCAGCTCTGAATGTCGTGTCGTCGTTCATGGTACTCATAAAGCGCATGGGCAACCGTTCCGGCGCCGGCCGGACACCGGCCGATGGCCTGGGTCCGGGACGGCCCCGAGCACGCTGCTGCGGTCCCGGAGGTCCCGCGCCACTGTCCGCGGCGGCGAACAACGGCGGACGGGCTCACCGTGGTGCCCATTGCACCACCTTCTCCCTATGTGAACTCGCCCGTGCAGATCGGTTTCTTACCGACAGCCTACCCGAGCAGCTCCAGATCCTGCAGCATCTGCCGGTCGAGTTCCACGTCCCGGCCGGCCACGGTCAGCAACGGGCCAATCATCATGCCGGTTGCACCTGCAAAAAAGACCATGGACTGCAGGTCACGCAAGTGTACCCGCCCCGCCGCAATCTTGATCTCGGCGCGCAGGTTGACGAGCCGGAACATGGCGATGCTGCGCAGGATGTCCAGCGGTTTCATGGGCGGGATGTGGGCCAGCCGCGTGCCCGGCACCGGCACCAGGAAATTCAGGGGAATGGAGTGAACCTGCTCCTGCGCCAAGGCCAGGGCAAATTCGACCCGCTGCTCCAGCGTCTCGCCCAGACCCAGAATGCCGCCCGAACAGATCTCCAACCCGGCGTCGCGGACATGGCGCAGGGTTGCGAGCCGGTCGGCGTACGAATGGGTCGTGCAAACCTGGGGGAAGAAGCTTTCCGCCGTTTCGAGGTTGTGGTGAAACCGCTGCAACCCCGCCTGCTTCAACTCCCGGAGCTGCTCCACGCTGAGCGCCCCCAGTGAGGCACACCAGGCCACGTGCGGCTCCTTCTCCGCCGCCATCAGTCCGGCGATCCGCGCCAGGTCGCCGGGACTCGGGTGCGGCCCGCTGGTGACCACGCCGAAACGGTCAATCGGCAACCGAGCCGCCTCATGGTACGCCGCCGCCATGGCGGACGTGTCCTGCAAAGGATATGCCACCACAGCGGTCTGATGTCGCGCCGACTGAGCGCAGAACGCACAGTCCTCCGGGCACAGGCCGCTCTTGGCATTGAGGATGGAACACAAGTGAACGCGGGCACCGAAATGCCGGCGGCGTACCGCGTTGGCAGCAGCCAGCACGTCCGGCAAGTCACCGGCCGGGACCTGGAGCACTTCAAGGGCAGCCTCCGGCGACAGCAGCACGTCCTGCTCGCGAGCCTGCGCGAGGGCCTGTTTCAGCAAGTTGTCTGACATTTGCTCTATCCGCCTCGCTGGGTTCGGGAATTGCGGGAACGCAGAGAGCCTCCTCGGTTCGGCGCTATCGCCTGCGAGCGTCCACGCCGGCAGACGATACTGCTGCGGCGGCAATTGTCAACCCATATTTGACTTGAGTGTTTACATAGCCGACATCGTGTGGCTGCGGACGCCGACCGAGCAGTGCGTGCGCTATTCGCGCCTCGCGGATTTGGCTTGGAGAAATCCGTATGCCCATGGGACCCTGTTGTGCGAACCTCCATTCACGTCTTACTCGAGCGTTCGGGGTTCGACATTCAGAGTTCGACGTTCGTATTCCGGCCTCAGAACCGCGCCGAGCCAGGGGCATTCGCCCACCCCCATCGCCTACCCCCTCCCCCGCCCCCCCCCTGCGCATTCCCCGGAATACGCCCACCCGGCATTGCACACGTGCGTCGCCGCGGTACATTAGCAATTTGCCTTGGGATCAGGTGTCACATTACAGCAATCGTACACTACATTAAGGAAGGACACAGGTAGGGGACCATGACATCAGCGACAACTGAAGACGAGGAGAAGGGCGAAGTCAACATTGGCTGGCGCGTCACATTCGCGGGCATGGGGATCAACCTGGCACTTGGCATCCTGTACACGTGGAGTGTGATCAGTAAGGGGGTGCCCGAAGCGTGGGGTTGGAACGAGACGAACAAGTCCATGCCGTATGCGATCGCCTGCCTCATCTTCTCCCTGGTCATGGTTCCGGCTGGGCGCCTTCAGGACAAGATCGGGCCGCGCTGGGTGGCCACCGGCGGCGGCGTGCTGGTAGGTGTCGGCATGCTGCTGGCCAGCATGACCACCTCGCCGATGGGCTACGTCATCGGGTTCGGCGTCCTGGCCGGAGCTGGAATCGGCTTTGGCTACGCATCTGCAACGCCCCCTGCGGTGAAGTGGTTCCCGCCGGCAAAGACGGGTCAGATCGCCGGCATCGTGGTGTCTGGGTTTGGCCTGGCCTCAGTGTATGCCGCGCCTCTGGCCAAGTGGCTCGCGGCCGAGTATGGCCTGCCCAACATGATGCGGATCCTTGGCGTCGCCTTCCTGATCGTCGTCGTAGGACTGGCGCAGTTGCTCCGGGCGCCGCATAAAGCGATGCAGTTCATCAAGGGACTAGGCCAGGTCGGCGAACTGAAGACCCAGGCCGCAGCCCCAGCCAAGAAACCGGATGACTTCACTCCCAAGGAGATGCTGCGCACCCCGACGTTCTACATCCTCTGGTTGCTGTTCGCCTGCGGTTCCGGGGCGGGACTGATGATCATCGCCAAGCTCGCCGCCATTGCCAAAATCCAGGCCAAGGTCGAGATCGGGTTCGTTCTCGTCGCCATGCTCGCCATAGGCAACGGCGGCGGCCGCATCATCGTCGGCACGCTCTCCGACAAGCTGGGGCGCAAATTCATGTTGTTCATCTGTTTCGTGATGCAGGCCGTCCTGGTGTTCCTGCTGTCCCGGACGCAAGCAGGAACTCTCCTGGCGAACGCCGCCGTCATGTGCGTAGTCTCCGCGTTGATCGGCGCCAACTTCGGCGCCAACCTGGCGCTCTTCCCGTCCATTACCAAAGACTACTATGGCCTGAAAAACTTCGGCGTGAACTATGGGCTTGTCTTCACCGCGTGGGGAATGGGTGGCTTCACGCTCGCGTTGCTCGCGGGGAAGATGTACGATAAGACCCACAGCTTCAACGTCGCCTACTACGGGGCTTCGATCCTGTTGATTCTGGCGGCCATCGGGACCATCTGGGTCAAACCGCCACATCCGAGGACCGCTGAAGCGGCACAGTAAGAGCCCCGCTGCAAGAGGCAGTCGGGCCTGTCTCGCCAAGTTGGGATGCGCGCGTGGGGTTGGCAGCAGGACGGCGGCGGCATGAGCACTCTTGAACTGGCTCCAGAGACAAGCGAACGCGGGATCCCGGACCCCATCGAACCCATGGGGCTGGGATGTACCGTCCTGCTTGCCAATGCCCGCTGGTTCGTCAAACTCCGGTGGATCGTCATCGCCCTGCTGGGACTGCTGGGACTGACGGCCCGCCTGCTGCCGGACCTCATGCGGAGCCTGAACCTGGTCCCGCCTGCACGCTGGCCGTGGGTCCTGGCCGGAGTTCTGCTCCTGGGCAATCTGCTGTTCCTGTTCCGCCTGAGCCGACTGCAGGACGATGCCCCGCGTCGCGTTATCGAAATCAGTCTCTGGCTGCAAATCGTGATGGACCTCGGCGTCCTCACGGCCCTGGTGCATCTGGTCGGAAGCACGAGTACCCTGATCGCCTTCGCCTACCTGTTCCATATCGCCTTGGCCTGCGTCCTGCTGCCGCCGCGCAAGAGCTTCCTGGTCACGGTGCTGGCTATCGCCCTGTACCTGACCTGCGTCCTGCTGGAGATCACCCGGGTCCTGCCGCCCAGCGGACTCCTGATCACGGCTGCCTACGATGGTCAGCAGTGTCCTTACCTGCAACTCCTCTTTGCCGTGTCAGCCATCCTCGTATGGCTGGTAATTTGGTATCTGGTCTCGACGCTGTCCGAGGCCGTTCGCATCCGAGACCAGATCCTGGATGAAGCCAATCACCGCGTCCTCAAGGCCGACCAGGAACGGCATCGACAGGTCCTGCAGACGACACACGACCTCAAAGTCCCCTTCTCGGGAGTGGAGAGCTGCGTCCAGCGTCTGCGCCTCGAACACTGGCAGGAACTGAGCGAGCCGGTGCACGCCATCATCGAACGCATCGAACGTCGCGCCGCTACGCTGCGCCGACGCATCGAGGACATCCTCCTGCTCGGCGACCTCAGGTCCCAGGCACCGCAGGACGAACTGCTCGACACGGTCGATCTGTCATCCGTCATTGAGGAGGCCGTCGAGGCATGTCGGCGGTTGGAGCACAAAGACAAGAACCTGGAAATCACCGTCAACGCGCCGCCGATCCAAGTGTTCGGGAACCGCAAGCAATTTTCGATCCTGATCTTGAATCTGGTCTCAAATGCCCTTACATACTCACGTGCCGGCGGCAGGGTCACCGTTTCGGCGGTTGAAAGGGAGAAAGACATCCTGGTGACCGTCTCGGATACCGGCATCGGGATCCGAGCCGATGCCCTCCCGCATATCTTCGATGACTATTTCCGCACCAAGGAAGCGGCTGAATTCAACCGAATGTCCACCGGCCTCGGGCTGGCCATCGTCAAGGAGATTGCCCGGCGGTTCGGGCTGACGATCCGGGTGACCAGCGAGGAAGGTGTCGGCACAACGTTTGAGATCATCTTTCCGGCACAGGCAACCCACGAGGAACAAAGGAGGAAAACAAACAGTGGCTAGAATCATGGTGATCGACGACGACGTGGAACTGGCAGACGATCTGGCGGCCATGCTGAAGTCCGCCGGACACTCGGTAAAGACGTACAACCGCGTGGAAGGCGCTATCGAACAGTTGACTCGCGAAAAGCCGGACCTGCTCGTCCTGGACGTGATGTTCCCCGAGGACGCGGCCGGAGGCCTTAACCTGGCCATCAAGATCCGGCAGGACCAGGCGACCCAGGCACTGCCTGTGATCCTCCTGACAAATGTGAACCAGGAATTCCCCCTTGAACTGTCCCCTAAGGACATCGACCCGAAGTGGATGCCGGTTCAGGACTTCCTCGAGAAGCCTGTAGACCTGCAGCGGCTCCTGAAGAAAGTCGACGCCCTGCTGGCACGCCCGAGTGCCCCCGGGCGCAAATAACGGCCTGTTGGCTTGCCATATCTGGGATGTCCAGTCGCTTCGGGGCCTTCGAGACGTACCGGACGTACGGCGCAGAAGACCCGGAGCGGCTGGGCGCCCAAAGATGGCAACCCCAAGGGCGGGCCGCTACGTAAAGTCGGGTCAACACAGCAATCTGTCCCAAGATGCCCCTCTGGTAGGACAAGTTACAACAGCTATGAACCATGGCAACCCTGGCGGGCGGGCACCTGGTCGCGATAATCCATCGGCAGGCTCATCAACGATGGTTCGGCATCGCCTTCTGAGCCTGCCGACGGATTCTCACCGACCATCTGCCCGGCCAACAGACCGTTATTTGCGCCCGGGGGCTCTAGTCTGATCTATTCATGAACCACAGATGCACACAGATCATCGCAGATGCATGTATCTAATTCTGAAGGTGTTGTGGCCTCAGAAAATGAAGGGTGACCCACGTCGCTGTCGCCCGAGCCAGGGGAATCCCATCTGTGCTCATCTGCGCCAATCTGCGGTTCGCTCGTGAATAATCCAGGCTAGGTAAGGGAACAGAACATTGATCGTGGATGGTTCCCACATGGATTCAGGCCGGCACGCGGGTTGGATGGAAACTCCTCCCGCGCCTGCCTGTATCTCCTTGAACGCGCGCCTCCGCCAAACGCTGCCGACAGCCAGTCCGTCTACCTGGCCGACGCCTGGGTTGGCGCTGCGGCGTAACTTCTGAACGAAGCAGGGACACCCGACACCATCAACGCCACAAGGACAACACCATGCACACGATGCGACTTCTGGGTGCGATGCTTGCGCTGGGCAGCACGACGGTTGCCGCCGCACCGGACACGTCGGCAACGGACGAACCGACGCGACTCGTCCTGCGCAACGCGCGTCTGACCCTGGCGCTCGGCAAGACGCCAAAGGGCGCGATCGAGTCGCTGGTCGACAACACCACGGGCGTGGAGTTCATTGCGCCGGCCGCCACGCCGCGCCTGTTCCAGCTCGCGTTCACGCCGCGCAGCCAGCCCAACGGCGAACGCCTGACCGTGACGAGCGGCGAGGCAGATACGTTCACCGGCACCGTCGAACAGACGGAGACCGGCCACCGTGCCCGGCTTGTCCACGAAGGGTTCAAAGGCCAGCCCATCCGTGTCGAGTGCGTGGCAACCGTCACGGCCGCCGAACCGCTGGTGCGCTGGCGGCTCAGCGTCACGTTCCCCGAGTCACTGATGCTCGACGACGTCTTCTTCCCCTGCGTCAGCCTGCGTGCACCGCTCACCGGGACGGGCGCGGACGACGCAGCGGTTCTCGGCCTGACCAAGGGCGGCGTCGTCCGCCGCCCGTACGAGCAGAAGGCCGGCCAGCGCGTCACCGGCAAACAACCGGGCAGCCTGGCCGCGCAGTTCGCCTGTTACTACGGCGAGCGCGCCGGTTTCTACACGGCGACATACGACAGCATTGGCCGGCCGAAGCAGGTCGAACTCCGCCGTACCGCGGAAGGCGCCGAACTGCTCTGGAACCCGCAGGTCTGCAACGCGTCGCCGTTCGCCCTGGAGTTCGACATCGTGCAGACGACATTCACGGGCGCCACCACCGGCGCCACGCCGGATTGGCGCGACGCGGCGGACGTCTACAAGACCTGGGCCCTGACGCAGCCCTGGTGCGCCTTCACCTATGACCAACGCCCCGACATCCCGGCCTGGATGAAAGCCGGTCCGGCCATGATCCGCTTCAACCGCAAGTGGCTCGCGAACCCCGCCACCATCGACAACTGGCTCGCCAAGTACTGGCAGGCGCATTTCGCCGACGTGCCACTCATCACGGCCTATTGGGGCTGGGAGAAGATCGAGAGCTGGGTGACCCCCGACTACTTCCCCCTGTTCCCTTCCGACGAACAGTTCACCGCACTCGTGGCCAGAACACGCCAGTTCGGCTGTCATGCCTTCCCGTGGCCGTCCGGGTACCACTGGACGCTGACGTTCGACAAGCAGTCCGACGGCAGCTTCCGCTGGGATGACCGGAAGCGCTTCGACGAGATCGCACGCGCCCACGCCATCACCACTCGGGCTGGCCAACTGTACACCCGCGCCCCAAGCTGGCTGCGCGGCGGCGAGACGTCCTGCATGTGCCCCGGCGATCCGTGGACCATCGCATGGTGGAACAACGACATCGCCGTGCCGCTCGCCCAGCGCGGCTGCGAACTCATCCAGGTCGACCAAGTCGTCGGCGGCGCCTTTCCCCCCTGCTTCGCGACCGGACACGCCCACGCGCCCGGGCCGGGCCCGTGGATGACGGACGCGTTCACCCGCCAGCTTCAGACCCAGTTCGAAGCGTGCCGCCGGATCGAACCGGACTCCGTCGTCTGCTTCGAAGAACCCAATGAGCGCTTCAATCATCGGGTCGGGATTCAGGACTACCGCGACTGTGAAACCCCACTCGAACCCGCCTCGGTGTTCAACTACCTGTACCATGAATTCCTGCCCACATTTCAAAGCAATCCACGAGCCGGCGACACGGTCATGCTGGCGTACTGCCTGGTCAATGGCCAGATGCCGCACTTCGTCCCGCACTGGCAACCGGAACCAGGCCCCGCCCTCGCCAATGGCGACTTCGAGACGCCCGAAGGGCAGCAGGCCTTCTCCGGCTGGGAGCGCCTCGCCGGTTACCAGGGCCGCAACTACCTGGGGAAAGCCAGCCCCGACACCGACGAGAAGCACGGCGGCAGCGTCAGCCTGCGGCTCGAAAACACCGCCGACAGCGACGTGGTGCAGGTCTCGCAGAATGTGGTCGTCAGGCCGGGATTCGAGGTCGGACACCACTACCGGCTCTCCGCCTGGACCAAGGCCGAGTCCATGGCCCAGGAGAACGCCATCGGGGTCGCCACGTTCACGCCCGATACCAAGTCGACGGGCGGCGGCGGCCGCATCCCGTTCGCCGCCCCCGGCGCCGGCTGGACGCTGGGCGCGATCGAGTTCACGGTTCCCGAGGGAACGACATTCCTGCGCATCATGATCCACGTCGAGGGCCCGGCCAAGGCGTGGGTGGACGACTTGGTGCTCGAGGAGGTTCGGACGGACGGGACCGTAGCGCTGGCAATAACACCGGGGATACCGCCGGAACACCGGCTCATGGAGCAGTGGATCCGACGGTTCCACGGCGACGGCAAACCGTACCTGCTCTTCGGCCGCATGCTGCACCCGCCGCCGCTCTCCGCCGCCACCATCGCCTGGCATGGCAAGACAATGCCTGCCGTCCTGCACAACGCCTTCCGCGCCCCGGACGGCACGGAGGCGGTCATCCTCGCCAACGGCACGGGAGACAAGCAGACGGTGTCCTTGACGTGGCAGGGCCACGAGCAAGCCTTGACACTGGAACCCCAGGAAGTACGACTGATAGGGGTATCCCCTTGACTCCAGTAGCCACAACCTGTAGTACCCCTGCCGCCTCGCGCGGCAGGTGAACAGGTTCAGCAGCTAACCACGCCGCAGGCCTCTTTTCCTCCCCGCCCGGCCGCCTGTGGCAGGCGGCCGGGCGGGGAGGAAAACAAACCGCCGTCCGATGGTAGCCAGGGAACACTCGCTCCTGCCAGACGAGCTGGCAGGTGACGCAGCAAGGAGCGGCAGACACAACCGGTAGGGGGCGCTGGAGTCAAGGGGATACCCCTAACGACTGATTCGGTGAGAGGGAGAGGAGAACGCGCCGAGCTCCGGCAGCGTCACACCTGGGCCACAGCGGCGGGCGACGCCTGCGCAATGTAGCCGGAAACGACGCGGATCAGTTCGGGCAACGGACAGGGCTTGGAAAGGGCGGCGGTGAAATCGTGCCGGTCGAGAGAGCGCAACTCGAGACTTGCGGTCAGAGCGATGATCGGCAGGTTAGGGTACTTCTCGCGCAGGTCGTGGGCGAACTTGACACCGTTCATCTCCGGCATGTTGATGTCGGTGATCAGGACGCGCGTCCCGGTCGTCTCGATCTCCGGCAGGGCCTGAATGGGCGAGGGGAACACCGCCACATCGAAGCCTTGCATGCCGAGCGCCACTTTCAGCAGTTCACGGACCTCGAACGAGTCATCCACAGCGATTACATCGTGCACGTCTGGGTCTTCCTCGCGACAGCCATGACACCCGGGAAATTCGTCCCCCACGACGCAGCCCCCCCGGCCTGTCGACAGGGGGCCACTCGACAGGCCCTGCCTCGAACACCGGGAAGTCGACTCCATTCTCCATCCGGAATCCGTGCAGCACACGTTAAAAAATAGCGCCGATGGACCATTCTGCAAGTGGCCGCTGGCCAACGCAGCAAAAAAAGGGAACGACCTGTGCAATAAGAGGCGCGGTGTGGTGCCAGTCCAGGCCGGCCCTCCTGACCGACAGTACCGCGGGCGGCCCTCCGCCCGCCATACGAGCCTTGTTCTATGTGCGTACCGTGAA
>Ga0156402_1151_pt1 | contig 37192 bp, 26 predicted proteins | sample RifOxyA3_FD_108045 | JGI IMG/M metagenome (GOLD analysis project Ga0156402, IMG submission 108045) | Lentisphaerae bacterium RIFOXYA12_64_32 | reverse complement strand
GGGAAGGTGCGGACCATTGCGCGCAATTGCGGGGTGACTTCTGGCGACCGAGCACTAGCCTCTCTTCGCCAGGTCCGTCAGCGCCGATGGTTTGAATGCCGGGTCGATGAGCTGCAGAATCAGTTCGGCCTGGATTCGGTGCGCTTCCCGGGTCGGGTGGTTGAGTCCGTTTGCCAGCAGCGCAGTGGTGTCGACGCCGCGGGCGGCAAGCTGCTCCCAAGCCGCGTAGACGTCCGCCAATGGCAGTCCCGCTTGCCGTGCCGTCTCGCGAATGGCCTCGGCGTACGCGGCCAACACCCCGGTCGTCTGGCGCCGGATGAAATCCTCAACGTGCTGCCGGTGCTCGGGCGCGACCTTCGCACTGTCGCGCGTGTTCATGAAGCTTGGGGTCAGGACAATGATGTCGGCCGGTGTGCCCTGACGCACGCGCCGGATGATCTCCGACAGCGTTTCGCGGAACCGCACCGCGCCGGCCAGGCCGCCGCCGCTGTCGTTCAGCCCGAACGCGATCAGGACCAGGTCCGGCTGATACCGGATGACGTCCCGGTCGATGCGTGCCAACCCGCCGGCGGCTGAGTCGCCGTTCACACCGGAGTTGATCACGCTGAACGCCGTGGCCGGGTACCGCTGCTCCAGTAACCGCTTCAACCGCTGGTGGTAGACGCCATCGAAATCGAACCGGCCCAGTTCCATCGCGCCCATGGTAACGCTGTCCCCGATCGCTACGATGACCACCGAGGCAGTGTTGGGTTGCGCGGCCTTTTCCTGGATTCGTTGGCGAAAACGTTCAAGCATAGGTCCCCCTGGCAGAATGATGGTGGCCCTGGTTGCTTTAAGCCGTACGAGCTGCTTACTCTAAACCGCGGAATCGGGCCGGCAAGGCAATGCGTTCGGCCCACCCGTCGCCCCCCGCGCTTGTTTTCGACCTGAGAAATAGGCGCGGACCAGAACCCGTCACCTTCCCGCAGTACTGCCTGCCAGGCGGTCCGGTCTGGGCTGGCACCGCGACCTACCCGGTCCCGCTCCGTTCACTCCACGGATCGGCCCTTCTTCTTGGACCTGTGCGGGTAAATCCAGCCATGGTGCCGTTCGTAGTGGTGTCGTAGTCCCCGGCGGCCGTCCGCCGGGCAAGACACCATCCCCACGCCGTGCCGCCGCAACGCGCCCGGCTTCGTTCAGAAACTTCGCCGTGACACGCCAGATGGGCTCTTGGCGCTCCACTTCGTTCCGCGCACTGCGAGCCCACTACGAACAGGCGCATCCTGGCGCCCATGGCGGGGCTCCTTCTCTCTCAGGATTTGCCCGCACAAGTCGATTTTCCCGATGATCCCTCTTGACTTCTGCGTGTTCATATATGATAGTAGTGATCATGAAAGAACATGCGGCATCCAGCGGGCAGGCAGAGGTGATGCCGGAGGAGCGGCGCCGGTGGATCCGTGGGCTGCTCGAACAGCACGGGAAGGTGCGCATCGAGGACCTCGCGGCAGAGGCCGGCGTTCAGCCGATCACGATCCGGCGCGATTTGGAGGTCATGGCCGAGGAGGGCGTCGTCATCCGCGTGCGCGGCGGTGCGATTCGCAACGACCGTGTTCGTCTGGAGTTCGGGTATGCCGAGCGCAGCGAGCAGAATCGGCGGGAGAAGTCTGCGATCGCCGCCCACGCCGCGTCTATGGTTCAGCCGGGGCAGACGATCATTCTTGATACGGGCACGACGACTCAGCTTCTGGCCCGTGAGCTGGTCTCCCGCGTGGACATCCAGATCGTCACCAACTCGATGATTGTCGCGTACGAACTCCGCAATTCGCTGGGTGTCAATGTCATTCTCTTGGGTGGTCAAGCGCGGCGCGGCGGGTTTGAGCTGATCGGTCCGATCACGGAGCGGTTGCTCACCGACCTGCATGCGGACTTCGCATTTCTCGGCGCCGACGCGATCGACCCGGAGTTGGGTTTTTTCACGACCGACCTGGGCGTGGCGCGCGTCGAAGAGTTGATGATCAAGGCAGCCTCGACGGTGGTTGTGCTGGCGGACGCCAGCAAACTCGGTCGTCGTGCGTTTGCCCGTTACGCGGCGTTCGCCCCGGTGCACCTGCTGATCACCAGTGGGGCGATCGACGCCGGCATCCGCACCAGGCTGGCAAAGCAACCCACGGAGCTGGTGGAGGTCCCGCCAGCCAAGGAGAGTTAGGTTGCGCAAGTTAGGTTTTAGGTTTCGGGGTTCGGGTTTCAGGCCGGAGGGAGGTGCGGAGTTCGCATTTGCCTCGACGCCCGACGCCGGAGCCCACGAGGACGCGGGCGCTCCAGGTGATCCGCGCTCGACGCCGAGGCGTGGTCTTCTGTCTTCCCTGACACCCGAAACCTGAACACTGAAACCTCAGACCAATAAGGAACCCCACCATGTCCAAGTACGATCCGACCCCCTACAAGCTGGACCTCAAGCAATGGCCGAAGATGGTGGTGCCGCCGCCGGGCCCGAAGTCGCAGGCGTTGCACGCGCGGTGTACGAAGTACTTCAAGGGCTTGAGCGGCCAGGTCAAGCTGTTTCCGGTCGCGTTTGAGTCCGGCAGCGGCTGCACGCTGACCGACGTGGATGGGAACCAGTACATCGACTTCTCGTCCGGTATTTACGTCACCACGCTCGGGCACTGTCACCCGAAGATCACGCAGGCAGTGCAGAAGTACGCCGGCCAACTGATGAACTGCCACGACTTCACGACCGACATCAAGACGCGCCTGATGGAGAAGATGGCGGCCGTTCTGCCCGGCGACCTGAAGGGTTACCAGCTCTACGACTCCGGGACCACGGCGGTGGAGGCTGGGCTGCGGGTCTGCCGCGCGGCCACGAAGCAGCACGAGTTCATCTCCTGCTTCTACGATTTCCACGGCAAGACCGGCGGAGCGGTGTCCCTGGCTCAGATGCGTTCCTCGGTCTACGGGCCGACGCGCGCACCCGGCTCGCACATGGTCCCGCGGCCCGACCCGTACCACCCGCACTGGACCAAGGCGGACGGCACGATCGACACGGATCAGTACATCAAGTTCTATGAGGAGTACCTGGACCGCGGCACCGCCGGGCAGGTCGCAGCGTTCGTGCTGGAACCGATCCAGGGCTGGGGCGGGTCGGTGATTCCGCCGGACGATTTCTTCCCGAAGCTGCGCCAGCTCTGCGATAAGCACAAGATCCTGCTCATGGCCGATGAAGTGCTGACCAGCATGGGCCGCACCGGCAAGTGGCTGTGCATGGAGCACTGGAACGTGCTGCCGGACGTCGTGACGCTTGGCAAGGGGTTCGGTAACGGTTTCCCGGTCACGGCGGTCTGCGTCCGCGAGCCGTACAAGGAGACGTTCGAGGCCATCTCCGCCTCCAGCAGCTACGGCGGCAACCCCATGGCCTGCGCCGCCGCACTTGCCTCGATCGAGGTCATTGAGGAAGAGGGCCTGCTGCAGCACGCGCTTGACCTGGGCGAGTTGTTCACGAAACGCATGGGCGCCTGGAAACAGAAGTTCAAAATCGTCGGGGACGTGCGCTGCAAAGGTTGCCTGATGGGGGTCGAGCTGGTCAAAGACAAGACCACCAAGGCGCCGTTTGACGAAGCCGGCAAGTTGGTGTATCAGAGTGCGTTCCGCAAGGGTCTGGCATGGATCCCCGCCGGGCACATCCTGCGCATGAGCCCGCCGATCGTCATGGACCTCGACACCGCGCACAAGGGCATGGACATCATCGAGGAAGCGATCGGCGAGACGCAGGCGAAACTGGGGTACTGAAGAAGGGATGAGGGCGGGAGGTTTCAGTGTTCAGGTTTCGGGTTTCAGGGGTCACTGGGGCATTGCGTCACTGAATCACTGAGTCACTGAGTCAGCGTTGCGAGGCGATGACCTCCCCCTCGACACCCGACACCCGACACAAATCACACGCCACGCCACACGGCCACGAAACGCACAAGAGGTGATGCATGAACAAGCCCCGCAAGCCGCTGCTCGGGCTCTGCCCGATCGGCAAGTTTGTGTTCAGCAACGAGGATGCGATACGCCAGAAGAAGCGGCTGCAGAAACTGCTGCGCCAGTGGAAGATGCCGTTCGTCGATCTGGAGGGCGTTCTCGAAGACGGCCTGGTTAAGGACCAGAGCCATGTCGACACGGTCGTCGCGCACTTCCGCGCCGCCGGCGTCGAGTGCCTGTTCCTGCCGCACTGCAACTTTGGCACCGAAGGCGCGGTTGGTATGATCGCGCACAAGCTCGGGCTGCCCACGCTGCTGTGGGGGCCGCGCGACGAGGCGCCGCTCCCGGACGGCAGCCGGCTCCGTGACAGCCTCTGCGGTCTGTTCGCGTCCAGCAAGGTCCTGCACAAACTCGGCGTGCCGTTCACCTACATCGAGAACTGTCGCATTGACGATCCGGCGCTGGCGACCGGCGTCGACCGCTTCTTGCGCGCCGCCCACGTTGCCAACGCGTTCCGGAGCGGGGTCCGCATCGGCCACATCGGCCAGCGCATCGACTTCTTCTGGACCACCATCATCAACGAGAGCGAACTGCTGGAGCGGTTCAAGGTGGAAGTCCTGCCGCTCGACATGGTGGAATTCATCCGCGCGACCAAGGACCGGGCGCGGCGCGGTCAGGCAGGTTACCGGAAGGAGGTCGCCCGCCTGCGCCAGCGAATGACGGTCGAGGGCTTCGACGATCCCGCCGCGCTGATCGTCAGCCTGGCGGCGCGCGACCAGATGCTGGCCATGGCCGACGAGCACGGCCTGGAGGGGCTCGCGGTCCAAGACTTCATGTCGCTGGTCAACGAAGTCGGCGCCTACTGCTTCTTCGCCGAATGTTTTGTCTGCGACAAGCTGGCCGTGGGGTACGAATCGGACATCCACGGTGCCATCAGCAATGTCCTGGTGCAGCGCGCCAGCCTGGGCACTGAGCCGGCATACCTGGCCGATGTGACCATCCGCCACCCGACCAACGACAACGGCATCCTGCTGTGGCACGGGGGCGCGCCCCTGAGCATGTGCGACCCCGGCGTGAAGCCGCGTGTCGGGCAGCACTGGATCCTGCCCAGTCCGCTGTCGGGCATGCCGCACTTCCGCATGAAGCAGGGCCCGATCACGACCGCACGCTTCGACGGCGACCGCGGCGACTACATGCTGGCGGTCGGCGAGGGTCGCGGCATCGACGGTCCGGACACTTTGAACAACTATGTTTGGATGGAAGTGAACAACTGGCCGGCGTGGGAGCGGACTCTGATCCAGGGCCCGTTCATCCACCACGTGGCCATGGCCTACGGCCACTTTGGCGACGCACTCGCGGAAGCCTGCCGGTATATCCCCGGCCTGACGCCGGTGCGATTGGGGGAAGGTACTACCCCGGTTTCGGGCTGAGAACTCCCGCCGCGGTGTGATGCGTCAGCGCTCCCGGCCGGCGGACCGGCCGATCATAGGTTGGTGTTACTCGTGCCGGTTCGCGCCGCCGCGGGTCTTGCGCCCGGACGAGCCGGGCGGCGGCGCAGAGTGACACGCGAGTAACATGGTACCCCACGACTCCAAACTCGCGTTTTTGGGTCGACTTTGTGACGGCCTCGACTCCCGTGTCTCCGCCCTGCTCTCCAGTACCGCGGGCGGCCCCCCGCCCGCACCCCGTTTTGGTTCCGGTCACGCCGGTTTAGGAGCGGCTCCCATGAAACTGAAAGGGCCCGGGAGCCCGCGAGGACGCGGGCGCTCCAGGGACTGGCACGGGGGACTGACTTTGGAGCGCCCGCGTCCTCGCGGGCTCCGGAAGCGTCGTGGCCAGTTTCACCTCGGAATGACCGGGCGGTACGCCACCCGGGAGCGGTTGACGCATTACGGATCGGAGGGCGCGGATCATCATCGCCGCCGACCCGCGGCTTGATCGGCAGGCCCGCGCGCCCCGGCCCAGGTAGGGTTTCACCCCATACGGAAGTAGGGTTTCACCCCATAACAAGCGGTCCGGAAATGGCCTATACTTATAGTGGTTTTATATGGCTGTCGTAATCGTCGTCGCAATCGATTATCGATCCGGGGGGCGCCATGGTGGTGACCCTCGAGACACGATTGCGAGGAGCGATTGGAAGAGGGGGGGCGGATCCCCTTCTGCCCGAGGTCGGATCTGATGCGAGGGGAGGCCGTAACCATGAAGGCACACGAATCAACCGAGAGCCGCGCCGGGGCTGTCTTCGCCGTGATCTTCGTCGTCTTGGCGGTGGGCATCATTGCCCTCGGCTACCTCTACTACCGGGGCGCGGAAGTGTACGCGCCGCTGCGGGAACGGTTGTGGATGGCGCTCTGTGTGGTGGGTGCGTTGCTCGTCGGTTGGGGCGCGGTCCTGTGGTCGCTCTGGCGGCAGCATTGCGTTCGTTTCTACCGGGAACAGTATGAGGCGGCGGAGGCGCTGCGGGCGTCCGAGGTCCAGTATCGCCGGCTTTTCGAGTCGGCAAAGGATGGCATCCTGATCCTCGATGCGGAGACGGGAGATGTCATCGATGCGAATCCGTTCCTGGCCGATCTCCTGGGTTTTCCGCTGGATCAACTCCTTGGGAAGAAGGTCTGGGAACTGGGATTCCTGAAAGATGTCGCGGCCAACCAAGCCAAGTTCCAGGAATTGCAGTGGCAGGGGTACGTCCGCTATGAGGACTTGCCGCTGGAAGCCGCCAACGGGCAACGGGTCCACGTCGAGTTTGTCAGCAACGTCTATGAGGCGGGCCGCAGGCAGGTTATCCAGTGCAACATCCGGGACATCACCGCACGCAAGCGGGCCGAGCACGCAATGGAGAAAAGGAGCGACGACCTGATGCGCTTCACCCATGCCGTTTCGCAGGATCTGAAGAGCCCCGTGCTGACGATCAAGACCTTCCTCGACTACCTGGAGCAGGACACCCGGAACCAGGACGCCGTGGGGATGCGGAAAGACCTGGGGTATATCCACACGGCGGCGGACACGATGCTGCGGCGGCTGGACGAACTGCTCGAGTTGTCGCGTACCGGGCGCAAGGCGAACCTGTGGGTCGATGCGTCGCTTCAGGCGATCGTGCAGGAGGCCTTGGACCTGGAGGGCGAGCGGATCGCCGCGCGCGGCGTGGCGGTCCAGGTCACCGAAGAACCGGTCCAACTCTGCGGCGACCGGTCGCGCCTGGTCGAGGTCTTTCAGAGCTTGCTCGACAATGCGGCCAAGTTCATGGGCGATCAGGCCACGCCGCGCGTCGAGATCGGGGTGGAAACGAAGGACACCGAGAAGGTGTTCTTTGTCCGGGACAACGGCATCGGCATTGACCCGCGGCAGCAGCCGAGACTGTTCGGCCTGTTCGAGAAGCTCAATCCCGCGATCGACGGCACGGGCCTCGGTCTGGCGCTGACAAAACGCATCGTTGAGGTGCATGGCGGCCGCATCTGGCTGGACTCTGCCGGCCTCGGCAAAGGCACCACGTTCCGGTTCACGCTCAACGGCGCCGTGAAGGCCGCGTGAGGGAGAGGGAGTGTGGGAGTGTGTGCCCGGTTTTCGCTCAGCTTTCAGCTTTCATCCCTCATCCCTCGCTCGGGTGTCGGGTGTCATTGGCTGATGGTAACTACTCAGGTAGCCAGAAGTCAGGAGTCAGAATTCAGAATGGAAAGCGCCGAAACGTCCAGTAGCGTACGGAACGGTCCGATTAACGGCGGCAAGTCGGCAGCAACACCGTTTTCGGAGTCCCGGAATGTCGTTGCTGGCGTCCCCATTCTGACTCCTGGCTTCTGACTCCTGACTACCTGAGTAGTTACGGCTGAGGCCGTATTCTCCGGGGGCAGAAGTATGGCGCGAATCCTGATCGTGGATGACGAGAAGAGCATTCGGGTCACGGCCGTCGCCTTCCTTGAGGGTGCAGGCCACGCGGTGCTGGCCGCGGAGTCGGTCGACGAGGCGATCCGGCTGATCGACGCGAACCCGGTGGATGTGGTCGTGACGGATGTGTTGCTGCCGCGCCGCGGCGGACTCGAGCTGCTGCATCACGTCCGCCAGGCGTGGCCGCATGTTCAGGTCATCCTGATGACGGGCGAGCCGAACCTGGTCACGGCGAGTGCCGCCGTCCGGGCCCGCGCGTTCGACTATCTGACCAAGCCGGTCTCGAAGGCGACGCTGCTCGACACTGTGGCACGCGCCGTCATGGTTAAGGTGCGCGAGGACGAGCACGAGCAGTTCCAGGAAGAGAACCGCCGCTACCGTGAGGATCTGGAAGACCTGGTCGCGGCGGGTGCGCGCGAACTCAGCAAGGCGGAGAAACGATACCGGCAACTCGTCGAACTGTCGCCCGACGCCATTATGATCCATCAGGACGGGAAGTTCGTCTACGTCAACCCGGCGACCGTGCAACTCTTCGGCGCCCGCGAGCCCGCCGACCTGCTCGGGGAGCTCATCATAGAGCGGATGCATCCCGACTTCCGGAACATGGTCAGAGAACGTTTCGCGAAGGTCTACGAGCAGCAACAGGTCACGCCTCTGATCGAAGAGCAGTTTCTCCGGTTCGACGGCACGGCTGTCGATGTTGAAGTGACGACCAATCCCATCCTGCACCAAGACAAGCCGGCCGCGCAGGTCATCGCCAGAAGCATCACCGCGCGCAAGCAGGCCGAGATGGCGGTGCAGGCCGTCTCGTTCTACACGCGCACTCTCATCGAGGTCAGCATGGACCCGTTTGTCACCATCAACCCTGACGGGAGGATCACCGACGTCAACGACGCCTCCGTGCAGGCGACCGGTGTGCCGCGCGCACAGCTCATCGGTACGGACTTCTCGGGTTACTTCACGGAGCCGGAGAAGGCGCGCGAAGGCTACCGGCGCGTGTTCTCGGAGGAATCTGTCCGTGACTACCCGTTGGCCATCCGGCACGTTTCGGGCCGTGTCACCGACGTGCTCTACAACGCCAGCGTCTACCGCGGCGAACAAGGTCAGGTGTTGGGGGTCTTCGCCGCCGCGCGCGACATCACTGCCCGCAAGCAGGCCGAGGAGAAGTTGCGCGAGAGCGAGGAGCGATACCGGTCGGTGGTGGAAGACCAGACCGAGGTCATCTGCCGGTTCCGGGCGGACGGGACTTTCACCTTCGTCAACGAGGTCTTCTGCCGGTTCTTCGGCAAGTCCGCCCTTGAACTTCTCGGGAGCAAGTGGCAGCCCAGGGTCGTGCCCGAAGACCTGCCGCACATCGAAGAACGACTGCGTGCTCTCAGTCCGGCGAATCCGGTGGTGGTGATCGAAAATCGCGCCCACTCGGGGACCGGACAGGTGCATTGGATGCAGTTCGTCAACCGGGGATTCTTTGACGCCGCGGGGCGGCTCACCGAGACTCAGGCGGTGGGGCGCGACGTCACCGAGCGCCGGCGGGCGGAGCAAGAGATCGAGCGGCGGCGGGCTGAGTTGCAGGCCGTCTACGACCACGCGCCGTTCCCCATGTGTGTGCTGGACACGGAGCGCAAGGTCGTGTTCGCGAATCACGCTTTCGCCGTGTATGCCGGCCGACCGGCAGAGCAGTTGGTCGGGCAGGTCGCCTGTGGCGTGCTGGGCTGCACTAACGCCCTGGACGATCCGCGGGGCTGCGGGTTTGGGCCGAAATGCGAGGCCTGCGCTTTGCGCCGCGCGATCCTGGACACGATCGAGACCGGGCACAGTCACCATGATGTCGAGCACGTCACCGCCGTGACCCGGCAGGGCGAGCGGCGTGACGCGATCTGGCTGGGCGCCACGGCGCGTATTCCGGCGGCGGGGCGGTGCCTGGTCCTGCTCGCGCTTCAGGACATCACGGAACGCAGGCGGATTCAAGAGGCATCGCGGCAGAGCGAGGCCGCAGCTCGGGCCCGTGCCGAGGAATTGCTCGCGACACGAGCGCGGTTGCGGGCGCTTTCCCATCGCCTGGTCGAGGTGCAGGAGGCCGAACGCCGACACCTGGCGCGCGAACTGCATGACCAGGTCGGGCAGATCCTGGCCGTGCTGAGCTTCAGGCTGGACATGACTCGTGGCGAGCTCGGTGCGGCGCGTCACGAGCGGATTGGCCCGCACCTGGACGAGTGTCTGCGGCTCCTGAAAGAGGCCATGGAGCGGGTGCGCACCGTCATGACCGAGCTGCGGCCGGGCGTGCTCGATGAATGCGGGATCGACCTGGCACTGCAGTGGTGCGCGGACCAGTTCAAAAAGCAAACCGGCCTGGCCGTCGACGTTCTGACCTGCGAACTGGAGGGACGCCTGCCGCCGGAGACCGAGACGGCACTGTTCCGTATCGTGCAGGAGGCGTTGCTGAACGTGGCCAAGCATGCGCAGGCCACGCAGGTCACGGTCGCACTGGAGACGACGCCGAACGGGCTGCGTCTCACGGTGGCGGACAACGGGGCCGGGTTCGATGCTGACCCGACGTGCCGGCATCCGCGAGCCGATGGGCAGGGCTGGGGCCTGATGACGATGAGCGAGCGCGCCCTGGCCGTGGGCGCCGAACTGCGGATCGAGTCGCAACCCGGCAAGGGCACGCGGGTGATTGTGGAAATCAGTAATCAGTGATCAGTGATCAGTGATCAGTTACCAGTTACCAGTAATCAGTAATCAGTGAAAAGTAATCAGTGAAAAGTGAAAAGTGAACAGTAATCAGTAATCAGTGAACAGTGAACAGTGATCGAGTAATCTGTGATAGAGTAACCAGTGATCAGTGATAGAGTAACCAGTGATCAGTGATAGAGTAACCAGTGATCAGTGATAGAGTAACCAGCTCAGGACGGACGTTCCACTGATGACTGATAACTGATCACTGGTAACTGATGACTGGTAACTGATGACTGGTAACTGATGACTGGTAACTGGTAACTGATCACTGATAACTGATGACTGATAACTGATCACTGCTGTCCGGCTGTTTGGTTAACCGAGATACATAACATGTGTTTGAAGAGTAAGATACATAGTCCGAACCATGTGAGCGATTTCAACTCCGGCTTATGTTTTGGGGATGAACACCGGACGCCCTGTCTTCTCGCAGTTGATGGACTGGATTCATCCGCAGCAATTCCAACGGTTTGTGGACCGCCATCGGGGGGACTACAAGGTCCAGCGGTTCTCGTGCTGGGACCAGTTCCTCTGTATGGCCTTCGCCCAGTTGACGTTTCGCGAAAGCCTTCGCGACATCGAGAGTTGTCTGCGGGCGCGGCCGGCCATGCTCTACCATATGGGCATTCGCGGCCCTGTCGCGCGCAGCACGCTTGCAGAGGCAAACGAGGTCAGGCCATGGCAGATGTATGCCGACTTGGCGCACAGCCTGATCCATCGGGCTCGGCAACTCTACAAGGGCGAAGAACTCGAAGTGGAACTGGGCAATACGGTGTACGCGTTGGACAGCACGACGGTGGAAGTCTGCCTGGGGCTTTTCCCGTGGGCCAAGCACAGGTCGTTCTCGGCTGGAGTGAAGATGCATACGTTGTTGGACCTGCGAGGGGCCATCCCGGCGTCCATCGTCATCACGCCATCCCGCATCCACGACGTCAACCTGTTGGATACCTTCCCCCACGAACCAGGCAGCATCTATGTCATGGACAGGGGCTACTTGGACTTTGGTCGGCTTTACCGTCTTCACCTGGACGGATGCTTCTACGTGATTCGCCCCAGGGACAACCTCAAGTTCGTGCGTTATCGCTCGGAGACGCATCCCGACGAAAGAGTGCGCTCCGACCAGGTAGGGCGATTGCGCGGTTTCTACTCCCGTCAGTCGTACCCCGAGCTGATACGCAAGGTTCACTTCCTCGATCCGGTCTCCGAGTTGGATTTGAGCTTTCTGACAAACCTGTTCGAGGCCAACGCCCTCAGCGTTGCCAGACTCTACAAGTATCGGTGGCATGTCGAACTGTTCTTCAAGTGGATCAAGCAGAACCTGCGCGTCAAAACTTTCTACGGCACATCGATGAACGCGGTGCAGACGCAACTCTGGATCGCGATCTGCGTCTACGTGCTGGTCGCCATTGTGAAGAAGGAGTTGCATCTGCCGCAAAGCCTACACAGCATTTTGCAGGTTATCAGCGTTCATCCGTTCGAGAAAGTCCCTGTCGGTGAACTACTTACAGAAGCGGCGCACAGAACTCCAGATACCCTGTGTCACAATCAACTCACTTTCAACCTTTTATAGCCGGACAGCAGTGATAACTGATGACTGATAACTGATCACTGATAACTGATCACTGATCACTGCTGACTGACAACTCGGAGGATTGAAACAGTGAGCCAATTGCCGCATGCAAGCAGCTTCAGGGATTTGCCGGTGTACCAGAAGGCACGAGCCGTAACCAAGCGTATTTTCGAGACCACACGGGGGTTTCCCAGGGATGAGATGTATTCGCTCACGGATCAGGTGAGACGGTCATCTCGCTCGGTTGGGGCACAGATTGCCGAGGCTTGGGGCAAGCGGCTGTACGAGAAGCACTTTGTGAGCAAGCTGACCGATGCAGATGCCGAGCAGTTGGAGACACAACACTGGATGGACTCAGCTCTCGATTGCGGTTACCTGACGCAGCAACAGGCCAGAAGCCTGAACGCTGAACTGGCCGAGATCGGGCGAATGTTGAACTCGATGGTTGAGAAAGCAAACTCTTTCTGTGGTGAACGCTCTCTCTCCGTGCGTGAGTCTCCTGGCGAGTACTTTGTGGATGCCAGTGGCCAGGGGGAGAGTGATCAGTGATCAGTGATCAGTGATCAGTGGAACTTCCGTCCGGAACTGACCACTGGATAACTGGATAACTGATAACTGGATAACTGGATAACTGATAACTGGATAACTGATAACTGATAACTGATCACTGATCACTGATTACTGATGACTGATGACTGATGACTGATGACTGATGACTGATCACTGATAACTGATAACTGATAACTGATCACTGATCACTGATAACTGATAACTGATCACTGATCACTGACCACTCACAAGGAACCCCCTCAACCATGCCAATCACCATCCTCCTCGCTGACGATCATGCGGTCATGCGCGATGGGCTCAAGGCACTGCTCGAAGCGCGCGGCGACGCGCGTGTTGTTGGCATGGCGGCGGATGGGCACGACGCCGTGCGGTTGGCGCGCGAACTGCAGCCGGACGTCGTACTCATGGATATCGCTATGCCCGAGATGAACGGGATCGAGGCCACGCGGCAGATCGCCGCGGCATGTCCGGACGTGAAGGTGCTCATTCTGTCCATGCATGGCACGGTCCAGCATGCGTTTGAAGCCCTCCACGCCGGTGCGCGCGGGTACTTGCTGAAAGACGCAACCGCCGAGGAAGTGTTGACCGCGGTGCAGGCCGTCCACAACGGCCGGCGTTATCTCAGCCACCTGATCGCCGATGTGCTGGTGGACGACTACTTGCGCGACCGCGATGCGGGGCCGGTGCGGAGCCCGCTCGAACGGCTCAGCCCGCGCGAACGCGAGATCCTGCAATCGGTCGTCGAGGGCAAGACCAGTGCGGAGATCGCCGAGACGATCTTCCTGGCCCCGACCACGGTCGAGACGTACCGCGCCCGGCTCATGCAGAAGCTCGGGGTCAAGGACATGTCCCACCTCATCAAGTTCGCTCTCGAACACGGCCTCACCCCGCCAGCGTGAGGGGGCGGGGGAGCAGTGGACAGTAAGCAGTTATCAGTGATCAGTGATCAGTTATCAGTCATCAGGGGGACGTCTGTGCGGAACTGATCACTGATCACTGTTTACTGATCACTGTTTACTGATCACTGTTTACTGATCACTGTTTACTGATCACTGTTTACTGATCACTGATTACTCGATCACCGATCACCGCTGACGGGCCAGGCTCACTCCCAGGCGATGGCGACGGTGTGGACGGTGGTCTGGCCGTGGCTGGAGGTCCCGGAGAGGGCGGCGATGACCGCCGGGTCGGAGGTGGGCACGAAGACGACGAGCGTGATCTCGGCGATGCCGAGCTGGACGGCGTAGTCGGCGGCCTGCTGCTTCGACTTGTCGAGTGCGGCGCCGCTAATATGGCTCTTGACCTCGATCGCGGCGCGGACCGCGCCGCGGTGCAAGTGCAGGTCGACCTTGCCGTTGCCGGTGGGGAACTCCGGCGTGACGGCCATGTCCGTGCCCTTCAATGCCTGTTGTGCCCACGCGTACAGGTGGAAATGTCCGACCGATTCTCGCAATCCCAGGTCCGCCCGGCGTGGATGGTCCCGCCATGGGTTCAACCCCTTTGCCTTGAGCCGTGCGAGGAACGCGGTGTAGCGCTTGAGCAGCGCCGGACAGTCGATTCGCCCGCCCTCGAACACGTCGTCGAGGCGGTCGAGCGGTTCAAGCGCGAGGATCGGCATGCGGTCGCCGACCATGTCGTCGCACAGCGCGTTGTAGATGCGCTTCTGGATGAAAGGGCTGGTGAACCGGCAGACCCTGATCTCGCCACCCCTGCCGTCCAGGGCGGTGTCGAAGGAGATCAGTCCGTTCAGAAAGAGATAATTGCACCACTCGGCATCGATGGCGAACGGGATGTCGGATTTCGAGAACATCTCAAGCACCCGCGGCAGATGCTCGCCGCGCGCTTTCGCCACCATGTTCATGATGGTGTTGTTCGGTTCGACGAACAGGGCGTTGATGTGGACGCTTTGCCACGCCTTCATGCCGATCGGCGTCTTGCGGGCGGGATCCGGGTTGTACTTCTCGGTGAGCAGTTCGCCGAACCAGCAGACGAGCCCGGGCTGGCCGCGGGTCGAGGTCCAGACTTCTTCGACCACCTCCGGCTCGATCTTCTGTCCCGACTCGTCCTGGTACTGGCGGAACAGTTCCACCACCTCGTCGCGGTCGAAGCGCGGGACGTCGAGCGAGCGCTGGACGTTGAACGGCGAGCCGCGGGGGCTGTCGACACCCAGCACGGCCCTGACCCCGATCAGTGCGAGGGAGTGCAGGACATGGTCGCCGCGTTTCAGATAGATGTCGCGGAACAGGCCGATAAGGGCGTCGATCACGCCTTGGGGAAGTTTGTCGAACTCGTCGATCATGAGGATCACCGGCTTGCCGAAGAGGCCGGAATCCTTTCTGAACATGTCTTTGAGGCGTTCCCAGTCGGACGGCTGCGGGCCGCGGGCGAGGCGGAACGCTTCCTGGAAAAGCTGCGGGACGCGGCGGAGGAAAAGATCTGCGTGGTCGTTCTTCTCCATCACCACGCCCTGCATGGACATCTCGGCAACGATGAACTGGCCAGGATAATCCCGCTCGATTTTCGCCTTGGCCTGGCGGACGAGCCAGGTCTTGCCGGTCTGGCGGGGGGCCCAGATCGTGAAGAAATGGCCGCCGCCCTCCTCGGGCGCGCCAAGAAGCTGGTCGACGCAGCGCTGGATCAAGAGCGGACGCTTGACGCAGAAGTGTGCCTTCTCTATGACCGGCCCGTATGACGAGAATGTTCTCATTTTGGTTACTATACAGCCTGCCGTCAGCCCCGCCATGAAACACCCGGTAGTGCGGCGCAAGTCAGCTCCGTAGGGGATGTCCGTTGTGGCGAGAAGAACCGTACGTACGTTACTGCGGAACCCGCACGGTTCAAGAGGGAATCCGTGTGTTGCGCCCTCGTCTGAGTACCGCCTTTAGGCGGAAGTGGCAGCGAGCTTCAGCGAGCGGTCGGCGAGTCACGCGGCCTGGACATCGGCGGTGACGGTGCCTGGCGGTCGTGGCCGCGGGCGACGCGGTTCCGCGCGGGCTGAAGCCACGCGCGAGGCTTCCGGCTGAAGCCGGGACTCAGGCACAACGCACGCAGACGGCGACAGCCCCTACGGAGCTGACTTGCGCCCCCGGTAGTGCGGCGGGCTGTTTCAACGTCGTCCGTCCTGGGGCGGCAAAGTGGCGCGATTGCTCTGTGTAAAGCCCGGTAGGCCAAGCGTGTCCTCACGCTGGCCTTCGTAGTCAGGTGTGCCGGTGCGTTCATCCAAGAGCGCGGTCCCTCCGTATTGCATGGCGTAACGTACTGTCGGTGGGCGTCTTGGAACGCACCGCGCCCCGGCGTAGGGACCCGGCTTCGTGCAGCCACTACGCCGCGACAAGCACGCCGGGGGTACTCAGAACCGCCGTCCGCCGCGGTCACCAGCGACGGACTTTGAAACAGCCCTGGGTAGTGCGTCGTAAGGCGTCAGCGCGCCACGGGCGGCGCGACACCGCTTTGGCTGAGACGTGTTGTCCGCGCGACGTGCCTCAGCCAGGGCGGCGTCGCCGTCCCGCCTGCCGGTCGGGACTCTGCCGCCGCACTCCACATGGCGTGGCACGGATGCCAAGCGCCGGGGTTCGACTTGTCGGGGCTGCGAGCGCGGCGCGGTGAGCTCTGGTGGGTACGATGCACATCAATGAACTGGGCCGGTGCTGGCAACGTTCTGCGGTCTGCCGCACACGTGTCCCAGGGCGGCGCTTCGCTGTGCCCTGGGCTGGTATGCGTTGCCCCTTCAGGGCAAGTACAAGGTCGCCTCGCGGCGGGCCTGATGACTCGCTCACTGATCACTGCCAACTGCTCACTGCTCACTGCTCACTGATCACTGATGACTGATCACTGATCACTGATGACTGATCACTGATGACTGATCACTGATGACTGATGACTGATGACTGCTCACTGCTCACTGCTCACTGCTCACTGATTCCCCCCTCAGCCTTCAGCTTTCCGCCCTCCTCCCTCATTTCTCATCCCTCATCCCTCTCCCGGGTGTCGTGGGTCGGGGGCCCGGTTTTCCCTCAGCTTTCAGCTTTCATCCCTCATCCCTGCCTCGACACTTCTCCAACCTTGCCTGGCTCACTTGTACGACTTCCACGACAGACACTCCCCCGGAGCGGGGTGTAACGTAAATATGGTTGGGGTATGAGTTATGCACGCCGCGCGGCCAGAGGGAGGAAGGAACCGTGTCGGATGTCACAACGGATCATGATTGTCGACGACCATGCCGAGATGCGGGGTGTGCTGCGGGAGTGGCTGGTCGCGCGCTTTCCGGGTGAGAGCATCGTCGAAGCCGAGACCGCCGAGCAGGGCCTGGCGATGGCGGTCGCCGCGGACCCGGATGTCGTCGTGATGGACTTTTCGCTGCCGGGGATGAACGGCATCGACGCGACGCGGCGTCTGCGGGCCATGTCGCCACGGGTGCAGGTCGTGATGCTCACGATCTGGGATAGCCCCAGCCTGCGGGCCGCCGCGGCTAAGGCGGGCGCTGCCGCGTACGTCACCAAGGACAGGGTGGATCAGGACTTGGCGCCCGTGCTGGCGCGGTTGCTTGCCGGGCTGGGTGGAGTGGGTCGATGCGAGTGATCAGTGATCAGTAATCAGTAATCAGTAATCAGTAATCAGTGATCAGTAATCAGTAATCAGTGATCAGTGATCGAGTGATCAGTGATCAGCGCCCCCCGGGCGGTGGACCGCCCGGTCATCTCGGAGTAGGGCTATTTACTTGACTCAACCAACCGCTATCCGGGTCGTGCATGGCCACGGGGGCTGGCGTGGTATCCGAGTAAAGTGGCGGGACCGGCTCCGGCTTCGTGCAACCACTTCGCCGGGACACGTCGGTCCCGCGGATGTCGGAGCGAGCCGCTCCGACCACTTTGCGCGAGAACCCCTGCAACGTGTCGTAGGTTGAGTCAAGTAAATAGCCATATCTCGGAGTGAAACTGACGACGATGCACGAAGACCGCTTGAAGGCGGGACTACGAACCTGGCCGTCCGCGCCGTGGCCGACCGGAAAACGAGTGCCCGGCCCCAGCCGCCATTTGACGGGTGGTGAAGAATGACCGAGGCAAAATGACCGAGGCAAACGCCAGAATATCGGAGAAGCGTCCGGCCGAGACCATTGGCCGCCGCGCGGGGGGCCTATTCGTCCTGACTTTCGTCCTGCTGGCTTCGGGCATTGTCGGCACCGGCACCTTCTACTACCGGAACTACGAGAAGCAGTACCGCGCCGAGATGGAGCGCCAGCTCTCCGCCATCGCGGACCTGAAGGTGGGCGAACTGGTGCAGTGGCGCAAGGAGCGCCTGTCGGATGCCGTTGTCTTCTTCAAGAACCCTTCATTCACCGCTTTGGTGCGGCGCTTCTTCGAGCAACCGACGGATGCGGAAGTGCAACGCCAGCTTCTGGACTGGGTGGGCAAGTACCCGGCGCACGGCGACTATGACCAGGTTCGCTTGTTGGATGCGCAAGGCGTCAGTCGCCTGTCCGTGCCAGCCAGGCTGTTGCCGGCCAGCTCTGCCATTGTGCGGGGTGCATCCGAAGCCCTGCGGTCGGGCCAGATTGCCCTGCGGGATTTCTACCGTAACGAACACGACCAGCGCGTCTATCTGGCGGCGCTGGTGCCCATTCTCGACGAACGGGACGGCGGGCAGCCGCTGGGCGTTCTCGTCTTGCGCGCGGACCCGGAAACGTATGTTTATCCCCTCATCAAACTCTGGCCCACGCCCAGTCGGACCGCCGAGACACTTCTCGTCCGCCGGGAAGGCAACGAAGTCATCTTTCTGAATGAACTCCGTTTCCAGACGAATACCGCGTTGAACCTCTGCGTGTCTCTGGATCGCATCGCATTGCCTGCGGCTCAGGCCGCCTTGGGCCGGGAGGGCATCATGGAAGGCATCGACTACCGGGGCGTGCCGGTGGTGGCGGTCTTGCGCACCATTCCGGATTCGCCGTGGGCGCTGGTGTCCCGCATGGACACCGCGGAAGTGTATGCACCGCTGCGGGCGCGACTCTGGCAAGTAGTCGTCCTGATCGTCGCTTTGCTCATCGGTGCGGGGGCCTGTGTGGGTGCGGTCTGGCGGCAACAAAGCGTCCGGTTCTACAAGGAGCGAGCGGAGACAACGGATGCGCTCATCGCTTCAGAAGTCCGCTATCGCCGGCTTTTTGAGGCGGCCAGAGACGGCGTCTTGATCCTCGATGCCGAGACCGGGATGGTGGTGGATGTGAACCCGTTCCTGGTCGAGTTGTTGGGTGTCACGCGCGAGGCATTCCTCCAGAAGAAGGTCTGGGAACTGGGCTTCTTCAAGGACATCGTCGCCAACCAGGATAACTTCACGGAATTGCAGCAGAAGGGATACGTCCGCTACGAGGACATGGCGCTGGAAACCCGCAACGGGCAACGGTGCGAGGTGGAATTCGTCAGCAACGTCCATCTGGTGAACCACCACAAGGTGATCCAGTGCAACATCCGCGACATCTCCGAGCGCAAGCGGGCGGCGGCGGCGCTGGCCTGCCGCATGGACGAACTCGCGCAATTCAACGCTGCCGCGGTTGGCCGCGAACTGAGGATGGTCGAGTTGAAGGAGCAGGTCAACGAGTTGGCCCGTCAACTGGGTCAGCCGCCGCCCTACGAGATGGATTTTCTGGACGGAGCGGTTCAGACGGCCCCACCCGGGGGCGAAGCCAGACGCCCCGGAGATCTCAATCCCAGACCGCACCATACATGAGCGACACGTGAAGCCCTATTCGGCAAAATCAAAGATGGTGGCGCTGGTGCTGCTGGCGGGTGTGTTGCCGCCACTGGCCAGTCTGGCCGCTCATCTCATCATCGGTGACGCAAAGCACGTGCATGAGCCGCTGCACGAATGTTTCGAACTGGCGGGCACTTGCATTGCGCTGGCAGTGGCGATGCTGCTGTTGCTCCGCCTGCGGCACGAAGCAGGGTCTCAGCATCTGTTCTGGGTCGTGGCGTCGCTCATCGCGATGGGATTGGTGGACGGCCTGCACGCGGTCCATGGCATCTCGATCCAGTCGTGGCAACGGCACGGGGCGACGCTTCTGGGCGGAGTGATTTTCGGAATGGTCTGGCTGCCGCTGCCGCCGGCCGTGACGCGCCGGAGAGGGCTTTTCGGGCTCGTGGTGGCGGGGCTGGCCCTGGCGCTGGGCCTTTGGTGGGGGTCCGCGGGGATGCCCGCGACGTGGGACCCGGTCGGTCTCTACACGCTTCCGGTCAAAGCCGCCAATGCGTTGGGCGGGTTGGGCTTCCTGGCGGCGGCGCTGTTCTTCTGCCGGCGCTACCGGCGCCAGCCGGAGACCGAGGCCCTGGTGTTTGCCGGCATGACACTGCTCTTTGGCATGTCGAGTCTGCTTTTCGCGTCATCGCACACGTGGGCCGCCGACTGGTGGGTCACACACGGCTTTCGATTGTTGGCCTATGCCATCGTGCTCGTGGTCGCCTATGAAACGATCGTTACGCTTTACCGGCAGATTGCCGAACGCGCGCAGGAACTGGAACGCCGCGTCCAGGAGCGAACCGCGGAACTGCTCAAAACCAACGAAACCTTGCGGACGGAGATCGTGGAACGTGAGCGGTTGGTGGCGGAGGTTGAGCAGCGGGGCAACGAACAGGCCCGCCTCAATGCTGAACTCACACGCTCGAACCGCGCCACCTTGAACCTCATGCAGGACGCCGTGCAGGCGCAACAGGCCCTCAGCAAGCTCAACGCCGAACTGGAGCAGCGCGTCGGTGACCGCACCGCGCAACTGGAAGCCGCCAACAGAGAACTGGAAGCGTTCAGTTATTCTGTCTCGCACGACCTGCGGGCGCCGTTGCGGCATGTGCAGGGCTACGTGGACATGCTCGCGCGCGAGGCCGAAGGCCAGCTTTCGGACAAGGGCCGGCGTTATATGCAGACCATTGTGGACGTCGGCCAGGAGATGGGCGTGCTGATTGACGACTTGCTGGCGTTCTCGCGCATGGGCCGCGCGGAAATGACCGAGACGATGGTCAATCTGAACTCGCTGGTGCAGGACGCGCGGCGCGATTTGGGGCCGGCCACGCGCGAGCGGAACATCGGCTGGAACATACCGCCCTTGCTCGCGGTGCAGGCCGACCCCGCGATGCTCAAGCTGGTCTTGACCAACCTGCTGGGCAACGCGGTGAAATTCACGCGCCCGCGCGATCCGGCGCAGATCGAGATGGGCAGCGCGGGCACGGAGGACGGCCGCGTCATTCTTTTCGTGCGCGACAATGGCGTCGGGTTCGACCCGCAGTATGCCCACAAGCTTTTCGGTGTCTTCCAGCGTCTGCACCGGGCCGACGAGTTTGAAGGCACCGGCATCGGCCTGGCCAACGTGCGCCGCATCATCGCCCGGCACGGCGGACGCACCTGGGCGGAGGGCAAACTCAACGCGGGCGCGACTTTTTACTTCACCTTGAAACCGTCAACATCAACAAACCCAGCCAACTGAAAAGGAAAGACCACCATGAACATCGAACTGAAACGCATCCTTCTGGTGGACGACAGTTCCCGCGACACCGAACTGGCGCTCGACGCCTTGGCCCAACACAGCCTGGCCAACGAGGTCGTCGCCCTTCGCGACGGCGCCGAGGCACTCGACTACCTGTATCGGCGCGGTCCGTTCGCCGACCGGGGCAACGGCCAACCTGCCGTCATACTGCTGGACCTGAAGATGCCCAAGGTGGACGGACTCGAGGTGCTGCGGCAGGTCAAGAGCGACCCGCAACTCAAGACGATCCCGGTGGTGGTGTTGACCTCCTCGCGCGAAGAGCAGGACTTGGTCAAGAGCTACCAACTGGGCGTCAACGCCTACATTGTCAAACCGGTCCAGTTCCAGGAATTCGTCGAGGCGGTGAAACTGTTGGGCGCTTTTTGGGCCGTGGTCAACGAACCGCCGCCGGGCAGCGGGCGTGCGTTGCGGCGTGAGACACAAGGCGGCGGGCAGAAGGAGAACTGAGGAATGGCGGACGAAACTCCTCATTCTGCACTTGCCATAGGGTTGGCGAGGTCAGGGCAATGAATAATCCAGTGCTCATTCTTCATCTCGAAGACAACCCGCGCGACGCGGAACTGGTGCGGGACAAGTTGCAGCAGACCCGCAGCATGGCCTGCGAATTGCGGGTCGCGAGCGATCGCGCGGCATACGAGGCCGCGCTGGCCCAGACACGTTTTGACCTGATCCTCTCGGACTACAGTCTGCCCGACTACGATGGCATGGCAGCGCTGGCATTGGCTCGAACGAAGCAACCCGATGTCCCGTTCATTCTGATCTCCGGGACGTTGGGCGAGGAGCAGGCGGTGGACTGCGTGCTCCGCGGCGCGACCGATTACGTGCTGAAGCAACGGCTCGACCGGCTGGTGCCGGCCGTGGTGCGTGCCTTGACCGAAGCGGAGGAGCGTTGGAAGCGCCGGGAAACCGAGGAGGCGCTGGGCGCTTCGGAGCTCCGCTATCGTCGGCTCTTCGAGGCGGCCAAAGACGGCATCTTGATCCTCGATGCCGAGACCGGGATGGTCGTGGATGTGAATCCGTTCCTGGTCGAACTGCTGGGTTTCTCGCGCGAGGCATTCCTCGGGAAGAAGGTCTGGGAATTGGGATTCTTCAAGGACATTGTCGCCAACCAGGACAACTTCACGGAATTGCAGCAGAAGGGATACGTCCGCTACGAAGACATGGCGCTGGAAACCTGCAACGGGCAACGGCGCGAGGTGGAATTCGTCAGCAACGTCTATCTGGTGAACCACCACAAGGTGATCCAGTGCAACATCCGCGACATCTCCGAGCGCAAGCGGGCCGCGGAGAAGATCAAGGCTCAACTGGAGGAACTCCAGCGCTGGCAGGATGCCACGCTGGGGCGCGAGGACCGCGTGCTGGAATTGAAGAAGGAAGTCAACGCTCTGCTGGCCCGGGCGAGCCAGCCGCTGCGGTACCCGAGCGTTTTTGAGGGAGTGATCAGTGATCAGTAATCAGTAATCAGTGAACAGTGATCGAGTGATCAGTGAACAGTGATCGAGTGGACAACTGAACACTGATCACTCAGCCGGCGGCGAGAACTGAACCCATGAACCGACCCAATCAATCTCTCTTGCGGACGAGGCTGAGGGGATTCGGCATCGTTCTGCCGGCCCTGGTCGTGACGCCGTCGGACGGAGGTGGCGCATGACCTGGCCTGAAACCACTCGCTGGATCCGGAATCGCTACGTCGTGGCCGTGGCCATCATCGCCGCCGCCACCGCTCTGCGGGCTTGGCCCTTGCACGCGTTGGGAACGCGCATGGCCTGGCTGACGTTCTACCCGGCGGTGATGGCGGCGTTGCCGTCGGCGTTCCGTACGGAACTGGCGGACGCCCTGGTGAGCCTCGATGCCGCGCGGATTGCCGGATCGATCCGCCGCGTGGCCGAGTCGAACCCTGTGCTGAGTAACATTCTGGAGCACCATGCGGGCCAACTCCAGTACACCGTCATCTTGCAGGCATTGCGGGCAGGTGGCGAGGGGCAAGGGGCAGGTAATCAGTGATCGAGTAATCAGTGATCGAGTAATCAGTGATCGAGTAATCAGTGATCGAGTAATCAGTGATCAGTGATCGAGTGATGGAGTGATCAGTGATCGAGTAATCAGTGACCAGTTCCGTACACACAGACGTCCCACTGCTCACTGATAACTGCTCACTGATAACTGATAACTGATTACTGATTACTGATTACTCCATAAGGTACACAGTAAATGAACACGCCCTTAGCTACCATCCTGGTGGTTGACGACACGTCCGAGTCGCTGGCGCTGCTGGTCCAGATCCTGACCCCGGCAGGCTACCAGGTGCGTCCGGCCGACAGCGGCGAACTGGCGATGGCCGCCGTGGCCGCGAACCCGCCGGATCTGATCCTGCTGGACGTCCGTATGACGGGCATAGACGGGCTTGAAGTGTGCCGGCGGCTGAAGGCGCGCAAGGAGACACGGCACATACCCATCATCTTCATCAGCGGGACCGGCGGTGTGAAGGAATCGGTGGAAGGCCTGCAATTGGGTGCGGCGGACTATATCACCAAACCGTTCCGGCCGGAGGAACTTCTGGCGCGCGTCAAGACTCACCTGAACCTGAGCCGGGCGAATGTCTCACTCGAACAGCAGGCGGGTGCGCTCCGCCAGGCCAATGAGCACCTGCAGTCCGAGATCGTCACGCGCCAGCGCGTCGAGGACGAACTGCACCAGAGCCTCGACCGGGCCGAGCGTTCCCGCCGGGCGATGCTCAGCACATTGGAGGACCAGAAGCGGGCGGAGGGGGGGCGCGAGCGGACGTTGCGCTGGCAGCAGGACGCCAGCGCCGTCCAGCAGTCGCTCCTGACGTCAGCGTCGGTGGAGGACAGGCTCCGCCTGGTGACCGAAGCCATCGTCCGCCTGTTCGATGTCGATTTCTGCCGCATCTGGCTGATCCGGCCCGGGGACCGGTGCGAGCAAGGTTGCGTCCATGCCGAGGCGAAGGAAGGACCGCATGTCTGTCGGTTCCGCGGACGCTGCCTGCACCTGCTGGCGAGCTCCGGCCGCTACACCCACATCGACGGTAACGTGCATCGCCGTGTCCCGTTCGGCTGCTACAAGATTGGGCGCGTAGCCGCGGACGAGGAGCACAAGTTTCTCACCAACGACGCGCGGAATGACCCCCGGGTGCACAACCACGAATGGGCGCATGAACTTGGACTGGTGTCTTTTGCGGGGTACCAGTTGCGTGTTTCCGACGGTGAGACGCTGGGCGTTCTCGCGCTCTTTGCCAAACACCCCATCGTGCCCGCCGAAGACGCCATCCTGGATGGACTCAGCAGCGCGGTTGCTCTGGCGGTGCGCCAGGCCATGGCGGAAGACGCCCAGGTGGCGATACAGGCGCAACTCGTTCAGTCGCAGAAGCTCGAATCGATCGGCACGTTGGCCAGCGGTGTGGCGCACGAGATCAACAATCCGATCAACGGCATTCTGAACTACGCACAACTCATCCATGACGTCGCCAGCGGGCACGACGAAAAGCTGGCCGGCTATGCCGCGGAGATCCTGCGCGAGACCGAGCGGGTGGCGACCATTGTCAAGAACCTGCTGACGTTTGCGCGGCACGATAAACAGGGACACAGCTCGGCGTGCCCGAAGGACATCGTCGAGAACACCCTGTCGCTGATCCGGACGGTGATGCGGCACGACCAGATCACGCTGGAGGTGGACGTGCCCGAGGACCTGCCGAAGATCAGGTGCCGCAGCCAGCAGCTCCAGCAGGTGCTGATGAACCTGCTGACCAACGCGCGGGACGCACTGAACGAGAAGTACCCGGGCTACCACGCGGACAAGATCGTCCGCGTGACGGCGCGGGAGATTGGGAACGCGGAAGTGGGAACGCGGAACGCGGAACGGGGGGGGAGAGAAGTTATCAGTGATCAGTTATCAGTGATCAGTGATCAGTGGTCAGTGATCAGTGGTCAGCCGCGGCCCCTGAGCGGAGTCGAAGGGTCATCAGTGGTCAGTGGCGGAGTGGGAGAGAAGACTCCGATCTCCGACCTCCGACCTGCGGGGGTCGAGGAAGGGGGGGCTGAAGACCGAGCCCTGAAACCTGAAACCCGAAACCTGAAACCTGCGCCCGTCCGCTGGCTGCGGCTCACCGTGGAGGACCACGGGCCCGGGATACCGCCTGAGATTCGCGGCCGGATTTTCGACCCGTTCTTCACCACAAAGCCGAAGGACAAAGGCACCGGGCTGGGGCTCTCGATCAGCCATGGCATCGTCAAGGACCACGGCGGGGTGTTGTCGGTGGAAAGCGAGGTCGGCAAGCACACGCGGTTCCATGTCGACCTGCCAGTCGGGGAGAACGCGGAAGGCGAGGAGGAGCAGGGAGGGAGGACGTGAGCCGTAATCAGTGAACAGTGGCAACTGCTCAGGTAGGCTGTCGGTGGATCAGGCTACAGCGCCTTAGGCGCTACACTTCGATTAACATGTTGGTGTTAATGAGTGTCGGGTGTCGAAGGTCACTGAGTCAGCGAGTCACTGTGTCACCGAGCCCCCGAACCCGCGGCGCACCACACGAGATGACCATCATGTTGACACCAACATTCGAAGTCTGGACACGGCGGCTGGCGAGCGTGTGCTCGCTGGCGGTGGGAGCTATCGGTCTGCTGACGCTCGGGAGTTGGGCACTTGGGTGCTGGGACGCCGGCACGTTCGGCGCCGGCTATGTGCCGATGGCGCCCAGCACGGCCACGATGTTCGTCCTGTGCGCCGTCGCGATACTGGTCCGTGTCCACGCGCCGCGGCGCCGCGCGGCGTTCTGGGTGGGGCTGACCGTCAACGCCGCGGTGGCGCTGGTCGCGCTCGTGTTGCTGGTTCTGTCCGTGCGCGGGGTGTATCTCGGCGCCGAACACCTGGGGTTCGCCATCCATAGCCGGCCGGGCGAAACGCCCATCGGGCACATGTCGCCCATGGCGGCCTTCTGCTTCCTGTTGGCGGCCCTGTCGTTCCTGGCGGCGCTCTCGTCCGCGCCGGACCGGCCGCTGCGGGCTGCCGCGGCCTGGTGGCTCGCCTGCCTCCTGGCGGCGATCGGCATCGTGCTTCTCCTGGCGTACCTGTATGGAATGCCGGTCCTGTACGGCAGCGATTTCATTCCCCCCGCGGCGACGACCAGCCTCGCGTTCCTGGTTCTTGGGTTCGCGCTGCTCGGGTTTGCCGCGCCGCCCCTGTGGGCGTCTGGCCGTCGGACGGGACCCGCCGAGGGCCCGGGGCGTGTCCTCGTGCTGGTCTTTGCGATTCTGGCAACGGGCATCGTCAGCACCGGGCTGCTCTACTATCGTCGAACCGCGACGCACTACCGTGCGGAAGTGGAACGTCAGCTCGCCACTGTCGCGGAACTGAAGGTTGCCGACCTGGTGCAGTGGCGAAAAGAGCGGTTGGCGGACGCCGCCGTGTTCCACGAGAACGCCGACTTCGCCGGGCTGGTCCGGCGCTTCTTCGATAACCCGGACGACGCCGACGCGGCAGGTCGGGTGCGGACCTGGCTGGCCAAGGTCCAGGCGGCGCACGGGTACGACCGGGTCTCGCTGCTTGATGCTCAGGGCGTGCAGCGGGTCTGTGTGCCGGATACGCCAGAGCGCGACGCGCCACAGATTGATCGGTGCGTTCCCGAAGTTCTCCGGTTGCGGCAAGTGACGTTCGTCGACCTCCACCGCAACGCGCCCGACCGTCCGATCCATCTGTTGGTCATGGCGCCCGTTCTCGGCGAGGCGGACGGCCGCCCGCCCCTGGGCGTGTTCGTCCTGCGCATCGACCCGCATACCTACCTCTATCCGCTGCTGGGCCGCTGGCCCACGCCCAGCCGCACAGCCGAGACCCTCCTGGTCCGACGCGAGGGGAACGAGGCGGTGTTCCTGAACGAACTCAGGTTCAAGACGAACGCGGCCCTCAACCTCCGGTCTCCCCTGAACCACACCGAGATGCCCGCCGTGAAGGCGGTCCTGGGCGAGGAGGGCATTGTCGAAGGCCGGGACTATCGTGGCGTGCCCGTGCTGGCCTGCGTGCGCGCTGTCCCCGATTCGCCGTGGTTCCTGGTCGCACGCATGGACCTTTCCGAAGTCGACGCCCCGCTGCGGCAGAGGCTGTGGGTACTCGTTGGCGTGGTGAGTTCTCTGCTCCTCGCCGCGGGCGCGGTCGTGGGCCTGCTCTGGCGTCGGCAGACCGCGCTCTACTACAAGGAGCGCTACGAGGCGGATGAGGCGCTGTGCCAGCAGGAGGCACGCTACCACCGTACACTCGACAGCATGATGGATGGGTGCCATCTCGTGGACCGGGATTGGCGCTATGTCTACGTCAACGATGCCGGGGCGCGCCACGGCCAGCGAAAGAAGGAGGAGCTGGCGGGACGCACGATGCTGGAGTGCTATGCGGGCATTGCGGGAACGGACCTCATCGATGCAATGCGGCGCTGCATGGACGAGCGCGTGCCGCGCCGTATGGAGAACAGGTTCACCTACCCCGATGGCTCCAGTGCCTGGTTCAAGCTCAGCATCCAGCCCGTGTTGGAGGGCATGTTCATCCTTTCCACCGACATCACCGAGCGCAAGTACGCGGAAGAGAAGCTGCGGCACCTGACGGAGGTGCTGCGCGCGGTCCGCAACGTCAATCAGCTCATCACGCACGAGAAAGACCGGGATACGCTTCTGCGCCGCGCCTGCGACATTCTCACCGAGACCCGCGGGTATCGTTCAGCGTGGATCGGCGTGTTTGACGCGGCGGGGCGAATCGAGGTTGCGGCCGAGTCGGGCCTTGGCGCCGGGTTCGCCGTCGTTCGCGCCCAGCTCGAAAGCGGCGAGTGGCCGGAATGCTGCCGACAGGCCTTGGCCCGGCCGGGTATCGTTGTCACGCATGACACGAGTGTGAACTGCGTCAAGTGCCCCCTGGCGCACGCGTACCGCGACACAGCCGCCCTGGCCGGAGCGCTTCGCCATGCCGGCCGCGACTACGGCGTGCTCGTGGTGGCGCTGCCGGCGGCCGTGGCGGACGACGAGAACGAGCAGTCGCTCTTCGGTGAGCTCTCCGGTGACATCAGCTTCGCCCTGTTCGCCATCGAGGGTGAGCACGAGCGGCAGCGTGCGGCGGCGGAACGGCAACAGATGCAGGCGCAACTGCTGCAGTCGCAGAAACTCGAGTCCATCGGCACGCTGGCCAGCGGCGTGGCGCACGAGATCAATAATCCGATCAACGGCATCCTGAACTACGCGCAGCTCATCCATGACGTCGCCAGTGGGAGCAACGAGAAGCTGGCAGGCTATGCCGCGGAGATCCTGCGCGAGACCGAGCGGGTGGCGATCATTGTCAAGAACCTGCTGACCTTCGCGCGACATGAGAAGCAGGGGCAAAGCCCGGCCTGCGTGAAGGACATCGTCGAGAACACCCTGTCGCTCGTCCGTACGGTGATGCGGCACGACCAGATCATCCTGGAGGTGGACGTGCCCGGGGACATGCCGAAGATCAGGTGCCGCAGCCAACAGATCCAGCAGGTGCTGATGAACCTGCTGACCAACGCGCGCGACGCACTGAACGAGAAGTACCCGGGCTATCACGCGGACAAGATCGTCCGCGTGACGGCGCGGGTGATTGGGAACGCGGAAGTCGGAACGCGGAACGCGGAACGGGGGGGGAGAGAAGTTATCAGTGATCAGTTATCAGTGATCAGTGGGCGGGTGTCAGCGGGCGGCGGGCGGGAGACGGTTGAGTCGGCCGGGGGTGAACCTGGCGGCGTGGCATCCGGACCGCCTGAAGGCGGTACTACGAACCTCGGACCGCGCCAGGCTTGTAGTTCCGCGTTTACGCGGTCCGGGGCGAGTTCCGTGGCAGGCGTCAGTGATCCGTCGTCAGGCAGCGGTGGGCCCGAACGCAAGCATTGGATTCGGCTCACCGTCGAGGACCATGGGGGCGGCATTCCGCCTGCGGTGCGCGATCGCATTCTCGACCCGTTCTTTACGACAAAGCCCAAGGACAAGGGCACCGGGCTGGGGCTTTCGATCAGTCACGGCATCGTCAAGGACCATGGCGGGGAGTTGTGGTTTGAGAGTGAGGTCGGCAAGTGCACGCGGTTCCATGTCGACCTGCCGGTCATGGAGAACGCGGAAGGGGGAGCGGCGACGGAGGCAGGGAGTAATCAGTAATCAGTAATCAGTAATCAGTGATCAGTAATCAGTGATCAGTGATCGAGTGCAACTGATAACGGGTGACTGATTTCTGATGGTCCGTGGCCAGGACGCAGGCGTCAGTGGAGAAAGCGATGTTGTACCGGAAGACAGAGACGGCGCGATCACACCCGGTACGGAATCCGGACGCCGGGGTCGTTGGCGGGGAAGTCGCGCGTGTTGCGCGTGACCAGGATGACGTTCAGTTCCTGGGCCGTGGCCCAGATGATGGCGTCGGGCAGGCGTTGTCGGCTGTCGCGGCGGATGGCAATGGCGCGTTCGGCGATGGGAGTGGTCACGGGATGAACTTCAAAGCGTTTCAGGAAACCTCGGAGTTGCTTTTCCTCGTCGGGCGTCCGGGCGCCGATGAGGATTTCCATCCACGTGACGAGGCTGATGACCGGATCGGAGTAGTGCGCCAGTTCGGCTTGGGCCGCGGGTACGCCTTGCAGGTAGTCCACCAGGATGTTGGTATCCAGGACGGCTTTCACGGGCGCTGCCACTCCCGGCGGACGCGGTCCTCGTACTTGAGGCCGTTGACCTTGCGGTCCTTCCAGAGTCCGAACGCGTCGTCCGCACTGCCCGCGACTTTCCAGGCCCGAAGATACTGCGCCACGGCGCGGCGGACCGCCTCGGCCCTGGAAATGTGCTCCTGCCTCGAAATCTCGGCCAAGTCGGTCAGTTGTTGCTCGGGGATGTTCACGATGGTTCTCATGATGACATCATCATATATCACCACCAGGAAGATGTCAAGTTGCGGGCCGGCAGCCACAGGGCTGTTTCAAGATCTGGCGCCGCGTCTCGGAAGGCCACACCTCCGCGCACACCTGGTAGGGGCGGCCTGTCCTCAGGCCGCCCCCCCCCCGGACGCGACGGTCACGAATCTTGAAACAGCCCTGCGGCAGCCAGGGAGTGGATACCTGCCATGCTCCGGTCCCGCATTGGCCTGTTTTCCGGCGCGGGGATGTCCTTCCAATGAAACTGAGTTGTTCGGCAACGTCGCGATATGGAGTGCGGTGGCAAGGCCGCTGCCGGCGGTCGCGACACCGCTTTGGCTGGAGCGCGTCGCGTGGGCAACGTGTCTCCGCCAAAGCGGCGTCGCCGGGCGCTCACTCGCCCTCTGCCGCCGCACTCCGCAGGCCGCAGCGAATGGCCGCGATCTGCCGCGATCCCGACCGGTTTCCCGAGTGCGACGGGCACGCAGGACAGGAGAACCGTAGCAGCATGGGGGGGGCTTGGACGTCGCGTGTTCGGTTGGCTGCAGCCCTGCGCTGCGCGGTGCTCTTGTTGGCCATGCTGACTGGCGCTTGGACGGGGCGCGTGGCGGGCGGCGAGACTGCGGGCGCGGCGGAACTCGTGACCGCGCCGGTCGTGTCCGGTTGCGAGTTCGACTACCCGCCGTACTGCATTGTCACGCCGGACAACCAGGCGGATGGCTTTTCCGTGGAACTGATGCGGGCGGCGCTCAAGGCGGTAGGGCGCGAGGTGACGTTCAAGACCGGGTTGTGGTCGGAGATCAAGCAGGACTTGACCGACGGCCGCCTGCAGGCACTGCCGATGGTGGCCCGGACTCCCGACCGGGACGCACTTTTCGAATTCACCTTCCCCTACCTCACCATGCACGGGACCATTGTGGTGCGTAAGGGCAATACGGATATCCATACTCTGGCGGACCTGAACGGTCGGCAGGTCGCGGAGCTGAAAGGCGACTACGCCCTGGAGTACTTGAAGGGCACCGGTGTGGGTGCTGTCATCGTGCCCGTACTGTCCTACGAGACCGCGCTGCGCGAACTCTCGTCCGGCAAGCACGACGCGGTGGTCATTCAGCAACTCCTCGCCTTTCGGCTCATGCAGAAGGCCGGCATCAAGAACCTGGTGACGGTCGGGCCGCCGCTCAAGGATTTCACCCAGAGTTTTTGCCTCGCGGTGCGCAAAGGGGACACCGAACTTCTCGCGGTACTGAACGAGGGGCTGGCGATCGTGATGGCAGACGGCACGTTTCGGGCCCTGCACGCGAAATGGTTCTCCGCCATCGAGGCGATGGGGCGGACGAAGAGCCGCATCGTCGTCGGCGGCGACTGCGACTATCCGCCCTACGAGTTCCTGGACCGGAACGGGCAGCCGGCCGGGTGCAACGTCGACCTGACCCGGGCCATTGCCCGGCAAATGGGGCTGTCCGTCGATGTTCACCTGGGGCCGTGGGACACGGTCCGCAAGGGTTTGGCGGCCGGGAATATCGACGTGGTGCAGGGGATGTTCTACTCGGTCGCAAGGGATCGCGAGTTTCACTTCTCACCGCCGGATGCGGTTATCCACCATGTGATCGTGGTGCGTAAGGGCACACCCGTTCCGGCCGACCTGAAGGACCTGGCCGGGAAGGCGATCGTCGTCATGGCGGGCGACATTATGGAGGACTTGGCGACAGAACAGGGCTACGGGAAGCAGCTTGTGGCCGTGCCGTCGCAACGGGACGCGTTGCGCTTGCTGGCGGCAGGCAAGTACGACTGCGCGCTTGTGGCCAAGGTCCCGGCGCTGTACTGGATCGCGCAGAACGGCTGGTGCAACCTGCGAGTCTCCGACACGTCCGTGTTTTCGGCCGAGTACTGTTACGCGGCCCCGCGCGGCAACGAGGAACTGCTGTCGCACTTCTCCGAGGGTTTGGCGGCGGTCAAGGCAACGGGTGAGTACCGGCGGATCCAGGCCAAGTGGCTGAGTCCGTACGAGACAACGGGAGTGAGTCTCCGAATGGTCGTGAAGTATGTCCTGGCGGTGTGCCTGCCGCTGCTCGCGCTTCTGGCGATCTCGTTCTTCTGGTCGCGGGCGCTACAGCGACAGGTTGCCAACCGCACTCGGGAACTCTCGTTCAAGACGGCGCTGCTCGAAGCGCAGTCGGAGGCGACCATCGATGGGATACTGGTGGTGGACGGCAGCGGCCGGACGCTGTTACACAACACGCGTTTCGGCCATATGTGGAGGATTCCCGCGGACATTCTGGTAACCAGGGACGACCCGCGGATGCTGGACTGGGTGCTGGGCCAACTGGCGGACCCAGAGGGGTTCCTGGTCAAGGTCACGCACTTGTGCAAACACTCGGAGGAGCGCAGCCAAGACGAAGTAGCCTTCAAAGATGGGCGCGTATTCGACAGGTATTCGGCGCCCCTGAACGGGTCAGACGGGATCTGCTATGGCCGGGTCTGGTACTTCCGCGACATCAGCGAGCAGAAGCGGGCGGCGGCCGAGCGGCAGGCGGTCGAAATCCAGATGCGGCAGCAGCAGAAGCTGGCGGCTGTCGGCACGCTGGCTCGCGGCGTGGCGCATGAGATCAACAACCCGATCATGGGCGTCATCAACTACGCGCAACTGATCCAGGACCGGCCTGACATTGCGTCCGCGGTCCGGAACTGCGCCGGCGAGATTGTGCGCGAGGGCGAGCGGGTGGCGGCCATGGTCCGGCACCTGCTGAGTTTCGCCGAGCAGCAGAAGCAGGCGCCCCGTCCGTGCGACCCAGCGGAAATCGTCAACGGCGTGCTGCCACTCATCCGCACGACGCTGAAGCAGGACCGGATCGAAGTCGTCACCGACATTCCCGAAGGTCTGCCTAACGTCGAGTGCCAACTCCAGCAGATGCAGCATGCCGTGATGAACCTGCTGAGCAATGCGCGCGACTCGTTGAACGCGCGGTACCCGGGCCACGACGAGAACAAGATCATCCGCGTCACGGTGCGGGAGAGCGGGAATGCGGAACGGGGAACGCGGCTCGTCGGCTCACTGAGTCACTGCGTCACTAAGTCACTGAGTCAAGGTCCAGATGAGCCGGTGCGTTCTGGAGCGCGAGACTCCGTCGAGCATCCGGTGAACGTCGTCGGGGATGCTCCGCGGAGCGTCGCGCTCCAGGGAGACCGGTCGCAAGGCCACTGGGTGCGCATTACGGTCGAGGACCACGGGTTGGGTGTCCCGGCGGGTATAGCGGAGCGCATCATGGAGCCGTTTTTCACGACCAAGGATCGAACGCAACACTCCGGGCTCGGGCTGGCGCTCAGTCGCGCGACGGTGCAGGGGCACGGCGGCGGGCTGAGTTTCGAGACCGAACCGGGGCAGTATGCGCGGTTCCATATCGATTTGCCGTGTGACCGGGAATCAGTGATCAGTAATCAGTGATCAGTAATCAGTGATCAGTGAACCGTGGGCAGCAATCAGTGGGCAGTGGCGACCCGCACGTGGAGCGCGAGTGTCCTCACGAGCATTTTGGCGGCACGACGCGTCGGCTCGACGGAGTCTCGCGCCCCGGGGCAAGGCAAACTGGGGCCGAGTTCAGCCGTCGACCGGATGGGCCGCGACGGGAATACGAGCCAGGACGAAATCGAACAGGCGGCGGGATTCCCGGACGGCCTCGCGGACTTCGTCGGCCTCGGGCGCCTGCGGGGCGCCGGGCGGGCCGGGGTAGCGGAATCTGGTGGCGTAGGGCGTGAGTAGTTCCGCAACCTCACGCCACGCGGCGAAGTCAGTATCGAGTTTCACGCACAGTCCAGCAGGAGCGGCAGACGATGGGTCAAGTCGAAAAGCCGATCATGCAGCGTCAGGTACGCTTTGAGTGCTTTCTCAGTTGCCTGTTGCGCGTGGTACACTGCCGCGCGCCGCTTTGGCGGCGTGGCCGCCTCTGCAAGCGCGGCGGTCTCGATGTCCTCTTGAGCGTTGGCCAGCCAGTCCTGGACCGCCTGCATAACCTCAGGTTGCATACAGCAACCTCCCCGTCCGTTGCACACTCGAACTCAATGAGGTGCGAATGCGAAGCCCGTGCTCGAACTCCTGATGCGTCCAAACCAGGACGTCTGCCGCCGCGGCAACGCCCCAGAGCGCATGGTAAGCAGCCCGGTCGCGTCTGTAGCCCGGTTGGTCCGAGTCTGGCACGACGACGAGGATGTCGACGTCACTGCATGGGCGAGCTTCCCCTCGTGCGTGTGAACCGAACAGGTAGATCCGCTCTGGTTGCAGCGCCTCCACCAACCGGCGTACAATCTCCGGCAAGATGCTTTCCAGTTCCTTGCTGGTCATGGTCAATCCCCGAGGTGACGCCGCTGGTGTGCCGACGGTGTCTCGGCATCGGCCCGGAACGGCGGTTGCAGCAACCCGCGTGCCGGAATGCTCATATAGTGTACGCCGCGGACGTCGTGGCGTCAATCCCCTTGGCAACAACGCGCGTGAAGCGTCTGTCGCGAGTGGAGATAAGGTCGAAGGTTGACCGGGGCTGGCGCCTAGAGTGGTCGGAGCGGCTCGCTCCGACGCCCGCCGGACCGAGCCGGTTCCGCCACTTTGGCCAACTACCCCAACTCTGCACCCGCGACTCCCATGAAACGGAAGGAACCCAGAGCCCGCGAGGACGCGGGCGCTCCAGTTCGGCTGGATCACGAAACGTGGAGCGCCGGCGTCCTCGCCGGCTCTTCGTTTCACTAAATCGACAGACCCTAAAGGCGGAACTACGAGCGGGGCCGTGAACTGACAACTTGATCACGGATAACTGATCACTGATCACTGATCACTGATAACTGATCACTGATCACTGATCACTTACGACGCATTGTGAGAGGGCAGACCATGGCACGCATCCTGATCGTCGACGACGAGAAGAGCATTCGTTTCACGCTGGCGGAATTTCTGAGCCAGGCGGGATACGAGGTCGATGCGGCGGCGGACGCCGACGCGGCGCAGCAGTTGCTGGCAGCCGGCGAGTACGACGTGGTGGTTTCGGACATCATTCTGCCGCGTGTGACGGGGATTGAACTGCTGCAATCCATCCGCGAAACGTCACCGCGTGTGCAGGTGATCCTGATGACCGGCGAGCCGACCGTTGAAACGGCGACGGAAGCGGTACGGGCCGGGGCGTTCGACTACCTCTACAAGCCGGTCAAGAAGGAAGCGATCCTGCGCAGCGTCGGCAATGCGATTCGGTTCAAGGCCGTGGACGACGATCGGCAGCGGCTGCAGGAATCCAACCTTCAGCACCAGAATGATCTGGAGCGGATGGTCATCGAGCTGCACCAAGCGAGGGAAGTTGCGGAGACCGCGAACCGGGCCAAGAGCGTGTTCCTGGCGAATATGTCGCACGAGATCCGTACACCGATGAATGCGGTTCTGGGTTTTGCGCAATTGCTGCTGCGCGACGCGACCATGACGTCTCAGCAGCACGAGCAACTTGAGACAATCAACCGCGCCAGCGAGCACCTGCTGTCGATGCTCAACGACATTCTGGAGATATCGAAGATCGAGTCCGGGCATGCGACGTTGGCTTTGGGGACGTTCGATCTGCACGCGCTTCTGGAGAACGTGGCGCGGGTCTTCGGGGTCTCCGCCGAGAGGAAGGGACTGGCGCTTGCACTGGACATAGCGGACAGCGTCCCGGCGTACGTTTCCACTGACGAGGGCAAGTTGCGACAGGTGATGATCAACCTGGTCGGCAACGCGGTGAAATTCACCGAGCACGGCGGGATCGTCGTGCGTGCCAGCGCGGAACCGGACGGCGATGGCCACCGTCTGCGGGTTGAGATAGAGGACACGGGGGCGGGAATATCGGAGGCTGACCAAGGCAAACTGTTCCAGTACTTCGAGCAGGCGGAGGCGGGGCGCCGGGCGGCGGGCGGGACCGGGCTGGGGCTGGCGATCAGCCGCGAGTATGTGCGGTTGATGGGTGGCGATATGGGCCTGACGAGCCACGGGACAGCGGGCAGCGTGTTCTGGTTCGACGTGCGGCTGGATTGCGCCGAACCGGGGGCGGCGCGGAATCGGACCATGGCGTCGGGCGTGTTCGCCGTGCGGCTCGGGCAGCCGCGGCATCGGATCCTGGCCGTCGACGACAACGAAGACAACCGGAATCTGTTGATCGATATACTGTTGGGGCTCGGGTTCGAGGTCCGCAGTGCGGTCAACGGCGCAGAGGCTGTGGCGGCGTTCGAGGCGTGGCGCCCGCACCTGATCCTGATGGACCTGAGGATGCCGGTCATGGACGGGTACGAGGCGATCGGTCGCATTCGTGCCATGCCAGGCGGCCAGGATGTGAAGATTATGGCGGTGACAGCCAGCACCTTCGAGGAGCGTCGCGACGAGGTCCTGGGAGTTGGCGCCGACGACTTCCTCAGCAAGCCGTTCCGAGAGTCGGCGCTGTTCGGGAAGATCCATGACCTGCTGGGTGTCGAGTTCGTCGAAACCATGAGTGCGGGTGCTGGTGCGAGCGGGACCGACAGCGCGCCGGCACTGCGGGAGTTGACGCCGGAGCGCGTAACCGCACTCCCCGATGCCCTGGTGGCACGGATGTGCGCCGCAGCCCTGACCGCCGACCTGGACCGAATTCTCGAGGCGATCGATGAGGTCGCCCAGCATGACACGGCTGCTGCCGAGGTGCTGCGAGACCTGGCGACGAACTACCGATACGACGAGCTGTTGGCGGTTTTGGCGCCGACGGCGTGAGGCGTGAGGCGTGAGGCGCGATGCGTGGAGCAAGACGGGTGTTCGGTGTTCAGTAAGGGAGGAACGGTGCGCTCCAAGTTTCGTGTGACATCCGAACTGGAGCGCCCGCGTCCTCGCGGGCTGTCTTGGTGCCGCCTCGGTTAGATCGACAGACCCTGAAGGCGGGACTACGAACGCGGAACGGTGCGAGGTTCGCAGTTCTCGTCGGCCAACTGATGACCGATGACCGATCACTGATCACTGATCACTGATCACTGCTGTCCGGCTGTTTGGTTAACCGAGATACATAACATGTGTTTGAAGAGTAAGATACATAGTCCGAACCATGTGAGCGATTTCAACTCC
>Ga0156402_1017_pt1 | contig 37319 bp, 24 predicted proteins | sample RifOxyA3_FD_108045 | JGI IMG/M metagenome (GOLD analysis project Ga0156402, IMG submission 108045) | Lentisphaerae bacterium RIFOXYA12_64_32 | reverse complement strand
CAATATGCTCAGTCCTCGTTCCTAGAATCTGACGGCCTGGCGCCACGCCAAACTGCCAAGTTATTCTTGCGCGGACCCTTAGGCTCGAGCCGAGCGGAGGAGGAGAAAACCATGCGCGTCTTGTCTTGCCCCGAGGCCGGGCGCATGTTGACAAGCGGCAACACGGATCGCCTGTCCCCGGCGTCCTGCCATCCATTGTACTTCGACCCCGTCCGAACTATCTTCTCATTCGTGACCCGGAGAGAGTGAGTTCCTAATCAGTCATTATTGGGAGGTCCACTACGATGGCGGAAGTGAAGAAGATTCGCGTCGGGTTCATCGGTTGTGGCGGGCATTCCAGTGCGACGTTGCAGCCCAATGCGCACATGGTGGAGCAGATCGACATCGTCGCCATGTGCGACTTGGATGCGGCTAAGGCGCGCAGGGCTGCCGAGCGTTGGAACGTAAAGGCATGCTACACGGACACGAACGTCATGCTCAAGGAGCAGCAACTTGACGCGGTTATTGTCTGCGGGCCGCCGATGATGATGCAACCCATGACCAAGGAGATGCTCGGCCGGGGCCTGCACGTCTTCACCGAGAAGCCGCCGGCCGTGAGCGCGGCCCTGGTCAAGGAGTTGGTGGACGCCTCCGAAAAGTCCGGGAAGTTCGGCATGGTGGCCACGCACTGGCGGCACGCGACTCCCTACGCCAAGGCCCGCGACATTATCGCCAAGCCTGAGTTTGGCCAACCCAGCCATTGCCAGGGCTGGTTCTATGCCCCTGGCCCCACCGGTCCCCTCTGGGGCGGGAACGCCATCGAGGGCTACCTCTGGGCGCAAGGCGTTCACCTCGTGGACTGCACTCGCGCGCTTATGGGAGACGTGGTGGCGGTTCAGGCTGACGTGCGAGGGGACGAGAAGAGTTTCGACTCCGGCTCGGTCAGCCTCAAGTTCAAGAGCGGCGCAACGGGCGTGCTGTCGCTTGTGGCCCGCGCCTGCTACTGGACCGGCCACAGGGTCTTCGGCACTGCCGGCGGCTTTGTCGAGGTGCAGAACGGCCGCGAGCTGCGCTGCGCCCTCCCTCCATTCTGGACCGGCGAAAAGGGAGTGGACTACCTGAATCAGTCCTTCCAGACTTGGAACAGCTCCCCGTTCATCCCCGGCTACGCGGGCCTTGGGTACATGCAGGAGCTTCAGCAGTTCGCCAGCTGCATCCTCGATGGCAAGCAGCCCGTGGCCAGCTTGAAGGACGGCTACGAGGCCATGCGCGTCCTCGAAGCCATCCGCGACAGCGCGGCGTCGAAGAAGATGATAACCCTCTGATCTCGCGCTCCTATCCCGTCCGGAGTATCTTCTGCCGCGTGTCCGGTAATTCAACGGCCTGCTTTCAAGGAGGCGAACGTTATGCCCCGCGTCATGCTGACCAAGGAAAAGAAGAGCGAAAGTTCCGCGATCGCAGTGAAGAGGACCGGGAAGGCCATCAGCCTGAAGATCGGGTACATCGGCGGCGGAAGCCGCGGATAGGCGCACGCGCTGATGCGCGACCTGGCCTTCCAGGCGTTTCTGAACGAGCCCCTCTGCCACCGGTTGGGCGTGGACGACGCGTGGGAACTGTTCAACACCATGGTCCGGAAAACGAAGTTCAGGTTCTAGGCTCGATCCCGATCCGAGTCGAGGGACTCAATCCAGCCCTGAGTCCTTGGGCAGGCGCGGAAGGGGACTGTGCTGCCGCCGGAAGGCGTTCGGGCAGAGAAGGGATGGGGGAGGGCATACCCATCAAGCTGGCGTTTGAGCGCGAAAGCGAGTGTTACACTCGCCGCAAGTATACTCAACCAGTCATGCTGAAGTAATCTCACCTTTTTTTGGGCAAGGCGGGACTATGAACAAGCTTGTGGCACGAACGGATTACAGGGTGAGCAAGGATTGGCAGCCGCGCCGGATCATGGGCAAGGATTTCTGGTTCCTGCTGCAAAACGACTATGGTCACGGGGGAGATGATTTCTTCATTGACGGTGGCCATCCCCGGATGCGGGAACTCGAGAAAAAGCCCTTGTTCCGGGAGAGCGGAGTCCTGTACTGGAACGAGAGCATCACGATTCCCGGCACCGACAAGGTCTCCATCGCGGCCATGTCGCCTGCTGTCTTTCTGGAGTTGATTGAAAGGCGTCCCCATGCGCCGTTCTTCATCATGCCGAGTAGTGTGCGGCCAATCCAGAGGCTGATGAAGAAATTCGAGCACGACAGTGCGGCCTATGCAACCTGGAAATGCGAGCATCCCAATTTCATGGGGTGCACCAACGCCGAGACGGACAACGATTTCCTGCAAGCTCTCCCGTGGCGCAAGACCGGGTCCTGGGAGCGGCTGAAGACCAACCTGCATGCGGCCGGCGACGGCGAATTGATAGAGACGATCGTGCGGGAGCTGCCCGAACCCCGGAACCGGGAGGAATTTGCTGCGCAGTACCTGAACGTGTGCGGGGCACACCGGAAGTATTTCTTCAATGACGTCGGCAAGGTGAACTACCTGCGCGCTTCCTATTGCTTCGACCACTATTACTACGAATCCGGCGCGGACGCGGTGGCGCTGGAAACCACCAATACCGGCAGCGGCGAAGGAGGTCTGCACTACCGCCACCAGGTCTCGCTTTTCTTCGCGCGGGGTGCGGCCCGCCAGTATAAGAAGAACTGGATGTGGTATATCGCGTTCTACTACAACGGCTACGACGACCAGGGCAACTTCAGCGGCGACAACTATGCCAATTACCGGATCACCGAGCCGGTACAAAGTCACCCGGGCAAGAACATTGGCAGGAAGGGCCCGGGGCAAGGCATGTCTCCGTCCCTGATCACGAGGGACCTGTACCTGACGTATCTGAGCGGCACAAGTTTTGTTTGCGCCGAGCAATGGTGGGATTACTTGCACGCGGCCGTAGAGGACGGGCAATCCCCGTGGAACCTGTCCTCACCCTACGGGAAAGCCTTGGAGGATTGGTTTGAGTTCACGAGGAAGAACCCGGACCGGGGTGCGAGTTATGCTCCCGTGGCGCTGCTGGTCCCGTTTGCGCAAGGCTACCCGACCTACGGCGGCAGGTCCTGGGGCATGTTCGCTTATGAGCGGCCCGACTGGATGATCGACGCTTTCATGTTCACCATCATGCCGTATTCGCCCGTAACCAGGAACGGCGATGAGGGGGCGCTGGCCAACAGCCCGTACGGCGACATATACGATGTGATCGTCCCGAATACGCCTGGCCAACCGGTCCCCCTCGACGTGCTCGGCAACTACAAGGTCGCCGTGCTGCTGGGTGCCTACCCGGAGAACCAGGCCCTCGCGGCACGACTGATGGAGTACGTGAAACACGGCGGCACGCTCTTTCTCAATATTACGCAAGTCAACGAGTTCTTCCCGGCGGAGTTTGTGGGTTTTGAGAGGAGGCGGGTTGAGGCACGGTCTGCTGTTCAGGTAGAAACCCCTGTCCGATCGCCAGTCGACGGCGTAACGTTTGGGCTGCTGGAAAGCTACCGGACTGAGGCGGTCTCGCTGCGGGGAGCGGTCGCGCTCCTTGAGGATGCCGCCGGCAATGTCCTGGCCTGCAAACACAGTTACGGCAAGGGGAACGTGGTTGTTTCCACCGTCGACTGCCTGGTGCCCGACTGTGACGCGAACGGGAAGGAAGGCGATCCATTGGGCAGGTTGGTGTACGGCAAGAGGTTTCCGTTCGTTGAGTACTTCCTCAAAGCTAGCGTGAGTGAAGTGCTGCCGGTGGAGGTCAGGGGAGACGTCGAGTTCGGCCTCAACAGACTCTCCGACGGGTGGCTCTTGTACCTCATCAACAACAGGGGCGTCACCAAGTTCACCAACCGGGAGCAAGTCCTCGACAGCTCCAAGACTGCGAAGGTCGAAGTCTGCCTCAGGGACATCCGGGTATCGAAGATAACCGAGTTGCGCGAACAGCGAACGGTCCCCGTGGACGGCAAGAACCATGCTTTCACTATCGACGTCCCTCCCGGCGACGTACGGATCGTGAAGATCGAAGAAAAGGGCCACGAGTTGTCGGGAGGACCTCGGGGATAGGCAACCTGTGTCCCAGCTCATCCAGGCAGGGATGTCCCTGCCTGGCGCTATCTTCCTGTGCCTTCGTGAAACCGGAAAGGCGGATACCATCAATATGAGAACCACGCTGTCGCTGTTAGTGCTTGCCGGGGTTGCCTGCGCCGCACCCTACAACCACGATGTGAACGTCGCAGAGGAGTTCCGGCCCCGGGATGGGTTGCCGAATTTCTTTGCCAAGCTCCAGGCCGGCGGTCCGGTGCGCGTTGCGTACCTTGGCGGTAGTATCACCGCAGCGCATGGATGGCGCCCCAAGACCCTGGCCTGGTTCAAGGCGCAGTATCCTGCAGCCGCGATTTCCGAGATCAACGCCGCCATCTCCGGTACCGGCTCGGACTACGGCGCCTGCCGACTGCGCGGCGACGTGCTGGCGCAGAGCCCGGACCTGGTCTTTCTCGAGTGCCGGGTCAACGGCGGCGGCGGGTTCTAGCGGGGAGTCTTCGCCGGACTCTGCATCGATTCGGCACGCGAAATACGGCGCACCGTCTTTCAGGCAAGCCCGGCAGTCACCTGATGAACGAACCGGAGGGATGAGCCATGGAATTGTCCGTCAACCTGCTGGGCCTCTACGGCGGCGGCGTCGGCCATACGCCGGTGACCGCCACGGACGCCGTGCAAATGGCGGCTGACGACGGCTTCCACGTCTACGATTTTCCGCTGGCCGATAAAGCCTTCTACGACGGCGACTGGCGCGGCGAGATCGATCGCGCGATGAACTGCGCTGCCAAGAACGGCGGTGTGTTCCGATACGCCCATGTGCCGTTTCTGTTCCCGTGGGGCGACCCGTCGCCCGAAAACTGGGCGAGATTCGAGCGGGTCATGTCCCTCGCCATCGAGGGTGCGGCCATGCTCGGCGTGCGCTGGGTGGCGCTGCACCCGTACACTACCAACGAGCCGGCCGAATGCTACGCCGCCGCGCCCTGCCGGGACGCCGCGCTGGTGCACCTGCGGCCCTGGCTGGAGCAGGCGGAGAAGCTGGGCGTCCACTTCGCGGTGGAGAACATGCAGGGGGACGCCGCCTGCCATCCGCGCCGCCGGTACTGCGCGAAGGTGGACGAACTGATCGAACTGGTGGACACCATCAACGCCGAATGGGGCGGGGCGCACGGCATTTGCTGGGACACCGGCCACGCCCATATCGCCGGCCACAGACAGTCGGACGCGCTGAAGGCTATCGGCGGGCGGCTCAAGATGACCCACATTCACGACAACTTCGCCGGGGCCGACCTGCACCTGTTGCCGCACACCGGCTCGCTCGACTGGGCCGACTTCATCGCCGGCCTGAAAGCCATTGGCTACGACGGGGACATCAGCTACGAGCAGGACCTCAGGCGCATCCCCGCCGAACTGCGTCCCGGCCTGATCGCCTACCTGCGCGACGTGGGCAATGCCTTCATCGCTGCCCTGCAGAAGTGAAGAGTCGCCGCGCTGGCCCCGCATACCGCATGGCCCCGCCCGACGCGCAGGCAGGCGGCCTGGGGTCTTGCCGCTATGGGTGGACGGCGCTATCTTCTGCGCGCGGAATCAACCCGAGGAGCGCAGTCATCATGCCGCGACGACGGGTCGTTCACCTTGCCTGAGTTCTCGTGCTCTTGGTCTTTCCTGGGGTGATCGGGGCCGGGCCGCTCGATGATTACATCGGGAACCCGGATCCCAACTACGCCTGGCGCGTGGTCCACTCCGACCCGAGCGGATCCCCTCGCGTCTGCCCTACGTCGACACGGGCTGCCGTGCCACCGTGTGCGTCCTGTTTTTCGAAGGATGGTATGGATCGGGTGGTGGCTCGGCGCGTCCCGCGCCGAGGTAGGGTGCGCCGGCCGGTCCCCGGCCGAGAGCCTCGGGCCGAGACGGCCCCGAGGCACCTTGCTGCGGTCCCGGAGGTCCCGCGCCACTGCTCCCAGCGGGTTCGTCCGTGTCTACCTGGGGGCCGGTCCCGGTGCGCGGGTGCCGGTGCCGGCGAACTCGAGTACGTCGCCGGGACGGGTGGGGATGGAGAGTGTGGCGTCCTGGCTGGTCAGCAGCGGTTTGCCGTCCTTCGTGACCTGGCATTCGGCGAACGGGTTGGCGATGACGAGCGTCTGGCCGCGCTCGGACTCGATGCGGACCTCGACGGGCCGGCGGTTGCGCTGGAACTGGACGTTGACGACAAACCCACCGCGCGCACGGAGCCGGAACCGGCCCGCCCAGTCATTCGGGACTGCGGGCACGAGAACGATGGGGCCGCCGGTGAGCAGGTCGGTCTTTTCCGCGGTCGTGCGGCAGTGGCTCAGCAGCAGAGGCGCTGGGGTCAGGCCTTGGAATGTGCAATTGATAGAAGTGTAGGTACCGGTGAAAGGGCGCCGGGGGGCCGATTGCAAATTCCAAGGCCTGACCCCAAGGCCCACTGACCCCAAGGCCCACACAGCAGGGCTTTGCAGGGCATCAAGGGGCATGCGCAGATCGTGCCCGTTACATGTCTCCTTGGATTCCCGCGTCAGCGCTGCGACTTCTTTGCTCCTTCGGCAATGGTCGTTATCTGCTCGGTCACCTGGTTCAGGGTCTTGCCACCGGTGAGCTGCCACATCCTTTCGCGGTAGCTGAGCGGGTCGATGCGCCCTTCGCCGAACTCGTTGGTCAGGTCGCGAAGGGCACGCACGTGGTCCTGCGTCTCCTGGATGCGCTGGAGCTGCTTGAGGTACTCCGGCGTGCCGGGCAGGCCCGTTGGGGTGGCGACGTTGATGAAGGGGCCGATCTTGGTGGTGATCTCTTTGGAGAGCTGGCGCGAGGCCTCCATCTGGTTGACGTAGAAGGAAGCAGTATCGTGCTGGGCGTGGTCAATCTTGTAGCGGATCACGTCCATCGACTGCCCAGCCCACTTGGGGTCTGCCTGGGCGATACGGCCATTGAGCACTGCGCAATCCTTGAAGGCTTCGGGGTGTCCTGAATAGGTGACGGTCTGGAAGGCGCCGCTGGAGGAGCGCCCGGTGACTTCCTTGTACGCGTCTTTATAGGCCGCCGATGCATCCTCGCACCATTGGTATTTCGTGACGGTCTGGCCATCCCTGAGCAGTTCCATGCCTTCGTGCTCGACCAGGCCCCAGTCGCGATCCATGTTGGGTGTGCCCATGCTGGAGGCGTTGCGGAAATCGCGGGTGGCCCAGTCCTTCGTGTTCCATTTCTGGTCTTCCATCCTCTTGATCACGCGGGCGTCCACTTCGGCGTAGACGGTGCGGACGTGGGTGTCGAATGCGCGTTTGAGCGTGGGATTAGCGCGGTACTTGAGGACGTTCTTGGCGGTGGGGCTGGAGTTGATGACTATCGCCATCTGGCGGGCCTCGGCCTGGAGTTGGGAGATCACCTGAGGGCTGGCGCCATTCCTGCCGGCCTCGAGCAGGCGGGTCTGCGCCTCGTTGAAGCGCCGCATCTGCGCCCGGCCCATATCCATCTCCTGCTTCCAGCGGTCGGCATTGACGACTTCCTTCCAGGTGGGCTTTGGCACATCGGATTTGGGCTTGCCAGCGTTGCCGCCGGCGATGCGGGTGGCGATGCTCTGGATGGCCTGGCGCGCGGCCCAGTCGTACACCGCGTCTTTGAGGGCGCCGGCGATGTCGCCCTTCTTGTAGCCATCGTAGATGCTCCAAGCGCTGGAAGCGGCCGCCGAATAGGTGCTGGAAGCGCTGCGGATTGCGCCCATGGGGCCGCCCTCGACGTAGCCGGTGGCAGCGGTGTAGGCGTAGAGGATGGGGGCGGCGGCGCCTCCACCCAGAACATTGATCGCCACATCGCAGGTCGTCTTGAGCTTCTGGCACGAATCCTCGAACGCCTCGGCTTCATCACCGCGCAACTGCCATTTGTCACGATCATTGGCCAGTGACAGATTGAGCTGCTTCTGCACATAGGCCGAGAGCCGCTGGGCTGTTGCCAAGTCGCGCACGCCGCCATTCTTGGCCAGTTGCGTGCGCATCTGCGCGCGGATGGTCTCGCGGTTTCCGCTCGGGGGGAGCATTTCGATCAACCGGTTGGTGCCTTGCACGATGCGTTGGTAAGCAGCGCGGTCGTTGCACCACTTGGCGAAGTCATTGGTTGCCTGGCGCTGGCAGTAGGTGTCGAAGCCGGTGTAGGTGTGGGTGTACTGCCCGGTCTGCAGGGTCTGGATGCGATCCTTCTGAAGCTGGATGTCGGCTTCGCGGGCCATGATCAGCCAATCAAAGTGCTTGCGGTCATCGGGAGTCTTGGCCGTCTGCATTGCCTGCTTGTAGCGCTCGATATCCTCCTGGTACTGGCCGATCTCCTTCTGGTACTCGCCGATGCAGCGATTGATCTCATCGGGGGACATGTTCAGGGACTCCGTCGGGGAAGACGGCGCCGGGGCGAGATTGGCGATCTGACCGGAATCGGGGCGGCGAAAGGGCGTAGCCGCGCCGGTGGGATCCCACCGGTAAACGTAGGTAATGACGGGACTGCGTTCGATCGGGAAATCCAAGGCCACTTCCAGAACATCCTTGAGTTTGCCGTTGAAGATCGTCGGTCGGGGCACCAGCATCTTCATCCCGTCGTTGTCGTGCTGGATGTCGGACCATATGTACGACTGGCCCTGGCGAAGCGTGAAACGCACGCGGATGTTCTGGGCTGTTGCGCGCGAGGCAAAGAGCTTGTCATTGGCCGGATCCCAGACGAAACGGCAGGCGAGCACCGACTCGGGCGCCTGAGCCCAGGCGGGCTGACACCCCTGGAGGTCGTCCGGCAGTGTCATCTCCTCGCCAACCGCCGCAGCGGCAGCGAAGGTGTCATCAACACTTCGCAGGAACGCCGCAGTTGCGGGATCACTCTTGTCCACCTGGGCGGGCGCCGCGTCCTTGGTGGCTTCGGCATCGGCCTGCTTCTTTGCCTCCCGCATCTGTCTGCGCAGACCTTCCCAAATTCCGATGGGAACAGGGGCCAGGCGCGAAGGGGGCTCGGCCCAGGTAAACCGAAGCGTGGTGGCGGGCTTGTCGTCCGACGCCACGTCGCTCATGCCGTCGCCACCGGCAGAGACGATGACATTGCCTTTGCGCTGCTGCGTTGCCTTGGGGGCAGGGGTGACGCGCTGGCCATCAACGGTAGCGGACCATGTGTTCCCGATGGTGCTGGGACCGGTGACGACATTCTCCAGGACCCAACTCCCTTCGTCCGTGCCCATGAGCGCGCGCATCTGGCGCAGAGCATCCTGGTGCTTGAGGGCAAGCAGCGCCTTGCTCTTGACCGGGTTGGGTGGATCACCCAGGGATAAGAGCAGATCGGTGACCTGAGACAGCCGCGCCTGATAGCTCGCTATCTCGTCCGTGAGCAGAGCGCTTTCCAGGAACATTCCATCCAAAGCATCGCTGCCATCTTCGCTGAAGGCAACCTGGGCCTCCTGCATCACCAGGTCGTAATCCACCGCGGCGGCGGCCATGCGGGCGCGCAGCGAGTTGTGCTCGGCCATCAGAGGGCCGGCCTTCCTGAAATAGTCCACGACCGGCTTGGTCGGGTTCTGCATCATCGCGCCCCACTTGGCGCCAAACTGCTTCTCCTGCTGAGGCGTCATCGGTCCGATCGTCAGGCGATGCATCTGCATGGCCGAGGAAATGGCCGCGCGCGGATGCAGGTCGGCGAGTTGGTAGAGGGCCGAGGTATCCACGGCCGGGGCAGGCTCCACATTGCGCGGCAGATCCATCGCCTGCAGCGTGCCCACGTTCGTCCAGAGAGTGTCGTTCCCCATCGCCTTGACGGCCTTGAGTTCCACCTTGATGTCAGCCGGCAAAGAGGCGATCTGTTTTTCGGTCAGTTCATCGGCGGCATCGAATTGCGACTGACCGGTCTTGGCCAGTGTGGGTGAGGGGGCAGTCACATCGCTTGCTGCAGTGCTGTCAGAGGAGGTGCCGGCATCCGGGGTGGCTGAGTCAACTGGGGTTGCCGGCGCTGCCGGAGCCATCGCGGTCGGCGCCGCCGCGGGCATGCCCGTGGCGCTGGTGCCAGCGGCGGCCCCGGCAGGCCAGCCTTCGACCCGCGCGCCCTGCAGGATCGCCAACACCTCAGGCGGAAGCGCATCGCGTTTCTCATCCACGCGAACCAGGACGGCGCAGAGTTGTGTGCCGCGCACGTAGGGGATTAGGAACATCGTCTGATCGCCGTTGCCGCTGCGAATGGACTCTGTCTGCGTGCCCGAAAAGGCAATGTTGGTCACCGGATTGTCGGTTTCCCCGAGGATGGCCTGCACAATCACCCCGGCTTTTGCGTTGTTGGCTTCCTCCGCCGTGGCGAACGTGCCCAGTGGCTTCTGCTGCGCCAGGATGACCTGCCGTGGAGCGCCGTTGCGGACCAGCACGACGCCGCCGGCCTGCTGCTCGACAGCAGCTTCGGCACGCGACCATCCTGCGGGCACGGGCAAGGAGACATCGGGGCTATCCGCACGCTGCACCTGCCCGGCTGGGGGCTGCGCGCCCGGAGGTGCGCTGACAGGTGCTGGCGCGGCGGCGGGCGCAACTGCGGGAGCGGCGTTCGGCGGCTGCGTTTGGCCTGCTGGCACAGGTGAAACCCCGCCGGCCTGCGAATCACTGGCAGAGACGATCGCCGGGAGTGCCGCCAGCAGACGTGCCGCTGGCAGGGGTAGCGATTCAACCACCTTCGATACGGTGATGACGGCAGTTCCAGCCGCTCGAGGGTGAATGAAAGTGACAGCGAAGCTTGTCTTCTGTCCATCAACATAGCGAATGGCCGTGTGGGGTTTGCCGCCCACCGTAAGCGTGATGATCTGGGCGCCGGCATGCAGTTGCACGTTGGCGCGAGCTTCGGCATCGCTCCAGCCAACACACTCCTGCTCGGTGGTGGGCTGGCGGTTGTAGCGACTCCAGACACAGGCCGTCATCGCCGGTTGGTCGCGCTCGGCGCTGCACTCAAGGATTGCCAGGACGGAGTCGGCCTTGTCGCGATCGCGGTCTACACGCTCCCATGCGGACGGGGCCTCAAACTCCATACCCTCCAGGTGAACCGTTGCGGCCTGGGACCAGATCGCGCAACCAAGAAGCCAAACCACCAGCACGGTAATGCGAACAGTACCCACTGTACCCTCCAAAGTTGGAACCGACAGAAGATCTGATGGCGTGAGGTCGGGCCGGGGTGGCCGGGCAAGGGATGTGGCAAATTGAAGCCACAATGGATCTCGTCCTGGTCCACAGAAACTAATAAGAGATTGCTTTTCTCTGGTCACGAGGCGACTGTACTACCGGTTGGGTGGAAGAGCAAGGGATGGGGAGAAATGCGGTCCTTCCCGCCCGTCCAGGCCCGGCTGCCGGGCCTGGACGGGCGGGAAGGACGGTCCGGGCAGGGCCGGAAGGCGGAAGAGCGCCGGGCGAGCCGGAAACCGAGCCGGGAGACGGCTGACGCGGGCACACCCCTACTGTGTCCTGGGCGGCCTGGCGTGGGTCAGAGGGCGGCGAGGAACTCGTCGGTGTCGACATACTCCAGTTCCAGCACGAGCTGGTCCTGGGTGGGCGCGGCGGCGGGCGGACCGAGCGCGGCGGTGTCCTCCCACAGGCCGCAGTGCCTGAGAATCTTCTCGACCACCGCAGGCTGGCTTCGGCGCTCAAGGAAAGACACTATTCTCATCCTCGCCCCGCACTTGGGGCACAGCAGGGGGTCGGTCTCGTATACCTTCTTGATCAGGGCGGCCCAGCGTTGCCGGCAGCTCTTGCGGTAGGCGCTGTCGTCGTCCTCGATGACGGGCTGGATGGTTGCGGGTTGCGCTGGGTTCTTGGCTTTGGCGCGGTGTCCGCGCGAGGCGTTCGAATACCAACCATAGTAGCGAATCTGCTGCGCGCCGGGGTCCGGAATATGCTGGGTGATCTCGGCGATGAAGTCCAGCGGGTCAAAGACCTCGAAGTTGCGCTTCACGCCCTGGCGCAGGTTCTGGTCGCCCAACGCCGGGAACGGGCGGCACTCGGCGTTGCCACTTCACTTCGTTCGTTCCTGACGTTCCGCTACGCTCCAGTCAGGCCGTCTCCCTTCGGTCGGCTTTCCGCACGGTACACGACCTTGCCGTCCGGGTTGAGGCTGACGATGCGGTCCAGACTGAACGGGCAGCGCACGATGTACTGGGTGAGCCGCTCGATGGCGGCGGTATCGCCGGCGTCGAGGCGCACGCTCTTATCCACGCTGAACCCGGAGTGTTGCCAGGTGCGCATCTGGCGACTCGCGCGGGTTGCGCGGGTGGTAGAACGTTGCGTTGTCGGCCGCCGCGGCTGCCATGTCCGGCCCTCGCGCCCAGACGGGAATAGCGATATACATATAAATATAAGCATATTCATAAACGGTTGGTTGCGGCGGTTATTGTGCAGGGTGCGGCAGGTTGGTGAGTTCAGTGGGGGCCGGCGCGCGACGGCCAGTGCGGTCAGGTCGTGGGCGGGAAGAAGGCCCACGATGGCGCGGTCAGGGCGGACCTGCTCGTAGTGGGCTCGCAGTGCGGTCCATGGGGTGGACCGCCAAGAGCCCATCCGGCGTGTCGCGGCGACTTGTCAGGCCGCAGTGCCTGAACGAAGGCGGAAGCGTTCGGGCGCCGCCGGACGTCTCGCGGCGGAGCTGGGCTGTGTCGCGAAAAGCGGACGCGCTGTGTCAGTGCGGCACGGGGATGGTGTCTTGCCCGGCGGTCTCCCGCCGGGACTGCGACACCACTACGAGCGGGGCCGCGATGCTGGGTGTGCCGGCACGGAAAGGGTCACTCTGGCCGATGGTAGGGCTGGAAGCGCAACGGGGCGTGCCGCTTGCCGTCCCCCACCTACGGGGTGTATTGTCTATGAGGGAACGAGTTCGGTGATGATTTGGAGTGACCGGCACGTGCGAACTGTTTACGTTGAAACCACGATAGTCTGACTTCACCAGGGAACGCCGGCTGCGGGCAGGCGCGTGCCCGTGCCGGTGATCACGAGCACGTCGCCTGCGGCGGTCGGGGCAGAGACCATCGCGTCCTTGCTCGTCGTCAGGGTCTTGCCGTCTTTGGTGACCTGGCACTCGGCGAACGGGTTCGCGAACTCGAGCGTCTGGCCGCGCTCGGACTCGATGCGGACCTCGACGGGCCGGCGGTTGCGCTGGAACTGGACGCTGACGACAAACCCGCCGCGCGCCCGGAGCCGGAACCGGCCCGCCCAGTCATTCGGGACTGCGGGCACGAGAACGATGGGGCCGCCGGTGAGCAGGTCGGTCTTTTCCGCGGTCGTGCGGCAGTGGCTCTGCAGCAGCGTCTCCTGCAGCGCTGTTAGGTTCACGCCCAGGGCGTCGAAATACGGCACGTCGGACACGCCGAGGTTGGAGCCTTTGAGGCCGGTGCCGGGCGAGTTCCAGCCGCCGTACGGGTACTTCTGGTGGCGGCGCACGTGGTCCATGATCACGCTGACTGTCTGCGGAATCCGCAGGCGCGCGGCTTGGACCGGGCACTGCGACCAGCCACCGTTGTTCGGGTGCTTGCGCAGTTTGAACGTGTTGACCGCGCGGTCGTACTCCGCTTTGGGCGACGTGGCGTCGAGCAGTCCGAACGGGAAGACGGCGTACAGCTCCGGGTTCTCCATGTTGTGGACGAGCCGGTCGTCGTACAGGTCGGCGGCGGGCGCGTAGCAGTCCACGGTGCGGTCGATGTGGTCGACAATCTGCGTCGTGTAGTTCGGCGTGCCGGGCGGGAGTTCCTCTTTCGTTGCGGTGCGGCGGACCCAGAATCCGGTCGGCAGCGGCGCGAGCTTGTCGAGTCGGTCGCGGACCACCTCGATGAGTTCGGGCTCGTAACCGAACTCCGTGCCGTGGTTGATGACCAGCCAGAAGCAGTACCTGGCGGCGGCCAGGTCGGGCGCCGGATCCTTGACCTTCCACCACATTTCCGCGGCATCGGAGACCATTGAGTGGTACAGGCCGTCGTTGCCCTTGCGGAGGTAGCTGAGGTAGAACAGCGTCGCTTCCTTGAGCCACGGCGCGGCCACGGTCCTGAGGTACTCCGTATCGCCGGTGTAGGCGACGTCATCGAACATGAGCTGAGTCAGTTCTACGGACTGCGCCAAACTGCGCGCGTTGTAGCCGGACCGGCAGGTCTCCATGCCGGTGTTGGCAACCGCCTTGTCGAGCGTGGCCTGGTCGAACGTCGAGACTGTCTTGGGTGTGATCGCGATGTCGGGCTTGAATGGCGTTGAGCCTTCCCAGATGCGGATGCCGAGCTTGCCCTGGCGCGCGGTGCCGTTTTTCCAGTCCATGAACTGGCGGTCGTAGAAGTCAAGGTATTCACGTGCGTACCGGAGCTGGTTGGCGGCGTACATGGGCCAAATCAGTTCGCGCGTGTTCTGCCACCAGTAGCCCCAGCCCCAGCTCCGGTCGTCGCGCTGGACCAGGCCTGGCCCACCGTTGAACTTGGTCGGCACGATGCTATTTGCCACGGATGCGTACGAGTAGAGGTTCGTGTACCACAAGCGCATGAGCCGTTCGGCGTCGCGCCCGTACAAGTCGACGTACGACGCGCGCCAGAACGTGTCCCACCACGCGAGGTGCTCCTGGAGGAGCGTGGCCTTGTCTGCCTTGACGGCGGCGTCCAGCAGTGACTTGGCGACAGCCTCCGGTTTACCGTCGTAACTCGTGGCACTGGCGATGACGAGCCAGTACTTGCCGGCGGGTTTGGCGTGGAGCGTGGCGGTCCGGTTCGTCTCGTCGTCCCCGGTCGTTCCCGTAGCCGCAATGACGCCGGTTGCGTCGGCGAACGCCACGACCGTGCCGACGCCCAGGTTGTACATCCGGTCGTTCGGATTCACCGTTGCGGGGTCCGCAACCGGCTTGCCGTTTTCGGCGTAGTCGTGCACCTCGCGTGCGACGATCGCACCGTTCTCGACCGCGACACTCATCTCCGGGCGCCAGATGGAGTACTCCGCCGTGACGTCGGTCGTCGGGCGCGTGTCCTCGATGGCGACCACGAGAGTGTTCTTACCCATCAGGCCGAACGCCTCGGCGGTCACGGTGCCGGCGTCGGTCGCGAGCGTCAGCACCACGCTGCCGCGCAGGTAGTCGATGCGTTGCTCGAAGCGCTTGATGGCGTCGGGGGCGATGCCGAACGAGAGGCGGACGTGGCCGGGCGAGTGCAGGGTCGGGCTGTTGTGATACGGCTTCTGCTCGCACGCGAAGAAATCGGACTTGGAGAGGTGGATCTGCCAGTCCGTGTCGTAGCGAAGCATGGCGGAGAGGTCGCTGGTGCCGACGGGCATGACGCAGGCGATGTCGTCGGCAGGTTTGTCGAAGCGCGGTGCGACCGCGGCCATGCGTTCGGCAATGGTCTTGGCGGCGATGTCCACGGGTGCGGGTTCGCGCACCACGAACGCCATTTCGATGGGATTCTCGGCGGCGTCCAGGACCTGGTTGAACACGGGCTTGCGGTCCGGCGCCAGCACGCTGAGCACGGCGCCCTGAAGCCGGTCCTGGCAGCAGTCGAGGCGGTTAAAGAGCACGATCCGCTCGACTGCGACCGCCGCGCCCAGGTCGACCTCCCACCACTCGCCGCCCTTGTCCCCGGCCGAGGACCAGAAGCTCGAGTCTTTCCCGAACGTGTACTCGACCACGCCGTCGACAACCTTGTCGGCCGTGAATGGTTTCATGGTTGACGACGCCTTGACCGGCTTGCCGACGGCGATGTTCTTGCCGTCGGCATGCACCTCGAGTTCGGCGAAGTGCAGGTACTGCCTGCTGTCCGGGCCGGACTCGATGCGCACGTACTGGCCGACGACCGGCTGGTTCGGTGCAGCGGTGGACGTCGGGCAGAGCAGGGGCGTGACTGTGATGGCGGCGAACAGGGCGAGGGCATGGCGCATGGTGCGTTTCCTGTGAGGTTTGCGAACGTCGCAGTCGACTGTACCGCCTGCCGCGGTGAGGTCAAGTGCGGCGTGGCCGATGGAGTGTGGCCCCTCCGGAAAAGTGGCGGGACCGGCTCGGTCCCGCGGGATGTCGGAGCGAGCCGCTCCGACCACTTTACCGGAGTTTCGGGTTGGCCCACTCGGCGTGGTCGCAGGCGATGCCGTCGCCGCCGTCGGTTGTCACCAGGCGCAATTTCTCCGCACCGGTGATGTCGATGCTGACGTCCTGCGGCTTGTCGCTGTACTTCAGGACGCCGCTCTCGAATGCGCGCTCCCACTTGCCGGCGCGGAACAGTTCGACAGCAAACGTCGCCGAGCCTTTCTTGTAAGCCTCTGCCATGGCGTCGTCGATGCCGATGACGGCGGTGAAGCGCTTCGCGTTGCGGAGTTCGCCGTCAAGCAGGTACGTGACGCAGGCGCGGTTGCCGTCCTTGCTGTCTTCCGGGTGCAGGAGGATACCCTTGGCGTGCCCGACGCCGCCGAGCCGGATCGGCTTGCCGGCGTAGTTCGTGTCCTTCTTCCAGCAGGGCAGGTACGCCGCGAGGTCCTGCTCGTCAAGGTCGCTGAGGAACAGGCCGCCCTTGCCGAGTCCCGTGGCCGTGTACGTGGCGGTGACCGTCTCGGACCGGGTCACCGTTTCACCGTCCGTGACGAACGCGGCAGCCTTCAGGGTGACGGTGTTCGTGACGTTCAGCGGGCCGGTGTAGGCGGGGGACTTGTCGCTGGGTTCGCTGCCGTCGAGGGTGTAGCGGATCACGGACTTTGAACCGCGGGGCAGGGGCGTCGGGGTCAGGCGCACGGTCAGGGGCTGGAGGAACGTGCGGGATGCTGGCGACAGTGTCGGCGCGTAGACCGTCAGCGGCAGCGCGGTGCGGTACTCGTCCTTGACCAGGCCGATCTGCTCGAACGGAATGCGCTCGAACCCGATCTTCGCGGCGGGCGAGTCGGCGCCGAGGCTGAAATCCTGGGCCTGCATGTCGCCAAAACCGGGATCGCCTTTGACGATGATGTTGCCGCGCTTGGCGAATTCCGCGGCGACCGCCTCATCGCCGTTCCGGTACGCCACCGACTTGCCGTTGCCGTCGAACGAGCCCTGGAACACGACGTCGGCGGCAATGACGTTGTTCTCTACCTTGCAGTCGTCCAGGGTCGCCTTGGGATCGAGCCGGAGGAAGAATTCGCCCGAGCTCACGTTGCGCCGGAGGATGTTATCCTTGGGCAGACGTCGCTGGAGCAGGTCATCGGCGTCGCTCTTGAAGTCCTCGGCCAGGCGCTGGAGCATCGGGTACCGCGTGCTGTAGGGCGGTTGGTCGTAGTTCACGGCTTTCAGGTTTTCGACCATGTGCCAGTCCCCGCCCATCTCAAACTTCTTCGGATCGCCCCAGGCGCTGAAGCTGAGGCCGCCGCACTTCATGAAGACGTTGTTCTCCACCAGCATGCCGCGGCCGCTGTTGGTGTGGAACACCTGGTCCACGTCGTAGAACACGTTGCCGTAAAGGTGGATGCCGCCGCAGGGCAGGTCCGGGTAGATGACGAAGCACCCGAGGTTGCCCGGGCCATGAATGTGGTGGAAGTAGTTGTAGCGGAACTCGTGCCCGAGGATGGTCCAGTCGCCCATGGTGTAGGTCACGCCCACGTCGCCGGTCTCCAGCGCGATGCGGGTGAACTCGGTGTACTCGATCACGTGGTCATTGCCGCCGTAGCCGATGCCCTCGTGCGGGCCGTCGTGAATGTAGCAGTGCGAGATGCGGTTCCCGACGCCGTTGAGCTGCACGGCGGGCTTGTACGTCTTGAGAATGCGCGCGAAGTGGTGGATCTGGCAGTTCTCGACGTAGTTTCCCGCCGGGGTCAGGGTCTTGCGGTCGCCGCCCGCCAGGCCGATGCCGGTCGAGGCGACCTCGTACACGTCGCAGCTCCTGACGCCGTTCTGTGTGCCCCCCTGGATGTCGATGGCCGTGTTGCCGACGTTGCGGACGGTGCACCCGGCGATCTCGTTGTGGGTGCCGCCTTTGACGACCACGGCGCCGGCGCGGGAGCACTCGAACGTGATGCCGCGCACAGTCACATGCTGCGTGTTTTCCAGCACCAGCATCGGTTTCTGGAACTCAGGGAAGAACACCTCTGCTTTGGCAGTTTCGCAGGGCATCCAGAAGTAGAGCACCCCGGTCTTGCGGTCCAGGTACCACTCCCCGGGTTGATCGAGTTCCTCGAGTACATTCAGGACGTAGAAGCGCTGGCCCTTCTTGTAGCCGTAGCCGTGATAGGGCGGCTCGGGCCAAATCTCCTTCTTCTCGAGGTCGAGCTTCTGGATGCGGTGGTACTGGTCGCTCCAGTCGTGGACCCAGTAGCCGTGCACCCAGACATCGCTGGTGTCCTTCCATTGCGCCGGGCGATCGCCGTCGTAGGTGAACCGACCGTAGTGCACGAGCTTCTCGTGCTCGTACGGTTTCTCGCCGGTCTGGGGGACATCCGCGATGCGCATGAAGTCCCCGGTATTCGGGTAGCGTGCCAGGGTCATGTACTGGCCGTTGCAGACCAGTTCGGCGCGCGCCTTGCCGCCGACCGCGGCGACGCTGCCAAGGTCGCTGGCGCCGGCGGCCTTCAGGTCCGCCTGGAGCACCTTGCCGCGCGCGACCGGGTCGAGGCGCTCCAGGACGGCCGGGTCGGTGACGGGCGTCCAGCCGGTGATGGTCTTGCCGCCCACGAACCGTACCGCGTCTTTACCGCTGGCGCGGTAGACGATCGGCGCGTCGGGTGTGCCGGAGTCCTGCGCGGCGAGTTCAATGGTACGCTGCAGTTCGTATATGCCGCCGCGGATGCCGACCGTGAGGCCGCCTGCGGGCAGGGCCCCGGCGGCCTTGCGCTTGCGGATCTCGTCCCGGGCCCGCTCCAGCGTCGCGAACGGCCCGTCCGTCTTGGTCGCATTGGGTTCGGCAAGCACTCCCGACCAGGCATCGCTGCCGTTGGTGGCCACGTAGTAGTCGGCCGGTGACTCGGGCGCCACTGCGGACTCCGCAGCGCCACGCGCGATCTGGTTCCCGGTCGCGAAAAGCAGCGCTGCCATACCCGCCAGGCGACAACCCAAACCGAGCTCGAGTCTCATGGTTCGTTTCCTTTCCTGCTGATATCGAATGGGTATCGTGCGGGTATATCCGGCCTTGCGGGAAGACGGCCTCAGACGGACGGACATCGGGCACGGCGCCGCTCGTAGTGGTGTCGCAGTCCCGGCGGTGGTCCGCCGGACAAGACACCATCCCCGGGCCGCGCCGCCGCAACACGCCAGATGGGCTCTTGGCGCTCCACTTCGTTGCGCGCACTGCGAGCCCACTACGAACGGGCGCATCCTGGCGCCCACCGCACCGCTTGTTCTCTCTGTGGGCGCTCCAGGTCCGAATCGGCACGCAACGTGGAACGCCGGCGCGTATTCTGCCCGGGTCCGCTCACTCCACCGGCTTCACCTGCACGTCGTCGATCTCCAGCACGCCGGTGGCCTGCCACAGGCCGACCCACAGTACCAGGTAGCGCATTTCGGGGGTCGGGGTGACGGTCGTCTCCAGCGTCTGCCAGTCCGAGTCCTGCGCCAGGGCGGGTCCCGGCAGACTGGGCAGCGGCTGCCCGTCGGCACTGCAGGGGGAGATGACCACGCGCGCGTTTTGCCAGGCGTCCGGGCCGCACTTCAGGCCGGTCGCTTTCAGGCGTGCGGAGACGCGCAGGCTCTTGCAGCCGGGCGGCAGCCGGAGATTGGTGCGGATGGTGGGCATTGCCTTCGGGTTGGGGTTGGTTATTCTCGCCCAGTGATTGCCGGCCTGTTCCGTGAACTGCGCGACCATGGGCCACTCGCCCCAGCCCTGCGGGAGTTTGCCGTCGGCCGAAAGTGTCTCGAAGTTGCCATCAACGAAGCCCGATTCCGGGTTGAAGCGTACGATGGGACCGGGGAACAGCGCCGGTTTCTCTACGGGCGTGATGGTTACGTCGTCCAGGCCCATGACTCCGGTCGAGGCCCACAGGCCCGGTTGCAGGTGTAGCGCGGTGGCGTTCTTCGGGATATCCACGGTCACGGTCTGAGTTACCCAGTCTGAATCGGCGGTGAGCAACGGGCCTTGCGGATAGCCCGCGTCCTTGTTGTCGGCGGTGCGGAAGTTCAGGATGCAGCGCGCGTTATGCCAGCCTTCGGGACCGACCTTCAGGGTTGTCACCTTGATACGTGCCGAAACGCGCAGCGCGCCCCAGTCGGGATCGAGCTTGAGTGTTGCCAGCGCCCACGCGGACTGCTTCGGGTCCGTGTTGGTGAACTGCATGTAGTGGTTGGCGCCCTCAGCCTTGAGTTCGGCGCCGGGCAACAGTTTCCACCCCTTGGCGGCGTTGCCCTCGAGTTGCTCGAAACTGCCTTCGGGGAAGACGTTGACGGGTTCCGGCGGCGCCGCCATGCCGGTCACATGGAGCGACGCCGTCAGGCAGGCGGCTAGGGCGATGGAGAGATGTCTGCGCATGTGAAGCTCCTCCTTTGCATGGGACCTATGGGACCCATGAGTCTCATGTGTCCCATCTGACAGGTCCGACGCGTCTGACTGTCAGACCCGTCGGACTGGCTCTCAGGTATGACCGCGCGAGTGGCCACGCACCCACGCCACCAGGTCACTGGCTTCGTCTCTGCTCGAACAGTTTGCCCGCAGGATGAAGCGACCGCGTGTGAACTCGCCGATGTGGTCGCGGATTTCCGCAGGTGTGACTTCCGTGTCCACCGGCATGCCGCCGACCTGGCTCGAAAGATAGCCCAGATTCGCGGCGGTGCGAGGCTGGTTCGGGTCGCCGCTGATCTGCAGCACGGTCAGGCCGGGGATGGCCGCCATGTTCGCGTACTGCTGGCGTCCGAGGTTGTGGTGATGGATGTAGCCGCCGCCGCAGGCCGCGATGACCCGGGCGGTGCGCGGTTGACCGAATTGCCGGTAGATCTCGGGCGAGCACAGGTCCGCGGCGTCTTCGAGAAGCAGGACGCCCTGCGGAATCCAGGCGTTGAAGGTCAGCGTGCCGCCGTGCGGATTGCGCAACGCGGCCTGGACGGTCCGGACATTGCGGACGGCCTCGTCGGTGAGATGATCAAGCAGTCGGTGGAGTCGGTCCGGCTGTTCGTAAAACGCGGTGAACAGTTCATTGCCCATGATCAGGTTAGCGACGTCGAGCGGGCTCGGGTTGGGGTAGGGGTCGACGAGGAACGCGCCGTCGGCCTTTTCCGAGATGTAGCGTCCTGCCTCGATGAAAACCTGCGACCAGAACCGGTTCGGGTCGTAGCGCACCGCCTCCCACTCCGCCCAGGTCGTCAACGCGTGGCCCATGTACGAGGTGTTGTCGGTGAACACCAGCGGCACGTCTGCGTACACCGCACCGAACGCGCCGAACCCGTAGTGCAGCACGATGCCGGGGATCCAATCGTCGTCCACCGCGGCGCGCCGGGCGACCTCGAAGCGCATCCGTTCCACCAGCATATCCCAGTAGCGGCGGTGCTCGGCCATGCTCGCGAAGTCGAACGTGCGCAGGTCGAGTGCCGGTAAGCTACGCTCGTCGGGGAACTGCGTGACGACGAGCAGGCTGCCAGGACGTGGGTCGGCGTAGAAGCGGTGGTAGCGGTCCAAGCGTGACGGTAAGTTCATGTCGGAGGCAACCTCTCCATTGTCCCCACCCGCAACGGTTCTCTGCGCTGGTGGGAATGTAAGGCGGGGAACCGTGCCCGTGCAAGCACGGATTGCGCAAAAGTGGTGTTGGATTGCGCAGAACGTCCGTCTATGCCGGTGCCGTGAACGCCAGCGCGTGTCGCCGCGATTCCACCGGTCTGCGGAAGCGCGTGCTCGGTGATGCGTCAGCTAAGGGTGGAGCACAGACCCCTGCCACCTTTTGTGGCAGGTGAACGGGTTCATTGGCTACTTCGCCGCACCTCGTTCCCTCTCTTCCCTTTCCCCCGTCCGCCGCCGGCGGACGGGGGAAAGGGAAGAGAGGGGGGGGGCGCACGTTTGGCGGGCGAACCCGATTCACCCGTGGCACAAGGCCACGGGGGTCTCACGCATGGGCCTGCACGCCGTCGTTCCACCCGCGTCTCCCATGTTACTCGCGGAGGGGGTGTTCGCGTTGCGGCGCGTGTTTCGGCGTGTCGACACTGTGTGCGGATGGCAACGTCATGCGCCCGCTCGCTGAAGCGTCGCTGCAACTTCCGCCTGAAAGGCGGGACTCAGACGGAAACGCCAGAGTAACAACCCGATATGATCGGGCGGTCTGCCGCCCGGGGGGCGCTGACGCATTACCGTGCTCGGCCTCGTGAGCATTGCGCATTGCCTTCTCGACCTGTATCTTGTGAATTCTTGTCACATCGTTTGGCAAAACAGGAGGGTGTATCCGATGCCGAATCTGAAGATCGCGATCATGGTGCATAACCTGAAGCTCGGCGTTTACGAAGGTATGAAGGCGGCCGCTGACATGGGTGTGACGGGCGTGCATCTGAGCGTCACGGTGCCCGGGTTCCGTCCTGACGATCTGGACGCCGCGGCGCGGAAGAAGCTGCTGGCGCACGTCAAGTCGCTCGGGCTGGAGTTTTCGGCGCTGTCGGCGTGGGGCGGCAACGTCGATCTCGGCAAGGCGGAACCGCACGAGGAACACCTCGAGCAGGGCCGGCGTATTCTGGAACTGGCGGTTGACCTGGAGTGCCGCATCTGGCAGGGCCACTGCGGGGTCATGCCGCACTCCGCGTCCGACCCGACCTGGGCACGGTTCGTGGAGAACTTCGGGCGTCTGTGCGAACACGGCGAGAAACTGGGCGCGTGTCTGGCTGTCGAGACCGGGCCCGAGCCGCCGGCCATACTCAAGCGCATGATCGACGAAGTGGGCAGCAAGGCGCTGCGGGTGAACTACGACCCAGCCAACCTGATCCTCTGGCCAGCCAGGTATGCGCAGCAGGCGGGGCAGGCCTTCGACCGCGAGAAAGCCTTTGCCGAGTACATGCCCAGCGAAGGTGCATCGGTTCTCGGTCCGTACGTGGTGCACACCCACGCGAAGGACGCACTGGTGCACCCGGACGGGCGCCGGCAGGAAGTGCCGCTGGGCGAAGGTTGGGTGGACTGGCCGCGCTACACCGCACTCTTGCGCGAGAACGGGTTCAACGGCTACTTCGCCATCGAGCGCGAAGCGGGCGCGGACCCGGTCGGCGACGTGCGCCGCGCGGTCGAGTTCCTGAAGACACTGTGAGCGCGAAGTGTCCGGCTGCCGGAGCTGTGCTGGGCGCGGACAGGCGGAGACGCATCCTATGACGGAGACCGAATCGGTCCAGGCGCAGTTGCGCCAGTTGTTCAGTGCGCAGCGGCTGGGGGTGCTGGCCTCGCAGAACGAGGGGCAACCGCACACCAGCCTGGTCGCGTTCGCCGCGACCGCCGACCTGCGGCGCCTGGTGTTCGCTACCACGCGTGCCACGCGCAAGTACGCGAACTTGAAGGCGGACGCGCGCGTCGCGCTGCTCGTCGACAACCGTTCGAATCGGGAGGCTGACTTCCACGAAGCCATGGCGGCCACGGCGTACGGCAGTGCGGTCGAGCTGTCGGGGGCGGAGCGGCAGAACGGCTTTGAGCTTTACGTTGGCAAGCACCCGCACCTGCGAGAGTTCGCCGCCGCGCCGAACTGCGCGTTGCTGGCGATCGCGGTGCAAAACTACTCCGTGGTGGACCGTTTCCAGCACGTGATCGAATTGCCGGTGCCCCCGTGACCCGGTTGTTGCCCGTCTCAGAACTGTCCTTGCGCCTCGGCAAGGTTCTGGGCAAGGTTCTGGACAAGGTTGGCACCGCAGCGATTGTTAGACGATCAGTATCTCCATCCATGGCGTGGCTATACGCGAGTTCACGAGGTGCTGACATGATCAGATGGTTGGCCATAGGGTTGGCGATGGGGTGGCTGGGAACGGGTGTGTGCGTACGCGCCGAGGAGGGCAAGACGATGATCTACGACTTCACGATGAAGGACATTGACGGGAAGGACGTGAGCCTGTCGGATTTCAAGGGCAAGGTATTGCTGCTTGTCAACGTGGCCAGCAAGTGCGGTTTCACGGGCCAGTACGCGGGACTGGAGGCGCTGTACAAGGCGTACGCGGCACGCGGGTTTGTCGTGCTCGGGTTCCCGGCGAACGATTTTCTGTGGCAGGAGCCGGGCACTGAGGCCGAGATCAAGAGCTTCTGCACGCTGAACTACGGCGTGACCTTCCCGATGTTCGCGAAGATATCGGTCAAGGGCAAGGACATCCACCCGCTCTATGCGTTCCTGACCGCGAAAGAAACCAACCCGAACTTCGACGGCGCCATCTCCTGGAACTTCAACAAGTTCCTGATCGGACGGGACGGCGCCATTGCCGGCCGGTTCGGCAGTCGCACCAAGCCCGACGACAAGGACCTGGTCGCGGCGGTGGAGAAGGCGCTCGAGGCGCCGGCAGCGGAGTGAGAACATGCGTCGGTGGATGATGATGGCTTCGTTGACAATGGCTGGACTGGCCGCGCAGGCTGAGACGCCTTCGCCGGGGCCGTTGAGTTTCACGATGACTGAGACCCGTGGCGCGGCCGGGCCACGGTTGGCCACCGTGAGCTTCCCCTTTGCGAAAGGCGAGGCGCCGACGCTGCCGGGAGTGTCGGTGACGGGGGAGGGCGGCACGCTCCCGGCGCAGTGCCGCGTGTTGCACCGGCATCCGGACGGGTCCGTGCGGCGGGCGCTGGTGCGGTTCGTGTGGGCCCCGCAGGCAGGGCAGAGCGAGAGCTTCACGCTCAATCTGCTCAATAGCGCAGCCACGGCGCCGGGGCAGGTCCGCGAGGTGAAGTCGGATTTATTTTCGTTGCAGGCGGGCGGGCGGACGGTGCGGACGGCGGGGTTGGGACTGGTCATTGGCCGCGACGGCAAGGACGAATGCCGCGTGAGCTTCCGCGGCGTCGAGTTTCCGCAGCGATTCCTGGGGCCGGAAGTGCGGGTGGTCGAGGACGGACCGTACTTCTCCTGGCTCAGCCTCACCTACTATGGTGGATACTGGAATGTGTACGTGGACGTGCAGGCGGACGCGACGGGGCAGGTGCGCGTCGTCGAGCGCCTGCGGCGGACGTACGGGGGGGCGGTGCCGATCCCGGCCTTCGGACTTGAGGTGAGCGGGCTGCCGGCGGATCTGACCACGGACAAGCCTGAAACGCTTCCCTATGCGGGCGTCCTGGCCGACGGGCCGCGGCATTTGCGGTTCGGCTTGGGCACCGCGGCGACCGTGATCGCGTTGCCGGACGGGGCGCAGATCAGGCAGGGCCGAGTCAGTGTCACTGGTACGGAAGGCCGAGCACGGTTCACACTCACGCGCGATGCCTCCCTGGACCAGAGCGTAGTGGAGGCGCACAAGCAGTTCCGCGAGGGGCAGGAGCGGGCCGTGGAGGTGCTGCTGCCGCCGCCGGGACAGGAGCCGCTGACGTGCGCGAACGAAATTGCGGCGCAGCGGCGTTGCGTGGCGGTACTGGGCAAGGCGCCTGTCGAATACGGCAAACTGCAACGGGTGCGTGAACTGAACGCCGAGCATGCGCTCAAGCTCGCCTGCCGCGACGGCGACCAGTGGGGAGACCTGACGGTATCGGTGAACCGGTTGACCCCGAAGTGGTCCATCACCGGGTTGACGCGGATTGACACCGGCCTGGACATGCTCGAAGACTACTACCGCGGCGGCGATGCGCGGTTGCGCGACCTGACCGTGAATTGGGCCGAGAACTGGGTCAGCCTCAAGCAGTACCGCGGCTGGGACATGAACTCTTACGGCGGCGAGCGGTACACAATGGGGGCGTGGGACGCCATGTCCTCGTTCATCCAGAAGGGCATCCTGATGGTGGCGTACGCGTATGAGGAGACCGGCGATCCCCGATACAAGGCGGCGGCGCTGAGCTTTGCCGATCGGATCGTGGAGCAGCTCAAGACGCGGTGGTTCGTGGCGGGGACGAGCGTGTCGCCGACGGCCATCGGCAGCGATGCGAACATCAGGCCGGCGTACATGGGAAGGGATTTGGTTCTGATGTACCGGTGGACCGGCGACCGGCGGTATCTGGAGGCGGCGAAGAGCATCTTCTACGGTCTGGCGGCACTGCGTACCAGCGGGCACGGGTTACTGCGGGAGGGATATGGCGATCCCTACTCGCCCTTCGAGCGACTGGTGACCGGTACGGATTTGGGGGTGACTGAGGATAACTCCGATCACCTCAAGCCCTACATCCTCGAGTATCTGGTCGAGGGGGCGCAGTACGTCTGCGAGGAGACGGAGGACCCGGTCGCGCGCGAGACCATGGTCACTCTGAGCGATTTCATGCTCGGGGCCATGCAGGACGGGGGCTTCTGGAATTACGCGCAACGCCATGCCGCCGAGGGCAACAGCATCGGCCACATGACGATCGAGATCGCGAACGGGTTGCTGAAGAGCTACGCGCTGACCGGCGACATGCGCTACAAGGATGCGGCGTTTGAGGCCTACCACTGCATCATCAAGGCATTCGACACCTATGGCTCGACCCTCGAAGGCGTAGTGCCGCCGCCCGACCGGCATTACTTCTACCCGGACGATCACTGTCCGCTGGACTTCTACCGCGGCGCCGTGAGGATCGACAACATCGGCCGCGATCCGACGGCGTACCTGTTCACGGCCATGGACCGGATGCTGCGGATCGACCCGAAGGCGGACGAATTCCTGCTGTCCGCGCCGACGCACCCGCGCCATACGTGGCTGATCGAGCAGGTGCCCTTGGGCGGACTCGACGTGGCCCATGAGATCGGGCACAACTTCATCGCCCGGATTGATTTCGGTCGCGCCGGCGACCAGGAGAGCAGCGGCAAGTCGGAACTCGTGCTGCTCGAGGATGGCAAGCCGCTGGGCCCGGCGCACTCGCTGCACCAGGTGATTCGCGATGAAGGCCGGGGGCGCTACAGCCACTGGACCCGCAACTCGCTGTACTTTTCGACGGGCGACAACACGGACCCGCTGACCAATGGACGCAAGTACACGTGGTACTTCGGACCTGTAGAGCAGATCCCCGCGGCCGACGGGCAGCAGTTGGTGCCGACGGTGAACGTGGCCTTTGGCGACCGCAAGCCTCACCCCTCTGTCGCGTTGTATGAGCGGGGCCTGCAGGCGGAGCGCGAGAAGCGGTATGAAGATGCCATTGCCGTGTGGGAGGAAGTGCTTGCGCAGTGGCCTGACTGCGCGCCGGAGTTGTATCGGCAGATCGGGCTCTGGGAGGCTGCGGGAAAGCCGGATGAGATGGTGGCGACGTGCCGCCGTTTCCTGAAGACCTTCCCGGACAATGACCGGGCGCCCGAGGCGCGGATGAAGCTGGTGGCGTGGTTGCTGACGCAGGGCCAAAAGGACGCGGCGCAGGAGTTACTTGAGGAACTGGCCCGGAGCGCGCCGGGGACGCCATGGGGCGAGGACACGGCGGTGCAGTTGTGGCGGGAGTGCGGCGTGGGCGCGGCACCGGCGACGATGATCCGCGCCGTGACGGGGACCCCTCCGCAACCGCAGGCGCTGACGGCGCTGCGGGCCGCGGACGGGCTCGTGTCGGAGGTCTCGCCGCAGATCGGCGCCGCCTATGATGACGAGAACTTGTACCTGAAACTCGTGCTGCCGGGAGCCGCGGCGGGCGCGGCAGAGAAGCTTGCGCTCTTCGTGGACCCGAGCGGAACGATGACGAGCTACCAGGTGTATGTGGTGAGCCAGGATGGGACGACGAGCGAACGGCCCGCAATGTGGCACAACCGCCTGCAGGGGTACGAACCGGGGAAAGGCTGGCAGGCGAAGGTGACCCAGGGGGAAGGTTGGACCGCCGAGGTGACCATCCCCTTCGGCAAGCTTGGCCGCACGCCGCTGCCGGGGCAGCACACCTGGCGGCTGGGGTATCGCTGGGAGAGCACGCGTGGCATCATGCTCTGGCGTGCCGCGATGCCGTGGTACGTGCGGCCGCATGATTGCGGGTGGGTGGTGTTCGAGTGAATGGTTCTTGACCGACGCAGGCGGCTGGTCTCGGGAGTGCCGAGGATGCTGCGATACGGGTTGGCCGGCGGGATTGGCCTCTGCATCGCCCTTCTCGGCCTGCAGTCCTCCGGTTCTATCGTTGGCCAGCCGGCCGGCGGGTTCGATGCGGTCCTACGGCTCGACCGCATTGACCCAGGACGGCTCGACCCCAGACTGTCCCACCTCCATGGGCAGCATCTCCGACAGAGTCGGGCCGTGGTCTTGAACCTCGATTACCCGCTGGGCTTCTGTTCGTACCACATCTTGACCGAAATCCTCTCCCGCCTCCGGGATGTACGGGGCGTCTTCATCCTGGGGAAATCGGCGGCCATGATCGGCCGTTTGGGCGACGTTCTGATTCCAACCGAGGTCCGCGACGGGCACTCCGGCAACCTCTATCTGCTCCGCAACTGCTTCACCGCCCGACACCTGGTTCCGTTCCTTAACGATGCGGCGGTGTTTGACGACCAACGCTCGGTCACCGTCCGCGGCACGTTCCTGCACTCCAGAGAAACGATCAGGCATTTTCAGCGGCAGGACTTCACCGACATCGAGATGGAAGCGGGGCCTTGCCTCACGGCGCTGCACGCGCGCTTCGGCGGCAGCCCGGGCTCGGACGGGACCGTACTTCATGTGGAGCCACCTCCAGGTTTCCACATTGGGTTGCTCCACTACACTTCGGATGTGCCGTACAGCGTCCGTGCCAGCCTGCTCAGCAGTCGTCTGGGTCTGACCGGCCTGGAAGCCGCCTACGCCGGCGCCCTGGCCATCCTGAAGTTCATCTTGGAGGAGGCCCAGCGGTCGGGCGGCAGCGGCGACGCAGAAGCGGCGAGGTGAGAATGCACCGGGAGTCGGGAGCTTCGAGATCATCGGAATCTTCGATGTCATCGAGCCGAAGATACCGAAGAACTCGATGATTTCGAAGATTCCGATGATCTCGTGTCTCGCTGGAACTCCATCTCGCGTGGGGACTGCCCCTGCCGGTGTCGCGTCGGATGGCAGCATCCATGGTCTGGCGCCGTCAGTACTCCCGTTGCGGCAGAGACGCGTCGCGATGGTAGGGCGGGTCTTCGTGCGCGGGGATCGGGTCCTCGGGGAAGTCACGCCGCCACCGGTCTCGCTCCTCGTCGTCCGCGTAGTACTTGAGCCAGATACGAGTGTCCGCATCGCTGCACCCGCCGAGCAGGTCGAGGTGGCAGGCGGAGTCCGGGTCGGGCGGCATGAGTGTGGTTTCCTCGTGGAAGACGCGCGTGACCAGGAGCGTGTAAAGCTCGCGGTCGCTGAGGTGGTTGGTGCTGTACAGGAACACGCGGCGTTCGGCGAGTTTCGTGACGATCTCGGTCAGTTTCGCGGCAATTTCCGCGTCGGTCATCGAATCCGGGCCCGGCATGACGACCCCGGTCCGGGTCAGTTCCGCGAAGTGCGTGCCGCGCGGTGCCGTCTCAAAGGCGAGCACGCGTTCGAGAAAGGCGGCCTCGAGTGTGGGGTCGAGCCGTCTGCCGGGCGGTGTGAATGACACGCCGCTCATGTCCTCGATTTGCCGCTTCAGCGAGGCGATGTGGATCTCCTGGTCGATGTCCGCCAGTCCGAGCGACGTGTTCTGGGGCTTCGGATCTTTTTTCGTCCTGCGCATGATGTACCTCTTCCTTCCTGGCCTTTGCCCTGGGGTGCGAGTCCCGCGGCCCGGTGAACCGCGGCATCACTACTAGAATAGCACTTATTTAATAGTATACAAGTGAAGACAGGGAAGTTTTGCACCAGTCTCTGGGGCCTGCCAATGCACTGGTCTTGCGCAGGAACGGCGGCGGGGGGGGATTCGGGATCATCGGAATCTTCGAGATCTTCGGCTCGATGACATCGAAGATCCCGATGATTCCGACGCTGCCGCTGGCATTCCCCGCACGCCAGAAGCTCGATTAGGGGCGCGCTTCTCGAGCGGCCGCGCTGGGCGCGACTACCGCAAACCCCACTTGCTCGCGAGGTAGGCACGGACGCGCTCCTGCTCGTCGGGTTTGAGTTCGCGGCTGTAGGCGAGGATTTCGGCAATCTGACCGGTGAAGAACGTCTGGTAGCCGGGCGAAAAACAGCCGATATGCACCTGCTTGGCCCAGCGGTCGGCCTGCACGAATACGGCTTGGCGCGGGCCACCGGTCTCCATGCCCTTGACGCTGGCGCAGAGGCCGCTGATGTAGTCGAAGTCCTTGCCGTCGCTGGCGGTGAGGATTCGGGGATCATGATTGACTTCGGCGCCCTCGACTGGGTTGCTGAACACCGCGAAGATGGTGGCGGTGATCTTCTGGTCGGACAGGTCCGGGAGTTCGAGCCGGGTTGAGGCCTTCTCGTCGAAGCGCAGCGCGGGCTTGCCGTTCAGGCCGTCCGGCGCAAGTCCCGGGCGATTCGCCGGGCTGTCCTGGTGCGCGTCGCGGCCCTTGCCGCTCTTGTCCTTCCACAGCGATACCTTGCCGGTTTCGTCCTTGGTGACGGTCGCGGCGTCTGTGGCGTCGAGCCAGACCTCGAGCTTGTCGGTGGGCGGCATGGGCAGGGCTGCGAACTCCGCGGAGAAGACGAGCACGCCGCCGTTGGACACCTCGTAGGTAGCAGCACCCGTGCCGCGCCAGATGACCCAGGCGTCCGGGGCGGTCTTCTTCACGCCCAGGTTGAGCAGGATCAAGGGGGCCGTTGCGGGTGTGAACCCGCAGGCTTCGAACGGAATGCGCCATTCGCAGGACCAGTGGTCCGCGGCAACCGTCGCCTTGTATGCGACCGACTTCTGCAGCAACGCGACCGCCTGGGCCGGTGCGCCGCCGTAGTCCTGGCTGACAAAGTGGCCGTCCGGGAATCCGTACAGGGTCAGGATGGCGCCGGGCTTGGTGCTGAGGCCGTCCTGGAATGCGATCTCCGCACCGTCCTCCTGGCCCCATGCGTGCGAGGATGTCGCCAGAGCCGCGGCGTTCTTCACCGGATGCTTCATGGCGATATAGAGTGCGGCATCATCGTACGCGAGCCATGCCTGGCTCGGTGGCGCGGCGGTCAAGGTCGCGTCGTAGGACTCGGCCATGACAAGGGTGCGTGCGGCGTCCGCAGTCGGCCAGTCGTCGAGTTTGCCGTCGAGCGTGGGCGGCGCCGGAATGCGCGTCGCCTGGAAGAATGCGCGGGGCCGGTCGATGGTCTTGGCGGCTGCCGCTCCCTTGGTGTGCGGATACTTATCGTTCGGGCGCGCGCAGGGCCGGTTCGTGGGTTCGGGCAGGACCATCTTGCCCCACCAGTGCTTGCGCGGCGGGACGCCGACGCGGGACCAGTCGATAGGCTGGCTTGCCTTCTCGAGGCTGAATGCGTCGATGGCGCCAATGGGCACGGCGAGGGCGGAACGGACCACGACGAACAGCGGTTGCGTCCCGGCGACCGGCTCGAGCGGAGCGACGAAATTGCTGATGTTGTCCGCCGTCCGCGTGCAGCGCGGGTAGAACTCGCCGATCTTGTCGCCGTCTCTCGCCCCGACTCGGAGCTCGAACTTCACCTCGTTTTTCTGCAGCGCGATCTGGCCGCGGTACTGCTCGAAGCGGAAGTACTCGAACTCGCCCACTTTCTGTTTCGGGTCGGGCGAGCGGAAGACGAGGAAAATGTCGTGCGTGCCTTTTGCATCGACAGAGACTTCACCGGTTGCCGTCTGGTAGATCTGGATATTTCCGCCGCGTGAAACGTCCGTCTGCGGCAGGCTGACTTGGCCGACCAGCGGGCCGTCGACGCTGTCGAGGTGCACTTCGACCTGGCGCGGTTCGGCCTGATCGTTGCCGTAGATGGCGCGGAAGCGCCGGTAGCCGTCGCCCAGCGGCACCTGGTTGAACCGGATCCAGCTCCCGTCGGTGACGTTGCGGATGAACGTCCACTGCTGGCGGACGGTCGGGGCCGCATCGTCGCGGGTAACGGCCTCCATGATCAGCGGGTCGGTCACCTTCTGGTGGCGAGGCTTGCCGCGCGCGGCGCGATCGGTGTTCAGCTCCTTCACGTCGCCGGCGAAGCGCATGACCATGGACTGCCAGCCGGGCGTGAAGTCCACGTTGCCGAGGCAGAACCAGTCGCCGTCCTGCATGCCGTTCAGGCCGGTTGCGGACTTCGCAATTCCGGCGGATTGCGCCGTGCAGGCTTCGGCTTCGATCGGAAGCTTGTCGAGTTGCGGCCAGGCCGGCACGGGCGGCGGGGCATCGAAGTCGTGCCCGAAGCGGAACGGCTTGCCGTCAGGGAAGTCCTTGGCGGTGAGTTCCGCACAGGTCCGTTCGAACTCAGGGTGGAAGAGGTTGTCGTGCTCGTGCACGTCGACGCACATGGTGTTGTACCAGAGCCCGCGCTGCAGCGAACCGGGCGCGGCCCAGAGCAGGTTGTGATGCAGATCCACGTCGCAGGACCCCGCGTCGAGATAGACGATGCCGAGTACGTTCCAGCGCATGGCGGCCAAGTCGTAGGAGTCGTGCATGACGTTGTAGATGACCTGCGAGTTCAGGCCGTTGAGGGTGCCGCCACTGCAGTAGTAGCCGGTGAGGAACCCGGCGTCCTTGGTCTGGAGCATGCCGTTGTAGAGGTGGTTGTGCGCGAACAGCGTCGCCATGTAGTCCATGGAACTGCGCGTGCGCGACGCGGTGCTTGGGCCGTTGCCGTAGAAGTTGAAGAAGTGGCGGCCGGCGTTGCGCATGGTGTTGAACGTGATCACGTGCCCGCCGACGAGGAAGTTCTCGTAGTCATTGAAGTCCGAGACCGCGTCGGTGATCGCGTTCAGGTAATGGCTGGTGTAGCTGATCTCGTCGATCAGGCAGTTGTGGATGGTGTGGTGGTAGCCGCGCAGGTAGAACCCGGCGCCGGCGCTGAACCGCACGCTGCAGTTCAGAAACGCGTTGTCGTGGCCGCCGACGAAGATGCCGGTGTCGCCCGACTTGATCGTGTCGCGGCCGTTCTCGATCTGGCCGATGTCGTAGAAGCGGGTGAAATGCGAGATGTACGAGAGGCGGCAGTTGTCGACCACGCAATTCGCAGAATCCTGCAGGCGCATCGACGCGGCGTGGATGTCCAGCCCGGAGATGCGGATGTGTTCGCGGTCGCTGAGGTCGAACGCGAGTTGGCGCTTCTTCGCTTCCACGTTGAACGGTTCGAGGCCGTACTTCGGGATCAGGTACAGCGTGTTGTCCTGCCAGTGCCACTCGCCGGGCTGATCGAGTGCGTTCATGTGTCCGACGATCATGCCGCGGCCTTCCTCTGGGCTGTAACCGCCGCCGTAGGCCGGGCCGAACCACCATGTCCGCGTGCGGTCTCCCACGGTGATCGCGCCGGACTTGGAGCTTTCAATGATGCCGGTCTGTGCGCTCCAGCCTTCGTAGTGCACGCCGTAGTAGCACGCGCCTTTCCAGTGGTCGTCCGGGAAACCTTCCAGGACCTTGCCGACGATGCGGCCGGGCTGTTCTTTCATCGTTTCCTTGGGCAGCGAGAGTTCGGCGAAGGTTGGCCAGAGCGGGCTGAGGCCTGAGACGTACATGCCGAGGTCCGGATCCGGCGTGTTCGGGTGCCGTGCCTCGATCATGACCTCGCCGTTGACGAAGACCTGATTGCGCCCGAGTCCGAGCGTCCAGGGCATGGGCGTTTTCCAGATGCCCTTGGCCGCGTCGTGCAGCGTCCAGCCGGTTACGGGTTCGCACCCGGTGACGACAACTTTCTCGTTCTTGTACGGCTTGACTGAAATCGGCGTGTCGGCCGTACCGCTGCGCGGGAAGATGACCGTCTCGCGGTACGTGCCGCCGCGGACCAGGACGGTGTCGCCGGGTTGCGCCTTGTCGACGGCGGCCTGGATGGTGCACAGGGCTTGGCCGGCGCCCAATCCGGGGTTGGCATCGTTGCCGTCCGGTGAAACGTAGTAGTCGGCCGCGTGGCTGGCGCCGGCTAAGACCGTTGCGAATACCGCGGCGTGCAGGGCGTTGCGAATGCGGGTGGTTGTCACTGTTGCCGATCTCCTGTTGCTGATCTCAGTCAACCGCGGATGGCGATGCCCGTACCTCTCACTCAGTCCTTGCGTTGTATCAGGAATGTGGAGCCTGTCTCCGCGGGCAGCAAGTGCGAATTGCGCAAAAGAGTTGCCGGATTGCGCAAAAGGCGGAGTGGTGTGACGCGATAGCACGGGGGTGCTGCCCTCCGGTAGAGTGGCGGGACCGTCTCGGTCCCGCGGGGATGTCTGAGCAAGCCGCGGGGATGTCGGAGCGAGCCGCTCCGACCACTTTGGGTGAGCGACTCAGCAGCGTCAGGGGCTGGGGCAGCGCGTCCGGGCCTCACCGGCACAAGTCCTGGCGGACTCGGCGCCGGTACAGGTCCAGGACGACCAGCCCGACCGCGGCCAGTAAGACGACCCACATGAACGTCTCGACGTAGAGTGTGGTCAGTTTGTGGACCGTGGCGAGCAGTTCGTCATGGTTGGCGAGCACGTGCCCTTTCCCGATGAGGTCCGTGTACTGCGGGGAGTGCAGCACCGTCTCCCAGAGCGCGGACAATCCCGCCCGGCTAACGAACGTATCCTTGACTGCCTCGAGTTCCAGGCCGCGCACCAGGAGCAGCAGACCGACTGTCAGCGCCACGCCGATCCGGACCGCGCGCAGGCCTGCCGCCCGGCACAGGAGTTCGCGTACCCCAAGCTTGGGTGCCGTGCGGCCCCGGAACTCGCGGACGATTCGCGATTCGAAGTCTGGATCGAACACGCGGCGTCCGGCCAGGATCGCGTGGACGTGTTCGACCGCGGCCTCGTCCTCGGACCGGCGCCGGCATTCGGCGCAGTTCACAAGGTGCTCATTCAGGAGTTGCCGTTCTTCCGTGCTCAGGTCGCCGTGCACCGCGGCGATCAGCCATCGATCGAAGTTGGTGTGAATGATGTTCATGGTCTGCCTCAATGTCCGTTCAGTCCTGCGCTCCCGGTCGGCGGAGCCGTTTCCGAATTCCAGCCAGTGCGCGACCCAGGATGCCGCGCAACGCGCCATCGGTGATACCCATGCTCTTTTCAATGGCGCCATAGTCAAGGCCCTCGATGTATCGGAGTGCGAGCGCTTCGCGGTATCGGCTGGGCAGTGCGGCCAACTCGCGCTCGACTTGTTCCCAATGATCGTCGCGGTCTTGCTGCCACTCCAGTTTGGTGAGCGGTTCGGTGGCCGGGTCCGGTTGGGTCATTTCAGAGAGGGATACGGCCGGGTGGCGGCGTCGCACCTGATCGCGGGCCAGATTCCTGGCGATGCTCAGGAGCCACGACACAAACTTGTCCGGATCGCGTAACCGCACGCGGAAGGCGTAGGCTTTGACAAACGTTTCCTGGACCACATCTTCGCTGTCGGAGTGGTCCCCGAGAACCATGAAAGCCTGGGCGTGGACGAGACGCGCGTACTTACGAATGAGGGCCTCGAAGGCGTCCCGGTCACCGGCCAGCGCCCGGTCTACGGTCTCTCGCCACTGTGGTTCGAGGCTCATGATCCGCCCGTCCCATGCTGCGGCTGCGCACCTATAACACTATACAGGGAAATCGGCGATTTTGCGAACGGACCAAACGGACCAAACTGGCGGAGTCCTTGTCTGTGGCGTTCACTCCGCCTCACTGCGGTGATTGTTGCGCGTGTCATTGGGGTTCAATTCCCGCCGCCGAACGCGCTGATCATGACGATGAGCGGCATGAACAGTGCGATCACAATGGTCCCGACCACCACGGCCAGGAAGACGATCATGGCCGGTTCGATGAGCGAGGTGAGTGCCTCGACGGCGTTGTCCACTTCTTCCTCGTACGACTCGGCGACGCGGTCGAGCATTTCGGGCAGCGCCCCGGTCTCCTCGCCGACTTCGACCATGCCGACGAGCATGGGAGGGAAGATGCCCGAGTCGTGCAGCGGCGCACTCATGGTCTCGCCCTCCTTGACGGCATCATGGACGCGCTGGACGGCCCTAGCCACGACGCGGTTCCCGGACGTGTCGCGCACGATGTCCAGGGCCTGCAGCACGGCGACGCCTGAGCGCATCAGGGTGCCGAGGGTCTGGCAGAAGTGTGCGCTGGTCGAGAGCGTGACCAGGGACCCGAACGGCGGCAGGCGCATGGCGGCCACGTCGAGCCAGTATGCGCCGGTCCGCGTTTTGCGCAGTCCGCGCCAGATGAGGACTCCAAGGACCAGCGCGCCGAGCACGATGTGCGCCTGCTGCAGCATGACGCCACTGACGGCGATGACGCCGCGAGTCAGGAGCGGCAGCGGATGACCGCTGAGCATTTCCTCAAAGATCTGGGCGAACTTGGGCACCACGAAGATCATCAATCCCGCGGTGATGAGAATCGCAATGCTGCACACGACCAGCGGGTAGGTCAGCGCGGACTTGATCTTGCGGCACAACCGGCGGTGTTTTTCGAGGAACTCGGCCTGTCGCAGCAGCACCTCTTCGAGTGCGCCCGATGCCTCGCCCGCCCGCACCATATTGACGTAAAGACCGCTGAACGACGCCGGGTGCATGGCCAGGGCCTCGGAGAGCGTCTGGCCGCCCTCGATCTGCTCCGCGACGCTGGCGAGCACGCGGTGCGCTTCGGGATCCTTGGTCTGGCGCATGAGCGTGCGCAGTGCCCGGATCAGCGGCATGCCCGCTTTGAGCAGGGTCGCGAGTTGCCGCGTCAGGGGACAGAGCGATTTGCCGCTGATCTTCGGTTCGCTGAGCGACCGGGTCCAGGCCAGCGGGTTCCTGGGCAAGCGTCGCGCCGGGCCGCGCGTCGAACTGCCGTTCTGCCCCGGGACCGGGGCGACGCTGGTGGGGAACAGTCCGCGTCGCTTCAGGGCTGTGGTGGCGTCGCTCTCGCTTTCGGCGGTCACCGTCCCGCTCTGCTCCCGGCCGTTGCTGTCCATCGCGATGTAGTTGAAGTTCGTCATGGCCGCTCACCTCCTTCCGTGTTGTTCCTTTCCTTCTGCGTTTCACCCATGTAGACGTGGGAAGATCCGAAACCGCGCGGCGGATGGGAAGAAAAAGCGATCTGCGCGTCTGATGCAGCCGTGCAGAGGCGCGACTTCCCGGACTGGGCTGCGACCGATCGCGCGGTGGCTCGGCGCGTCCCGCGCCGAAGCGGGGTGCTTCGGTCGGGCCCCGGCCGAAGGAATCGGGCCGAGACGGTCCGTGGGCACTCTGCTGCGGTCCCGGAGGTCCCGCGCCACTCTAGCGGGGACTACGGAACTTCGAACGTGGGCGTCCGTCTCATTAATTGTAATGCGTCAGCGCCCCCGGGCGGCAGACCGCCCGGTCATACCTAGGTGAAACTGGCCACGACGCTTCCTGAGCCCGCGAGGACC
>Ga0156402_1063_pt1 | contig 37460 bp, 30 predicted proteins | sample RifOxyA3_FD_108045 | JGI IMG/M metagenome (GOLD analysis project Ga0156402, IMG submission 108045) | Lentisphaerae bacterium RIFOXYA12_64_32 | reverse complement strand
CCGTCCCGGGAGTGTCCGCTGTTGCCCAACTGCGTGGCCAGACCCGTGTCCTTGGCGACCTTGGCGACGGTGCGGGCCTCCCAGACATTGTGCGTCAGCGGCTTCTCGCAATAGACGTGCTTGCCCGCGCGCATGGCCCGGACCGAGACATACGCATGCAGATGGTCGGGCGTGGCGCAGAGGACGGCGTCGACGGCCTTCTCCTTGTCGAGCAGCACGCGGAAATCTTCATACTGGGCGCAGCGATGATTGGGCGACTTCTGCGAGTAATGCTTCTCGATCTCGGCGCTGACCGGTGTGCGCCCGCCCTGGCCGCGATAGTAGAAGGCCTCCAGGCTGAACTGCTCGATGGGGTCGGCCACGGCGATCACCTGGGCGTCGGCCTCGTGGAACAGGGCACGGACGTTGGTCCGTCCCTGGCCGCCGGCGCCCACCAGCGCGATGTTTACCTTCTCGCTGGGCGAAACGAACTTCGGCCCTCCGAGCACGTGGCGTGGAACGATCGTGGCTGCCGCTGCCGCTGCCGCGGCCGAGCCCAGGAATTGGCGTCGCGTGGGGTTCATCGTGGTTGATCTCCTCAAGGGGTAGTATTCGTCGGACCGGCACGCCCCGGTCTCTACCCATGATGGGCACCCGCTCGATGCCTGTCAACCCGCCGGCTTGTTGACGGCGGAGGGCGGCGGCGGTATGGTGAGCAGCGGACGCGATGGGACCAATCGCCTTCGTAAAGGAGAAACCCAATGTGCGGCACTCATTCTTCCGGTTCGTGTCTCGGCTGTTCTCATGCGTTCGGGCGGCGACGCTTCCTGCAAGGCTGCGGGGCCGCGGCGGCAGTCGGCCTGACGGGGCCTTTGGCGAACGCGGCCGATGCGCCCAAGGCCCAGCAGGTCCGCGTGGCCTTGGTGTTTCTTGCCAACAGCGCGGACCGGGAGATCTGGCCGTATCCGGGCTTTGACTGCGCGGCCCGCGCGGAGGAGATCCTCAAGCTGCTCAAGCAGGGCTGCCCGAAGGTCGAGTTTGTCCAGGTCGTCGTTGCCCGGCCGGGCGACGTCGAGAAGGCGATCGCCTTGAAGGACACGGTCGATGGCTACCTGGTGTATGCGATCACGCTGAACTGGTACCTGACGGCCTCGTTGGCGCGGATCGCCAAGCTCGGCAAGCCGATGCTGGTGGCCGACGAATACTTGGGCGGCTCGGGGCTTTTTCTGTGCGGGACCGCTGCCCTGCGGCGGCAAGGTCTGGCAGCCGGGGCCGTCGCTGCGGGCGCCGAAACCGCCGGCCCGGGAGTTGACGTTTCCACCACAACGGGTTTCGTTCGCAGGCCGGCGACCTCTTGTTCCAGCGCCCGCGCCTGGGACCGGGAAGCCTCGAGCGCCTTCTCGGTCTCGCGCAGGGCTTGCTCCATCCGAGCTTTCATCTGGTCCATCTGCGCCTGGAAGTCCGCCATCTGCTTCTGGGCCGCCGTCACGACCGCATCGGCGGCCGGTGCGACAGGGACTGCGGCCGTCGACGGCGTGGACTGAGCCGCGGCCTGCCCCTGCCCTGCCTTGGCAGCCGGAACAGCGGTCTCCAGGAGCGCGTCGGCGTTGGCGCGAAGCCGCTCCGCCTCGGGTTTCACGGCCCGGATCCGGGCCTCGGCTTCACGGAGACGCACCTCGTTGACGGGGATCTCGGCCTCAAGCTGGGTGCGCAGTGCGGCAACGGACGCTTCCACCAGCGGGTCCATGGTCCGGCCGGGCGTCTTGGCAGCCGCGTCCTTGGCAGCGGCATACTGCGTCTGCAGGTTCTGCAACCGCGCCCGTGCCGCGGCCAGGGCTTTGACGCAGTCCGCACGCTGCGTTTCGGCGTCGGCAAGCGTCTGCGCCGCGGCGTCCGCGGCTTGCAGGGCGGCCTGCAGTTCCGGGTTGGGCTTTGTGCCCGAAGCCGAAGCGAGCAGGGAGAGGAAACAGAGACCGGCAACCAGAACCAAGCCGATCCGGGTGGGGGTCGCCATGACGGAACGCGTCGCAGTAGTCACGCGGCAGGTCCTCCGATCGCTTTCCAAAGTACATGAACTCGTGGCGTCCGATGAAGCCACGCCCCATTTCCCTTTGGGCACCGAAAAGCCTGAGCGGAAATCTTGCCTTGGCGTTTTTGGGTGTGCGCGTCTCCACACGCCAGCACCCACGCGCGCGACATGAAGATACGAATGCCTTCTTGCCGACGGGCAACCAAAGCAACGTACGGCGAAGCCCTTCTTTCTACAGTACCACCTGACAAGGTACACCACGCCACCGTTTCCACCACCCCATCAAGAAGAAATCGGTAATGCGTCAGTTGCGGGTGGAGATAAGGTCGAAGTTTGATCTGGGCTGACGCCTAAAGTGGTCGGAGCGGCTCGCTCCGGCGGTTGCGGGACCGAGCCGGTCCCGCCACTTTGGCCATCTACCGCCCAACCGTCCACACGCGACTCCCATGTTACTCGCGGGGCGCGGTAAAGTGGTCGGAGCGGCTCGCTCCGGCGGTTGCGGGACCGAGCCGGTCCCGCCACTTTGCCAGAATGCCCCGGACCGAAGCGAGTAACACGTAGGTATGATCGGCCGGTCCGCCGGCCGGGGGACGCTGACGCATTACAATCGACCTGTGCGGGTAAGTCCAGCCTCCCCACCGCCCTGTCAGGGCGGAAACGGGGGGACGCCCGTGGTCCGTGGGGTGAACCCCACGGCTACACACCCAAGTCCCTTCGGGACGAAGCTGTCCAACGCCATTCGGGACGGTGGACCGGTCTCCTGTCCCGAAAGGAGCCGAGTCGGTCGCGGTGCCAGACCAGACCGGTTCCGCCTGACCGGCAGTACCGCGGGCGGCCATCCGCCCGCCATCCGAAACCTCGTGCTACGTGCGTGCCGAGAAGCGGGCGGAGGGCCGCCCGCAGTACTGCCGGAACCAGAAGAGGGCGGAGTACTGTGCGGTACGACGCATTGCCCCCCGTCAAGATGACGCCAGGGCTGCTTCAAGATCTGGCGTTGCGTCTCGGTAAGGCCACGCCTCCGCGCACACCAAGTAGGGGCGGCCTGTCCTCAGGCCGCCCCCCCCGGCGTGGGGACACGCCGGGGGTACTCACCGCACGCGACGGTCACGGATCTTGAAACAGCCCTAAGATGCCGCGCGAAACGGTTGGACTTGGACGCGGATGGTTCTACATTGACGCGCGGTGAACACCGCGGAAGGCGGAGGCTTTCTTAGGATCGCGGGTCGGGTGTCGAGGGGCCGGAGTCGGAGCAGGCAGGAGGATTCACACATGAGCGCTGACAAAACGACGTTCGCACTGTTCTTCGGGAATCGCGGTTTCTTTCCGGCCTCGCTGCAGGCCAGTGCGCGCAAGGAGATGACCCAGGCCCTTCGCCATCTCGGGCACAAAACCATCGCACTGGATCCGGCCGCCACGCGCCACGGCGCCGTCGAAACCCCAGCCGAAGGCGACAAGTACGCCAGTTTCCTGCGCCAGAACCGCGGCAAGTTCGGCGGCGTCATCGTCTGCCTGCCCAACTTCGGCGACGAGACCGGCGCCATCAGCGCCCTGAAAGACTGCGGCGTGCCGATCCTGATCCAGGCCTACCCGGACGACCTGGACAAGATGGCGCCGGCGGTGCGGCGCGACGCGTTCTGCGGCAAGTTCTCGATCATGGACGTGTTCACGCAGTACGGCCTGCCGTTCACGGCGCTGACGCCACACACGGCACACCCGGCGGGCAAGGCGTTCGCTGCCAACGTCGACTACTTCGACCGGCTCTGCCGCGTCTGCAACGGCATGAAGAGCATGGTGGTCGGCGCGATCGGCGCGCGCACCACTGCGTTCAAGACGGTGCGCATCGACGAACTTGCGCTGCAGCGACACGGTATCACCATGGAAACGCTCGATCTGTCGGGCGTATTCGCGCGCATGAACGCGGTCAAGGACTCGAGCCAGGCGTACAAGAAGAAGGCCGACCGCCTGAAACGCTACACGTCGTGGGCCGGCGTGCCGGCAACCGCGTTCCAGAAGATCGCCCGCCTCGGCGTGGTGCTCGACCAGATCGTTGCCGAGTGCAAGCTCGATGCGCTGGCGCTGCGCTGCTGGGTCGAAATGCAGCAGCAACTCGGCATTTCGCCGTGCGTGCTGTTGAGCGAACTGAACGACCGCGGCATGCCGGCGGCGTGCGAAGTTGACGTCGGCAATGCGGTCACCATGCACGCGCTGTCGCTCGCGTCGGGCCGGCCGCCGATGTGCCTGGACTGGAACAACAACTATGGCGAGGAAGCGGACAAGTGCATTCTGTTCCACTGCGGTCCCGTGGCGCAGAGCCTGATGACGTGCCGCGGCAAGATCTCCGACCACGCGATCCTGGCCAATGCCGTCGGCCCCGGCAGCAGCTACGGCTGCAACGAAGGCCGGATTATCGCCACGCCCATGACCTACGGCAGCCTGCTCACCGAGGCCGGGGATCTCTGCTTCTACCTGGGCGAAGGGCAAATGACCGATGACCCGATCCCCGCCAACTTCTTCGGTTGCGCCGGGGTCGCGCAGATTCCGGACCTGCAGGAGAAACTGCAGACCATCGGCTACCTCGGGCACCGCCACCACGTCAGCGTCACCCCCGGCCACGTCGCCGCACCGGTCCTCGAGGCCTGGGAGAAATACCTCGGCTTCGACGTCACCGCGCTGTAAGGTGTCGGCACGCAGTGCGGGCCCCGTAGCGCGACCCCAGTGGCGCGGGACCTCCGGGACCGCAGCAGGGTGCCTCGGGGCCGTCCCGGCCCGAGTCCCTTTTCCGGAGATCCATAGTAGGGCATGGCTCCAGCCTTGCCGATTCCTCGCAGGTACGTTGCGCTGCAGGGTGCGACAGCAAGGCCGGAGCCTTGCTCTACTTCCGCCGTGCCCGGACTCCGCCCTCCGTGCTCCGTGCTCTGAGCTTCCCCCGCCCAGCCCGAAAGAGCTCGACCTGTGCGGGTAAATCCGGCTACGGCACCGTTCGTAGTGGTGTCGCAGTCCCGGCGGTCGTCCGCCGGGCAAGACACCATCCCCACGCCACGCCGCCACAACACGTCCGACTTCGTTGCGAGACTTCGCCGTGACACGCCGGATGGGCTCTTGGCGCTCCACTTCGCTCCGCGCACTGCGAGCCCACTACGAACATGCGTAGCCTCGCGTCCATGGCAGGGCCTTTTCGCTCTCAGGATTTACCCGTCCAGCCCGAAAAAACATTGCAGCCCTTCTAAGAAACCCTGTGTTGGTGCATTGTAAGCGGTAGAAGCGTGCCTGAACCACAGGGCGGGAACCGTGAACAGCGAGCACCAGCACTACACGGACTGGATCGGGGCCACCCTGGCCGAGTACGAAGGTCCGTTGTTGCGCTACGCGGTCCGTTTCACCGGCGACCTGCACCGGGCGCGCGACATCGTCCAGGACACGTTCCTGCGCCTGTGCCGGCAACGTCGCGACGAGGTCGAGCCCTACCTGCGCCCCTGGCTGTTCAAAGTCTGCCGCAACCGCGCCCTGGAGATTCTGCGCCACGAGCGCCGCGCGCAACCGTTCGAGCCGACCGACACCGCCCAGCCCACGGATACCGCCGCCTCGCCCGCGGACGTCGCCGAGACGCAGGACTCGACCCGGCGCGTGCTGCAGCTCATCGGTTCGCTGCCGGCGCGCCAGCAGGAAGTGCTGCGACTCAAGTTCCAGGAAGAACTCAGCTACAAAGAAATCAGCGATGTCACCGGCCTGACCGTGACCAACGTCGGGTTCATCATCCACACGGCCGTGCGCACGCTGCGCGAACGCCTCCTGCGGGACGACGACCCACCGCAGGGGTCGGAGGCAACATCATGACCGACCACCGCGACAACCCGACGCTCACCAGTTACGCCCTGGGCGAACTCGCCCCCGCCGAACGCGCCGACGTGGAAGCGCTGCTCGCCCGCGATCCGGCCGCGCGTCAGGCGCTGCACGAGATCCAGGCGGCGACCGGCATGCTCACGGTCGCACTGCACGCCGAGGCCTGCGAACTGCGTACGACCAGCCCCGTCTTCGTCCAGGCGGACGACGCGGCCGGCGAGCGACTCGTCCGGTTCGCGGTCGACGAACTCGCCGACGACGAACATGCGAAGGTCGCACGGCAACTGCGCCGCGACGCGCGACTCTGCCAGGACGTGGAAGCACTGCGCCAGACCATCCGCCAGGTGGCCGGCGCGTTGCGCCAGGAACCGTGCCCGCCGCCGACACCGGGGCTGCGCGACATCGTCCTGCGCGAAGCGACACGCCGAACGGTGCTCCAGACGGTCGCCGTGCCTCGCCCCGAGACGCCGGTACTGCCGTGGTACATCCGCGGCGCACTGGAACTGCGCAACGCCTTCATGCTGTTCCTCCCCTCGCTCATCCTGGTTGGTCCGCTGTGGGCCGGCGGCGCCGCCATGGCTGAGCGGGTCTACGCCGAACTGCTGCCCAACCAGCCCCTGCCCGCCGCCACCCGCCTGGTCATTGCATCGGGAAACTTCCTGCAGGCGAACTGGCTGCCGCTGGCCGTGGCAGGCACGCTGCTGGTCCTGCTGCCCGTCTTCCTCCGGCTCAGCCTGCAGCGGACCGGGCCCGCGGACCGCGCGCCGCGCCTGGCCTTCACCACCCTGCCGCGCCTGCCCGTGGGCGCCGTGACCGCCGTCGTGTCGCCCGTGCTGGTCGGCGTCATGGTCGTCGCCTTGTTCCTGCCGGCGCGGACGATTGAGACCCGCGGGGACCGCACGTTGGATCAGAGACTGGAGAGGGCCACTGCCCATGAAACCCAAGGCCGATGAACTGATCGAGTTCTTCCACCAGCTCGCACTGCTGGTCCGGGCCAACATGCCGTTGCCCGACAGCCTGGCGGGCCTGGCGGGAAACTGCCGCAACCCCGCGTTCGCTCACGTCGTACAGCAACTGGCTGACGACGTGGCGCACGGCCTGCCCCTGTCGGACGCCGTCGCCCGACACGGCCGATGCTTCGACACGTTCCACGTGCAGCTCCTGCGCGCCGGCGAGCGGTCCGGCACCCTGGGCGAAGTGCTGACGGAGATCGCGCGCATCGCACGGCTGGAACACGCACTGCGGACCCGCGTCAAGGAGGTCGCCGCGTACCCGGTGCTGACGGTGTCCATGGCGGTCGCGGTTCTGCTGCTGGTGCTGCGGTTCCTGTTCCCGGAATTGGCCGCCACGGTGCAGGACATGTACGAGAACGGAGTGCCGGCCCTGTCCGGGCTGCTGTTCGCCGCCGCCGACTGGGTCAAGGCGTACTGGTGGGGTTGCGTGGCGGTGTACCTGACGGCGGTCGGCGCGGTGATCTGGGTCTTCGCGGCGCGGCCCGGCAGCAACGACCCGCTGCGCCGCTGCATTCGCGCCCTGCCCGGAGCCCAGCGCATTTTCGCCAACCACGACATGGCGCGGGCCAGCGGCATCCTCGCGGTCCTGGTGCGGCATCAGACGCCGCTCGATCAGGCGCTGAGCACCGCGGCGGACCTGACCGATAGTCCCGGCGTGGGGCGCGCCCTGCGCGAACTCGCCGCCGCGGTTCGCAGCGGCGCGCCCATCGGCCGTCGCGTCGAGGCAGCCCACGGCCTCGATCCGCTGCTGCTCAGTTGCCTGGCGCACTTCCCGGAAAACGAACTGCCCGGCGAACTCGAGCAGGTGCGCGAGGCGTTCACGGAGAGGGCCAACACGGCAACCGTGCGCTGCGCAGCGGTCTGGGGCAGCGTCGCCTGCACCGCCATGGCCCTGCTCGTCGGCGCCGTGGTCTTGGCCATGTTCATGCCGCTCATCGAACTGGACCGCTGGTTGCACGTCATGGGGTGATCACATGCGCAACACCTTCGCCAACATCCTCGACTGTTTCCTGCCCCTGGAAGAAATCCAGGCTGTTCATGGCCGGCTGACCGTCCCGAACGTGGTCGCAGGCGCGCTCTGTCGCGCCATGAAGCACAAACTGCCGCTGGCACTGACGTTGCGCGGCGCCGCGGAAAGCGAACGCCTCCAGGGTGGCAAGCCGGCGCGAATCCTGCTGGCGTTGGCCCAGGACATCGAGGCCGGCGTACCCCTGGCCGACGCCCTCGAACGCCACGCCGGCCGGTTCCTGCCGCCGCACATCGTACCGGCCGTGCGCGCCGCCGAAGCACGCGGGCAACTGCCCATCGTGCTGCCGGCGCTGGCCAAGGGCATTGAGCGACGCGTCCGCATTCGGACCCGCGTGAAGGAAGCCCTGACCTTCCCGCTCGTCGAACTGGTTGTCCTGCTGGCCATTACGGGGTTCCTTATCGTCTTCATCTTCCCCAAAATGCGACGCGTTTTTGAGGTGCTCCTCGGTGCGCCAGAAACGGCCGGCCGGTTGCTGGACTTCCTGACCGGTCACAGCGAGTTGCTGGGCATGCACATCCACCCCATAGCGACGGGTTTCGACCTCCTGTTCTGGGGGACGCTGGCCTTCATCGTCGCCTACGCCCTCGCGCACTGCTTCCCCGCGCTCGGGAACGCCTGGGCCTGGTTCTGGGAAACAATGCCGGTCGTCGGCCCCGTCCGGCGCCAAATCGCGCGGCTCGAACTGGCCGACACGCTCAGTGCCGCCACGGCGGGGAACGGCGATCTGCTCGGGGCGCTGCGGCTCGGCCATCAGTCCAGCCGCAGCCCGCATCTCCGGAAACGCCTGGCCGCCTGCATCGCCGCCGTGGAACACGGCGAGCCGTGGGCCGCGGCGTGGGAGGCGGCCGGCATCGGTACGCCGTTCGAGAACTGGATCCTGCGCAACGCCGCCGCCCGACAAGACCCCTTCTCGGGTTTCATGCTGCTGCGCGACTGGCTCGCGGCAGAGGTCGAGAGGCGAATCAGCCGCGTCAGTTTCTGGCTCGAACCCTGTATGACGTGCCTGAACAGCGCGTTGGTCGCCGCCCTGGTGTTCGCCGTCTGGCAGCCGCTGACGCATCTGGCAGGGTTCTGTTTCGAGTTCTAGGAGTGACGGCAATGACCGACTACCAGAACAAACCGCCGCACGAGTTCGTGGACGCGATCCTGCGCGACGCCCTCAGTCGCGGGGCCAGCGACATCTACTGGTTGCCGCGCAAGGCATCCGTGGCCATCCGCTTCAAGACGGACGGACACCAGGATGACGTGGGGACCGTGCCGCACGACTATGGAACCCAATGCATTGCGCGCCTGAAAGTGCTCGCCGGGCTGCTCACGTACCGCTCCAGTGTGGCCCAGGACGGCGCCATTCACGGCGTGGCCGGCTACCCGGACGCCGAACTGCGCGCCGCCAGCCTCCCGACGCACCACGGCGAACGCATCACGCTGCGCATTCTGCACCAGCAGGCAAGCAGCCTCTCGCTCGACGGCCTCGGGTTCGAGGATGCCGTCCTGCACGCCCTGCGCGAGCTGCTCGCGCGCCCGACCGGCATGCTGATCCTGACCGGCCCGACCGGCTCGGGGAAGACCACGACCATCTACGCCATGATCCACGAACTGCTCCAGGGCGGGCACGACCCAGCCACGCTCATCACCATCGAGGACCCGATCGAGCGCGCCATCGAGCACATCTCGCAGGTCCAGGTCACTCGCGCCGGCGAGGACTGGGGCTATCCCGAAGCGCTGCGCGCCGCCCTGCGCCACGACGTGAAGACACTCGTGATCGGCGAAATGCGCGACAAGGACATCGTCCGCGTCGCGCTCGATGCGGCACTGACCGGGCACCGCGTCATCACCACGTTCCACGCTGGCGACATTCCTGCCGTCTACGGCCGACTCCTGCACCTGGGCTTCGAGCCGTTCCTGATCGCCGCCGCCGTAGCCGGGGTCGTGTCGCAGCGCCTCGTGCAGCGCCGCGACGGCACGGGCCAGGTCCCGGTGGCCGCGCTCCTCCGCGCCACCGACGAGTGGCGCGACGTGATCACCGCCAACCCGGGCCTGGCCGATTTGCGACGCCGCGTCGCCGCCATCCCCGGCGCCGACCTGACCGCCGCCGCGCAACAACTCGCGTCGCAAGGCCGGATCCACGAGAAGGATGTGTATCTGTTGTGAGGGGTCAGGGTTCAGGGGTCAGGGGTCAGGGGTCAGGCGTCACTGAGTCACGGAGTCACTGCGTCGCCAAAGCAACCGGGCTGACAGCGATGGAACCGGTACGTACGACAGGAGTTCCCGAGATGAACACTCGACAAGAGAACGTCCGGCAGGCCGCCTTCAATCTGGTTGAAGTCGTGTTTGCGCTCGGACTCCTCGGCATGACCGCTTCGGCGGCATTTTCCGGGCTGAACCTGTGCCGCGATATGCAGCACCGGTTCGGGCAGGAACGCGTGGCCGTGCAGGTGCTGGACAACGTCGTCGAGCGCCTGGCCGCGCAACCCGCCTACACCGCGGACACGGTCAGGCAGATCGTGGCTGCGGAGTTCGCAGCCCTGCCGGCGCGGTCACAGCAGGACCTGACGACGCGATGTGAGGTGTCGGGCACTGCGGTCACGGTTTGGATCCAGCGGCGGGACGGAAAAACCCCGGTCAGCGTAAGGATACCCCTCTCATGAAGACGCAAACGACGATGCGGACGCACGGAACGCCCACTGCCCAAGGCCCAGACGCAGCGTGGCCCAGGCTTGTAGTTCCGCGTTCACGCGGTCCGGGTTGCGCGTGGCGCCGGGACGGGGGACCGCCTGAAGGGCGTGTCGATTTAGTCCACGCCACCCCAAGTCAGCCCGCGAGGACGCGGGCGCTCCAGTTCGGATGCAGCACGAATTATGGAGCGCCCGCGTCCTCGCGGGCTCTGGATTCCATTAAATCGACAGGCCCTGAAGGCGGAACTACGAACGGGGGACGGCCCGCCTGCCACCCCACGTCAGTCACAAACCCACGCGGCGAAGGCTCACATCGGGGGGCCTACCGGTCCCACCCCTACACAATGACTGAGACGCTGCTGGCGTGCGCCCTGTTCCTGGTGGCCATCGGCGGCGCCTACCAGATGTTCTACCAAGTGCTGGGGTCGTGCAATGCCGCGGGCCGGCAGGACGCCGCCGTGCAGGAACTGTCGATCGTCCGGAACCACTGGCGCAGCTTCGTCCACGCCTCCCAGGCCTCGGTCTGGCGCGCGGACGGAACCGCGTTCAGCGCCGGGACGGATAGCGTCCGCGCCGACGGCAGCACGCTCTGCCTGACGCGTGCCGGCCGAACCGAGTCGGTGGCGCTGCCACCGAACGCAACCTGTGCCTTCACCGTGGAGAGAACGCCTGGCCTGGCCGACAGCGCCGTATTGGCCGTGACCTGGAATTCCCGGCACGCCGGCGGCACGCAGCAACACGAAGCGCGCTGGGTCGCCTGCGCCGGTCAGGCGACACGGTAGGCTCGAACTCCGGAGGTACACCCGATGAACACCCGAGACCGCAAGAACCGACCCATGCGGGCAAGTCCGGGCGTGCGGCATGACGCCCTCGTGCGGACAGACATTGGTCGCGACCCCGCTCGTAGTGGTGTCGCAGTCCCGGCGGTCGCCCGCCGGGCAAGACACCATCCCGACGCCAGTCCGCGGCAATGCGCCGGATGGGCTCTTGGCGCTCCACTTCGTTCCGCGCGCTGCGAGCCCACTACGAACAGGCGCATCCTGGCGTCCATGGATGGTCCTCTCCTCTCTCAGCGTTTGCCCGCACGGGTCGAAAGAAGGCCAACACGATCGATCGCCGTACGGAGCGGCGAGAGCGGGTTTGCGACCGTGTTCGTTCTCATTCTGGCCGTTGGCGCCTGCATTCTGCTGACCGCGACCATGCAGTTGCACTACCGCGTGCACGACCAGGTACGGCGCGACCTGCGCACGGTGCAGACGCGGGCGCAGGCCCTGCACCCCGCGGCGCCCGCGCCCCAGAAGGAGAGGAAGGCCACCCCATGACCACTCACATCCAGCCCAACGACTTGGCCCTCTGGCTCCGCGAACTCTCCGTCATGCTCCGGGCGGGCGAAACGCCGCTTGCGGCCCTTCGGGCAATGCATGGCGCACCCGCTCAACCGGTGTCCGTACGACGGCTTGCCGGTGCGGCGGCCGCCGCCGTGGAGCACGGTCGCCCGCTCGCCGATGGGCTGCAGGATGCCTTTGCCACCGCAGCGCCCTGCCCTGCGCACCAACTCCTGCGCGCCAGTCTCAGTTCCGGACTGCCTCCGGCCGACGCCTTGCGCCTGGCCGCGGCGCTGGTCGCCGACAGTCCCCGGACCGCCCCCGATCCCTGGGTGAACCGAACGCGTATCATCGTGACAACCGGCCTGGCTCTGGTCGTTGTCGCCTGGCTGGTGTTCTATCTCCTGCCGGTACTGGTCTTGGGGGTTCAGGATTCAACCATGCCCTTGGAGCTCCCTTTGCCAGCGGTGAGCGTCCTGCTCTTTGGCATGGCCGGCATGGCACGGTCAGTTCAACCTGCCGTCGTCCCGGCAGTCATAGGCCTGCTGCTGGCCGCCGTTTTTCTGTCGCGGCGCCACGGGTGCGACCAGCACGCCGCATGGCGCAATGCTGTCATGCTCCGCATCCCGATCGTCCAACGCGCCGTAACGCAGGCGGCTGCCGCCCGTCTCTTCCGCGCGCTCGGCGCACTGCTGGCGCACCGCGTGGCGCCGGCTCAGGCATTGCAGACCGCACGCCTGGCCATGGGCCTGCGCGCGCTGACTGAGGCGATGGAACCCGCACAACAGGCCCTTGACCGGGGCAGCCCTTTCTCCATTGCACTCCCCGAGTCCGGCCTGTTCCCCGAGTCGGTCTGCCGCATCGTGGCGGAAGCCGAACTCGGTGGCGGCCTCCCTGACGTCCTTTGCCGCCTTGCCGACACCTACGAGGGGGACGCCCAGGCCACGCGCCTGCAACTTCAGTCGCTGGCAGTCTACAGTGTGGCCGTCGGCCTCGCACTGCTGATCGCCCTTCTCGTCATCGGCGCGTTCGCCCCGATGATCCAACTCCTGAGCTGGATGGGCGGCTGACGCGACGCACGGCGTGGCGCGGCAAATCGGGGTCGTCGGGGTCGTCGAGATCTTCGGGATCATCGAGATCTTCGGACGCCGCGCGACGGACGGCACCGGCCTCCGACGCTCCGGCTCTGCCGTGGAATGCCGCACGCACGACTTGCCACGCATCGGTCTGCGTGTAATCTTGTCTTCCGGCGGGCCGCGTCACATCCAGGCCCGAATGGAGGAAACGACCCATGCGTTGCCCGCACGCCCGCGATCTGCTCATGGCGCTTGCCGTGTCTTTGGCGGTTCTGCCTTCCCTGGCGTTCAAACCGATCCCGTATGAAAAGGAGTTCTACGAGGTCTCCGGGGCGATCGAGACGCCGCACGTGGCGTGGGCAAAGCCGCTCGCCGGCGGGCCGGTCCGCGCCCTGGTCATTGCGCCGTGGGGCTGCCACCGGCACACGGTCGAGCTCGGGCAGCGCCTCGACTGGGACCTGACCGTGGCCACAACCGCGCAGCGCCAGCACGCCTGGTACGAGCACGACCTGCCCAGCTACGCCTGGGTCTCGGGGCTGTTCCAGGAAGAAGTTGAACCGGACCTGCGCGCGAAACTCCAGGCCAACTACGACGTCATCGTGCTCGGCACCGACTGGAAAGCCTTGCCGCTCTGGGCCGCGTACGAGATCCTGAAAAAGGTCGATGCCGGCACCGGACTGCTCATCGGCTACCGCCAGGGCGAGAAATACCTCGACCGCCTCATGGCCATCGGGACGGCCGAGGACACGACGCGCCTGCTCGCCGGCATCCCGATTGCGGGGACCGCAAACCTCGAGAAATACACCGACAAGGAGCCGCTGTTCGTTGCCAGCTCGCTCGGCAAAGGCCGCGTCATCCAGCTCCGCTATCCGGCCAACGGTTCGGCGCGCGAGTACATCACGCCGCTCGAACTCAGTCCGGCCTCGAAGCAGGACTACGAGGTCTACCAGTGCATCGCCATCCGCGCCCTGCTCTGGTGCGCACACCGCGACGCCGCCGCGACATTGCGCTTCGAGGGCGCCGTGACCTGGGCCGCGGAGGCCCCGCCCAAGACCGTGCCCCTGGTCTGCGAATCCCGCGACATGCTCTGGCGTGCCCGCATCGAGGCCGACTGGTGCGACCGCGACGGCAATGCGCGCGGCAGCACGGCCGCCGATTTGCGTCTGACCGCCGGGCAGAGCACGATCGAAGTCCCGGTCCCGACACTGCCGACCGGAACCTGGTTCGCGAACCTGCGCGTGCTCGTCGACGGCGCCGTTGCCGGCTCCGCCTGCGTTCCGGTCACTGTGACCGGCGCTGTCGACATCGCGACCATTGAGTTCGGCAAGGAACTGTTCGCCGCGGACGAACCGGTGGCGTTCACCGTGAAACTGACCGCAGCGCCGGGCAACGCAGTCCTCAAACTGCGCGTCCGGGACGTGCACGGGCGCCGCCTCAAGTCCATCGAGCAGGCGCTGGCGGCGGCGGATACGGAGTTTCGTGGCTCCATCGAACTGCCGCCGCCGCTCTGCGTCTGGCACGAGCTCGAGGCCGAGCTCTGCACGCCCGGCCGCGACGTGCCCCTGGCCGTCCGACGCGCGGAGTTCTTCCGCGAGTGGCGGCAGGCCGACGACCAGTTCACGCTCGTCGCCTGGTACGGCCCCTCACGCGAAGCGTACATGGACCGGCTCATCAACCGCGCCTTTGCGGCGGCCGGCGTCGACACGGTCTACCCCAGTCACGTGTGGGGTAAGGACGCTGATCGGCGCTGCATCGAAACCGTGCGCGCCGGCATGAGCCTGCTGCCCTACATCTGCGGCGTGCGCCTCGACGACGACAAGAACGCCGACCCGTTCATCCGCAAGCCCGCCGTGACGGACCCGAAGTACCAGACCGCGCTGTGCGAGCAGGTCCGGGACTGCGCCCAGCAGTTCCGCCGCTTCTGCCCGGCCGGCTACAGCCTCGGCGACGAGAACTACTTCGCACCCTGGGGCCGCGAGTACTGCGCCGCACCGTCCAGCATCCAGTACTTCCAGGACTGGCTGCTGAAGAAGTACGGCGCAGTCGACGGCCTGAACCGGGCCTGGAACAGCACCCTGAAGTCCATTGACGAGGTCAAGCCCACCTACCTGGCCGACGCACGCACGGCCGGCGCCCCGGCGGCGTGGATCGACTTCCGACTCTGCATGGAAGACTCGTGGACGGCCATCTTCTCCCAGCTCAACCGCAGCATTGCGGCGGTTGACCCGAAAAGCAAAGTCGGCCACGAAGGCAGCGGCAGCGTGGACAGCTACGGCGCCTTCGACTGGTGGACCATGCTGCGCGACCTGACGCTGTTCGTGCCCTACCCCGACCACGCCGTGCAGGGCAACCTGGTGCGCTGCTTCCGCAATCCGGGCACCATTTCCGGTTACTGGTACGGGGCGTACACTTTCAGTTGCGGCGGTCGCCGCCCCGCAACGCAGCGGTACTTCCCCTGGTACTGTCTGTTCCAGAGCTATAACAGTTCTTGGTACTTCAACACCTTCGGCCACGCGTCCATGGCGCACGAGGTCGGGTTCGCCGCCGACCTCCGGCCGCTGCCGCACTTCCAGCAGACCGTCAGCGCCTGCGACGACATCCAGGCCGGGTTCGACAAACAGATCCTCAACAGCGCCCGCGTCAACGACGGCATCGCCATCTACTACAGCCCGCTCGCCATCCACGAGAACACCTTCCGCACCCGGCCAGCGGACCACGCCGGAGATCTCGATGGCATCTGCAAGCTGCTCAACGATATATCGTTACAATACGACTTCGTCTCGCAGCAGCAGGTCCGCGACGGCGTGCTCGGGAGCGGCAAGTACAAGCTTCTCGTGCTGCCGCTGGCAATCGCCATGCCCGAGGCCGAGGTCAACGCCATTCAGGCGTTTGCCGCCAAGGGCGGACTCATCCTCGCCGACCTGCCCCCTGCCCTGGCCGACGCGCACGGGCGGCCGTATCCCACGCCGCCGCTCGCTGCGCTGTTCGGCAAGCAGCCGGCCTCGACCGACTTGACCGTGACGCCGCTCCGCGACAAGGACGCCGCGGGGTCGGTGACCCTGGCCGACGGCAGCACGCTCGCCCTGCCCGCGCCGTTGAAAGTCGGCAACGCGACAGCAGCCCCGCTCAAGGCGCAAGGCCAGGCCGGCAGTCAGCCGCTGGTCCTGGTCAGTGCCGACCAACATACGGTCCTGCTGAACCTGACCCTGGACGTGTACGCGCAGAACCGGCAGAAGGACCTGGGCCTGGCCCTGCGCACGCTCCTCGCCGACCTCCTGGGCCGCTGGGACATCCGACCGCCGGCAACCGTGCTCGGCGCCGACGGGCTGCCGCTCAGCCAGGTCGAAGTCTTCCGGTTCGTCAATGGCGACGCGGTCTTTGTCGGGCTCATGCCCGAAGACTTCCACGCCACGGCCGAGCAGGACCGCCTGGCCACGCTGCGTCTCGCCAAGCCCAGTCACGTCTACGACATGCGCCGCAAGCAGTACCTCGGCCAGAGAGACACCGTGCCGCTCACCCTGCACACCTGCCGCGCGGAGGTGTTCGCGCTGCTGCCCTACGTCGTTGGCCGCCTCGACCTGGACGGTGCCGTGCAGACCGCCAACGGCCAACGCCGCATGAACTGCACCGGCCGGCTCACGGACACGACCGGACAGCCGGTCGCCGCCAGCCACGCCCTTACGCTCAGCCTGACCGGCCCGGACGGCTGCGAACGCGCCGTGTACCGGCAGAAGCTGCTCACCCAGGCCGGCCGGTTCGAAGCGAACTGGGCCCTCGCCGAGGACGACCCACCCGGCACGTGGGCCGTCGATGTGACGGACGTGATCTCGGGCATCCAGAACCGCGTGTGGGTGAAATGCGAATGACGCCCCAACGGCGTGCCAGACGTCCATGGCTGATGGCAAAATCATGGATGGCAAAATCATGGGAAACGTGAGGGCCGCCAGGAATTGCCGGGGCGCCTGCCGGAGAAACGAAGATGGGGAGATGAAGATTAGAGACAAAGATTAGAGACAAAGATGGAGAGACAAAGATGGGGAGACAAAGATGGGGAGACAAAGATGGGGAGACGAAGATGAAGACGAAGATGGGAAGACTGGGATGTGGGTCTTCGTCCCCAATCTTCGTCCCCAATCTTCGTCCCTAAATCTTCGTCCCTAAATCTTTGTCTCTAAATCTTTGTCTCTAATCTTTGTCTCTAATCTTTGTCTCCCAATCTTCGTCTCTAATCTTCGTCTCTAATTAGAACCTTACCAAGGCCAACAGGTATGAGAACTGCCCCCCCCCTCAGAATCCGGACGGTGCTCACGGCGGTGCTCGGGCTCGCGCTCGGGTGCCTGGCCCAGGACGCGCGGCAGGCGCAAGGCCAGGCGCTGCTGGACGAGATCCGCAACGCCCTGGAAGTGAAACCAACGACCGCGCCGGCGGCCGCGTGCACGCTCTCCGAGGTCAAGACCGGGGCGCACCGTGCGCACGGGACCAAGCCCTTCGACTACAACCGCAGCCTGGCACTGCGGAATCCGCAGATCACTTACAATCTGAAGTACTGGATGAACACCGGCACGGCCGCGGGCGAGGACCCGCTCGCCATCGAGGGCAGTTCCGGGCTCGGAATGGACCGTCCCAGCGGCGCCAACTGGTACAGCAACAACTTCTTTGAGTTCGAGTACGGCGGCAAGCCGATCCTCAAGACCGCACTGGCCACGTTCGAGGTCCTCAGCGCCGACGGCCCGACCGCATCCGCGCGCGTCGCCTGGGACACGCCCGCCGCCACCGTGACGCTCAACGTCGAACTGGAAGGTGCGGGTGACTTCCTGCGGCTCCAGTGCACCGTCACCGCCAAAGGCGCGCCCGAGGACGTCACCATCGGCTTCCGCGCCTACCCCGGGCACACCGCGGCGCCGCGCGCGCGCCGTGCCGCCACGTGCCGGCGCGAACTCACGGCGCCTCAGAAACTCACCCTCGGCGCCGACGAGGCGACCGTGCTCCTGTTCGACGAGTTCGACCCGGCAACCTCCTGCGCACTCTCGTTCGCCACCGCCAGCGTCCGCGACGGGACTTTGGACCTTGGCGAATATGGTGTTACACTGAGTTTCAGGTTCCCAGCCGCGCCCGTTGTGAAGACCGGCGCGTTCAAACTCTGGGACCTCGACGGCGTCACCCTCAACACCGCCATGACGCGAGTCCTGGGCAACGCCGAGCAAGGGAAGTAATACAGACCACCGTGGCGCGGGACGGGAGTGCAGCGGCTCCCGGTCAGCGGAGCGATCGGTCATCTCAGCGCGAAACTGTGGCATTGTGCCTGAGTCCCGCCTTCAGGCGGAAGTCGCAGCGACGCTTCAGCGAGCGGCCGGGAGATCGGCTCGCTAAAGCTCGCCTCCACTTCCGCCTGAAGGCGGGACTCAGACGTAGGCGCGGGCCTGTGAATGGACCGAATTCCATGGGAGCTGATACGGTGCATTCACCTGTGCCGTCGCAGATCGGGAGCGCAAGGCTTGTAGTTCCGCGTTTACGCGGTCCGGGTTGCACGTGCGACCACGGTGAACGAAGACCGCCTGAAGGCGGAACTACGAGCCTGGGCCGCAACTGCATGGCGCCCACACGCTCGGAAGTGACGTTAAGTTGACGCGGATGCCCGCAGGGCGGCGACACGATACCAGATACATCGAAACACCCCATGCCCAAGAAACACACCACCCGCAAGCCGAATTCCCCGGCGCCCGCCGCACGGCGCCGGGCCAAGGCGCCCCCCAAGTCCCGCCCAACCCCGGCCCCGGAACAGCCGTCTCCCACTGCGCCTCCGAGAACCGTGGCGGCGCGGAAAAACCAGCCGAAAGCCGCTGCCGCGCCGTCGCCCGAAGCGGCGCAGCGCCTGGTCCACGACCTGCATGTGCACCAGGTCGAGCTGGAAACACAGAACGAGGAACTGCGCCGGGCGCAGGCTGAACTGGAAGCGTCACGGGCGCGGTACTTCGACCTGTACGACCTGGCGCCGGTCGGCTATATCACGGTCAGCGAGACAGGCCTGATTCTGGAGGCCAACCTCACCGCCGCCAACCTGCTGGGCGTGGCCCGCGGTGCGCTGGTCAAGCAGCCGCTCACCCGGTTCATCGTCAAGGAAGATCAGGACCTCCAATACCTGCACTGCAAACAGCTCTTTGCGGGCGGCACCCCGCAGGCGTGCGAACTGCGCATGCTCAGGTCCCTGCAGGATTCGCCGGTTCATACGCAAGACGGCTCGCGAGGCCGCTCGCCCTCCAAGCGTGGCGCCGGGGCCCGGCAAGAGGCCCTGCCGAAACAGGATGCAACGCCGTTCTGGGCGCGCCTGGACGCCACCGCGGTCCAGGACGCGCAGGGCACACGGGTGTGTCGCGTCGTCATCCACGACATCACGGCGCGGAAGTTCCAGGACGAAGAGCGCGATCTGACCGCGCGCTTGATTGTTCTGGCCAACACGCCGGACGGTTTCCCGGAACGCCTGTCAGCCCTGACCGCGTGCCTGCAGGCCTGGTCGGGGTGCGAGGCGGTCGGCATCCGCCTGCAGGCCGGGGACGATTACCCGTACTACGAGACCCGCGGTTTTCCGTCTGGGTTTGTGGAGAAGGAAGACCACCTCTGCGCGCGGGGCCCGAACGGCGAGATTCTGCACGACGGCAAAGGCGATCCCGTGCTCGAGTGCATGTGCGGCAACATCCTGCGCGGCCGCTTCGACCCCGCCCAGCCGTTCTTCACCGCGCACGGCAGCTTCTGGACCAACTCGACGACCGCGCTGCTTGCCAGCACAACGGACGCCGACCGCCATGCGCGCGTCCGCAACCGCTGCCCGGCCGAAGGGTACGAGTCTGTAGCGCTGATCCCCCTGCGCGCCCGGCAGCAGACCTTCGGGCTGCTGCAATTCAACGACCGCCAGCCGAACCGGTTCACCCCCGAACGGATCGCCCATTTCGAGAGACTGGCCGACAGTCTGGCTATTGCCCTGGCGCAACGGCAGGCCGAGGACACGCTGCGCGAGAGCGAGGAGCGGCATCGCGTGCTGTTTGAAGCGTCCCACGACGCGCTGATGACGCTCGCGCCGCCAGCCTGGAACTTCACGGCGTGCAATCCGGCGACCGTGGCCATGTTCAAGGTCCGGGATGAGGCTGACTTCACCGCGCGCGCGCCGTGGGAGCTGTCCCCGGAGACACAGCCGGATGGGCGGGCCTCTGCCGAAAAGGCCGGGGCCATGATCGAGGCGGCCATGCGCGAGGGCGCGCATTTCTTCAAGTGGACGCATCGCCGGACGGACGGCGAGACATTCCCAGCCGAGGTCCTGCTCACTCGGGTGAAACAGCAAGGCCACACATACCTTCAAGCCACAGTACGCGACATCACCGCGCGCGAACGCTTCGAGGCGCGCCTGCGCCAGTCCGAAAAGCTGGAGGCCATCGGCCAACTCGCCGGCGGCGTGGCACACGACTTCAACAACCAGCTCACCGCCGTCATCGGCTACGCCGAAATGCTCTGCGCACGGCTCGACGAGCCAAACCTCAAGCGCTATGCCGAGATCGTCCACACCGCTGCCCAGCGCGCCGCGGACCTGACCGCGGACCTGCTCGCGTTCGCACGCGAGGGGCAGTACGAGTCCGTCCCCGTGGACCTGCACCAGGTCATCCTGGAAACCGCGGAAATGCTGCAGCGCAGCATCGATAAGCGTATCGAGATCGAACTGCGCCTGCACGCCCCCGCCGCCGTCGTCACCGGCGACCCGACGCAACTCCAGAATGCCCTGCTCAACCTCGGCCTGAACGCGCGCGACGCCATGCCGGACGGCGGCACGCTCACCTTCGAGACCCGGATTGCGCCCCTAGACACCCTGTTCTGCGCCAGGCACCCCGGCGTGCTCCAGCCCGGCGACCATCTCCTGCTCACCGTGACCGACACCGGCCACGGCATGAGCGACGCGGTGAAACGGCACCTGTTCGAACCGTTCTTTACCACCAAACCGGTCGGCAAGGGCACGGGCATGGGCCTGGCCGCGGTCCACGGCACTGTCGGGAAACACCAGGGCGCGATCGACGTGTCGAGCGAGGTCGGCCACGGCACGTGCTTCAAGATCTACCTGCCCCTGGCCAAAACGCCCGCCCTGCCCGCGGCGCCGGACCGCACCGCTGCCGCCGCGCCCCTCGTCAAACTCCGCATCCTGGTCGTCGACGACGAGGAACTGGTCTGCGCCTTGGCCAGCGAAGTGCTCCAGGAAGCCGGCCACACGGTCACCACAGCCGCGGACGGCAACCAAGCCCTGGAGATCTACCGCCGGCACTGGCAGGACATCGACCTGGTGCTCCTCGATATGATGATGCCCAAGCTCAGCGGCAGCGAAACCTTCCGCGCCATGAAAGCGATCAACCCCGGCGTCCGCGTCATCCTCTCCTCCGGCTTCAGTCTCGACGGCGACGCCCAGGCCGTCCTCAGCGACGGCGCGCTCGGGTTTGTCGCCAAACCGTACCGCCGCGGGGAACTCCTGGCCGCCATCGCGCAGGTCACCCAAAGACAGGGATGAGGGGGAAGCGGGAAGGCAGTGTGGGGGTGGCGGCAAGGGCGGGAGGCCATCGGTCGATTGCCGTCGACTGCGGTCGATCTAAAGCGGCCGGCGTCTCACCCGCCTCTGGCCGCAGGACACGGCCCCCCCCCCGGGCGCCGTTTGCGCACCGCCGCGCGGCAGTGTAGAATCTGTCTTGAGATTGCGTTCGCGACCGGTGCAATAGGCGGGATGGGGCGGACGTCGCAGAGCGGCACGCGCAGAGGCATGCCTTCTGCGGACAGTACCGCGGGCGGCCCCCCGCCCGCTGAGACCGCCCGGAGGGCCGGGCGGCGTACTGCCGGCACGCGCATGGGCCGCCAGTGGCAGATCGACTCGTATTGCACAGGTCAAGTTCGAGAGAGGCCTCGCATGCCCCTAAACCGACCGCTCCGCATCCTCGTCGTGGACGACGAAGAGTTGGTCCGCGTCTTTTTCCATGATTTTCTTGAGCAACGCGGACACCTGCCGCGCGCCTGCGCTTCGGCCGCCGAAGCCCTCACCATCATCGAAAAGGAAGAGTTCGACCTGGCCATCTCGGACATCCGCATGCCGGGCATGGACGGACTCCAGTTCCTGGCCGCGGTGCGGGAGCGACGCCCGGATTTCTGCGTCGTGCTGGTCAGCGCGTACGGGACGGTGGACAGCGCCATCCAGGCCCTGCGCCTCGGTGCGGCCGACTTCCTGCGCAAGCCGGTCCGGGGCGATGAACTCGTGGCAGTCCTGGAGCGGGTGACACGGTTGCGCCGGCTCGAGGAGGAACGGACTCAACTCCGAGGCGCGATCGGCGCCATCCAGCGCGGCGCAACCCCGCAAGGCGGAGTGCTGATCGGCAACAGCCCGGCCATGGCGCAGGTGCGGGAAAGCCTGCAAATGGCCGCGGCCTCGAATTGCCCGAGCCTGCTCATCACCGGCGAGACCGGCGTGGGCAAGGAAGTGGCCGCTCGCGAATACCACCGGCTCGCCCGCGCCGCCACCGACCCATTCATCGCCGTCAGTTGCCCGGCCTTGCCGGAAACGCTCATCGAGAGCGAACTGTTCGGGCACCTGAAGGGCGCCTTCACGGGCGCGGCCGTAGACCGCCTCGGCGCCTTCGAACTCGCGCACGGCGGCACGCTGTTCCTGGACGAGATCGGCGACCTGAGCCCCGCCGCACAGGCCAAGATCCTGCGCGCCATCGAAACGCGCACCGTGCACCGGGTCGGCGGCACCTACGAACGGGCCGTGGACATCCGCCTCGTCGCCGCGACGCACCAGGACCTGCTCAAACGCTCCGAGACCGGCAGCTTCCGCTCCGATCTGCTCTACCGCTTGAACGTGTTCCATGTGAGCATTCCGCCCCTGCGCGAACGAACCGAGGACATTGTGCCTCTGGCGCGGCACTTCTGCAGCCTGGCGACGTCACAAAGCCGGCCCGCCGCCCTGACCCCGGACGCCGAAAAAGCGCTGCTCCGCCACGACTATCCGGGCAATGTCCGCGAACTCCGCAATACCGTTGAGCGCGCCGTCATCCTGGCCCGGGGCGAACCGATCCAGGCCAAACACGTGCAGTTCGCTCACGCCACACCCGTCCAGCCGTGCGCACCCGCGCCCGCTCGCGACGCCGGCGGCGAGCCCACCCGCGATGAACCACCCGAGGCCGCGACCCTCCGCGCGACGCTCGAGGACTGCCACTGGAACCGCCGCACAGCCGCCGCCAAACTCGGCCTCACCTACGACGCCCTGCTCTGGCGCATCCGCAAGTACCACATCGCAGAGCACTGACCGCCGAACAGCAGTGGCGCGGGACCTCCGGGACCGCAGCAGGGTTGCTCGGGGCCGTCCCGGCCCGAGATCCTCGCCCGGGGATCCGTCTTCGCGCGAACAGCTTCCGCCGTCGCTTCGGCTCTGGCGGACATGTCGCCGGACAGAGCCGGCCGGCGCACCCCGCTTCGGCGCGGGACGCCCCGAGCCACTGCGCGCTCGAAGGTTGCACCGGTGTGCGGGAAGCTCTATAGTCACGGGGTACCGGTGAACGTGGCCAGCTTGCCCCGGCGCTGTTCACAAACCGCTCGCCAGATTCGCGGGCAGCGGAGTTTGGGCTCTGCGACAGGCTGTGAGTTCGTCCGGCACGGGAGACGCGGCTGATGCGGCGCGAGGGTGACACGATTGAAGCCGTCGAGGCGGACCTTCTCAGGGCACGCAAGGTCGCACACGACTTCGCGGATGCCGTTCGGGCCCATTTCGGGACACGCGTCCGCGCGGTGCGCCTGTACGGTTCAGCGGCCAGGGGCGATTGGACGCCGGAGTCGGACATCGACGTGCTGGTGCTGCTGGATGAACTGCGGACGACGGACCGCCAATGGCTGGCGCAGTGCGCGCTGGATCTCGGCCTTCTCCAACATGCTTTGCTCCTGCAACCGTTACCGATGACCGAGCGTGACTTCGGGACCCTGCGCCAACGCCAGCGGCGGTTCGCCCTCGATGTCGACCAGGAAGGCCTTTCCCTGTGACCAACGCCAACGTCAATGATAACACGCGCGACGAAGTACGGCGCGGCGACGAAGCGCTCCGCGCCGCGCGCGTCCTGCTCGAGGCCGGATTGTTCAACGACGCCGTCTCGCGCGCCTACTACGCCGCGTTTCATTGGGCTTCGGCCGCCCTGATGAGTCGGGGTGTCGAGGCCAAGACTCATCGCGGGACGATCCAAATGTTCGGGCTGCATTTCGTGAAGACTCGCGTGCTGCCGCGCGAGGAGGCGGCACGACTCACCGAACTGGAGACGTTCCGGGAACTCAGCGACTACGCGGTCGCCGCACGGTTCACGCGCGAAGAGGCCGAAAGCGCGATTGACGCCGCCGAAGCGTTCATCCGCGCCTGTCAAACGGCAATCCCCTTCCCCTCCGCCTGACGCACACCGCGCGCCCACACCAATCTTTCGCACTAACCTTCCGCGCGCATCACACCAAACCTTGGGGAATAATGCGATCGCGGCCCGCCTACACCAGGACTCCTTCTGCGTTGTAACAGATTGTTCATAAAGCTATTACGATCTATCCATCTCCCTTGGCAAAACCGTTGCTATCCCTACGTCGTCTTGGGATCTTTTGAACCCGGCCCGCACGATGGAATGCCGCAAGACAGTGAGGATACCGTGCGAATACTACTGGTGGATAGAGACCCGCTCATCCGCGAGACGCTAGCCACGGCGCTCCTGGCCGCCGGTCATCTGGTGGTCCCGCTCCACAGCAGGGCGGACGCGCTCCGCCTGGCGGCCGTGAGCCATCCGGACGTGATCCTGCTCGATGTCCAGTTCTTCCCGCTCGACGTGGGTGCGTGTTCCAACGGGGCGGTGTTGCCGGAGATCATCGTGCTCTGCGGTTACTCCGATGTGGATCAGGCCGTCAAGGCGCTGAGCCAAGGCGCGTACGATTACGCGCTCAAACCGGTCGAAATCCCGCAGTTCCTCAACCGACGCGGTTGCTGGAACGCAACCAGGACATGGCGGCCCGGCTGCACCGATTCGAGCAGCAAGTTCCGGAAGGCGCCGAGGTATTGGAGGCTGCCGCGCGATGATGAACAGCCTATCCGACCGGAAGAATCCCACAGTGGGGAAAGGCGGCGCCATGCGCCGCCGCGATATGCCATTGGCAGTTGCCCGCAGCCGCGCACAGTGGCGCGGGACCTCCGGGACCGCAGTGGGGTGCTCGGGTCCGTCTCGGACCGAGGCCCTCGGCCGGGGACCGGCCGGCGCACCCCGCTTCGGCGCGGGACGCTCCGAGCCACCGTACGTTCAACCGCGTCAAGCATTGGAACTGAGCCGAACCAGAAACGCGAGTTAGAAATAGCAAGGAGGCGCAGACATGGCACAAGGAACGGGACAGAGCACGGTGTCGGAGGATGCAGTGGCCCGCGCCCTGGCGGGGAAGTACCTGACGTTCAAGCTCGGGAGCGAAGAGTTCGGGCTCCAGATCCTGAAGGTCCAGGAGATCATCAAGATGATGGACATCACGCGGGTGCCGCGCACGCCCGAGTTTGTACGCGGCGTGATCAATCTGCGCGGCAAGGTGATCCCGGTGATCGAACTGCGGCAGAAATTCCAGATGGAAACCATGGCCACGACCGACAAGACCTGCGTGATCGTGGTGCAGGTGGCGCACGGCGACAACCGCGTGACCATGGGCATCATTGTCGACGAGGTGTCCGAGGTCCTGGACATCGGCGGCGACCAGATCGAGCCGCCGCCCGAATTCGGGACCGCGGTGGACACGGCGTTCATTCTCGGCATGGGCAAGGTCGCGAAAAAGGTCATCATGCTCCTCGACGTGGACAAGGTCCTGGCCGGCTCGGAACTGGGCGCCGTGGCCAGTGTCGCCAAGGCGGCGTGAGGGGAAGCCAAACGTGCCGAGCGGGGTGACGGCCGGCGTGTCGCTGACGCCGTACGTCCGGTACACGGACTTCATCGACCACGAACTGTGCGACGCCCGCAAGGCGGCTGCAAACACGAGCTCCGAGCAGTTCGTCGCCGGCGCGACGCTCGGCTGGGGCTTCTAGGCGGCAAGGGAGAAGGCATCGCGCATGGGGCGCATGGTTGGTGTTCAGTGTTCAGCGCCCCCCGGGCGGCGGACCGCCCGGTCATCTCGGAGTGAAACTGGCGACGACGCACCGAGACCGCCTGAAGGCGGTACTACGAACCTAAGCCGTCCGCGGAACGAGGCTTGTAGTACCGCGTTCACGCGGTCCGGGTTCGAGTTTCATAGGAGTGTTCGGGAAATTCCCCACCCGCGACACCCAACCCACAAGACTATCGAGACTGCACGAGGGATATGTTCACCTAACCACACCAGGGACCGCGGGGTTCAAAGGAGGTGCGGCGACAGAAGGAACCGAGGCGCACAAGAGGCCGGGGGCGAGCAGGAGTTGGGTCGCTGGCGATAAATCAGAAAGGGAGTGGGCCATGGCACGCAGTATGAAGTTAAGTACCAAGTTGATCGGCGGATTCTCGATTGTCGCGGTGGTGACGTTGATCGTCGGTGCGGTCGGGTTCTGGGGCGTATCGAAACTGGTGGGGCACCTGTATGAAGTCGGCGTGGTGCGCCTGCCGAGCATCCAGAGCCTATTGATCGTGAGCGAGGCGCAGACCGCGGTGGACAGCGCGGAGAACGCCCTGCTCAGCCGCGAGACCAGCCTGCAGGACCGACAGGCGGCGTACACGCATATCGCGGACAAGCTCAGGGCGGCCGACGTGGCCTACAAAGTCTACGAGCCGCTGCCGCAGACAGACGAGGAAGCCCGAGTCTGGAAGGACTTCGTTCCGGCCTGGGAAGCATGGAAGAAGGACGACGCGGAGTTCCTGCGCCTCAGCAAGGAATACGACGCGACCATCGAGGCGCAGAAGGCGGCGGACGCGCTGTACGCGAAGATGTCACAACAGGGCCTGGTGACAAACGGGGCGAGTTTTGCCAAGGCGGAGTCGTTGCTGAACCAGATCGTGGCCATCTACGACAACGCAGCGAAGACCGCCACGGACGAGAAGGCGTTCAATAGGACGGCATTTCTGACCGTGCAGTCGCTGCTGACGATCAGCGAGGCGCAGACGGCCATCGACAGCGCGGAAAACGCCTTGATGAATCGTGGCGTTGACATGAAAACACGGCAGGAACAGTGCGAGCGGATTGCGGGGGCATGGCAGCGGGTCGACGCAGCCTGGAAGGTCTACGAGCCGCTGGAACAGACCAAGGAGGAAGTGGTGCTGTGGAAGGAATTCGTGCCCGCCTGGAACGCGTGGAAGAGCGACCACGAGACGTACGTGAGGTTGAGCAAGGAGTATGACGCCACGATGGAGGCGCAGACCCGGGGGGATGAATTGTACAAGGAGATGACCGAGCAGGGGCTGGTGAAGAACGCCGTGACGTTCGGCAAGGCGGAGGAATTGCTCAACCGGATTGTGAGCATCAACGAGGACGTCGCCAATGCGTCCGGCAAGCAGTCGGGAAAGGACGCTTCGCTGGCGAAGTCTGCATCGGTGGCCGGGATGCTCATCGGGTTTGCACTGGCGCTAGGCTTCGGGATCCTGCTGGGCACGTCGATCAGCCGCGCGCTGACCCGGATCATCGACGGTTTGTCGCGCGGGTCGGAGCAGGTGACGTCGGCGTCCACGCAGGTGTCGAGTGCGAGTCAGAGCCTGGCGCAAGGCGCCAGCGAGCAGGCGTCGAGCCTGGAAGAGACCTCCAGCGCACTGGAAGAGATGGCGTCCATGACCAAGCAGAACGCCGAGCACGCGAACCAGGCGAACAATGACGCACGGCAGGCGAACAGCATGGCGCTCGAGGGCGTGGAGTCCATGAAGCGCATGTCGGAAGCGATCGAGAAGATCAAGAACTCGTCCAGCGAGACGGCGAAGATCATCAAGACGATCGACGAGATTGCGTTCCAGACCAACCTGCTGGCGCTGAACGCAGCGGTCGAGGCGGCGCGGGCCGGCGAGGCGGGCAAGGGCTTTGCCGTGGTGGCCGAGGAAGTGCGGAACCTGGCGCGGCGCAGCGCGGAAGCGGCGAAGAACACCGCCGACCTGATCGAGGGCTCGCAGAAGAACGCCGAGGCCGGCGTGGCCGTGACCAACGAGGTGGGCAAGTCGCTGCACGCGATCCAGGAGACCGCCAGTAAGGTGGCGACGCTGATTGCGGAGATCGCGGCCGCGTCCAAGGAGCAGTCGCAGGGCATTGACCAGGTGAACACGGCCGTGGCGGAGATGGACAAGGTGGTGCAGCAGAACGCGGCGAACGCAGAGGAATCGGCGAGCGCGTCCGAGGAGTTGTCCGGCCAGGCCGAGGAACTCAACGGCATGGTCGGCGAACTGATTGCTATCGTCGGCAGCGCGAGCGAGGGCAGCAGCGGCGGCGCGCGGCTCAATGCCGCACCGACCACGGCGCACCACGCACTGGGCGCCGGCCCGGCGCCGGCAAGGCGGCCGATGCTGCAACCGCGCGGGCACAACGGCAATGGCAACGGGCACAACGGCAATGGGCACCGCAGCGGCAAGCGTGAGCTGGTTGCGGCGGGTTCGAAGCCCGAAGAGGTCATCCCCCTGGATGACGCCGAGTTGAAGCAGTTCTGAGGTGTTTCCGAAGGTGGCCGCCAGGTCTCCCGGCCTGGCGGCCACGCCGGGGGTGGAGGGGTGTTCAGAATTCAGGGGAGAAGGTGGAGCGTGGACGACACCCCTTGGAGCGCCCGCGTCTCGCGGGCTGAACCGTTGGCAGGTGTGCGGGTGCGTTCCGCGAAAGAACGTGGGGCATGACGTTCGACATTCACGACGGCGCGATCCAAGCCAATCCGGACCGGCTGAAGCCGGTACTACAAGCCTGGGGCTCCCCGTTCGTAGTCCCGCCTTCAGGCGGTCCGGATTCTCTCCGTTCAGTGTTCGGGGTTCGGGAAATCCCCTCGCCCGCCGAACGGCGCTGACGCAATCCCCGCAGTGGGTGGCACATCGTTCGGGACCGATGATGATTCGGGCACGGGCGAATTTGGGGAAAAGGAGAATCTGAGGTGTTCAACCACATGTCACACACACGGAAACTCATCGGCGGCCTTGTCGCGGTGGGCATCGTTGTCCTGGGGGTTGCGGTCATGGCGGCTACCGGCGCGAACGCCGTCGTCATGGGTATTGCCGTCGGGTTCGGTCTTGCCATTCTGCTGGGCATGGTCATGAGCGCAACGAGCCCTCGACCGCTCAATGCGACCTTCGCGGGGTTGACCTCGCCCAGCGCGCCGGAATTGCCGGAGACCGCCGGGACTTCGAAGAACACCGCGGGGCGGATTGCGGTTGACGTCGACCAGGCTTCCGCCGCCAGGAAATCGCAGACTCGGAACGTCAAGAAACTGACTTCCAGCCAGGTGGAGACCTGCGCCTCGCCGGCCTGGCGGAGACATCCGCTTCGACGGAACAGAAAGCACTGATGAACGCACCGACGCACGGCGTGGGGACACGCCGCGCGCACCAAATCCACCGCGGGGAGACCGTGCAACGGGAAGGCGAAACTGCCGTGAACCACCAGGATGCCGAACAACAGGGCGGAACGGCCTGCTTGGACGCGCTGCAACCGGAGGACCGCTTGTGCTGTTTCGACAGGAAAGGACAGAAGTATCGCATCCTTCTGGCCGACGACGAGGGGCTCGTTCGCTGTTTTGCGACGGAAGTGCTTCAGAGTTTTGGGCACACGGTCACGGCGTGCCGGGACGGCGACGAGGCCCTCGAGCATTACCGCCATTCCTGGCAGCACATCGACCTGGTGGTCCTGGATATGGTCATGCCGAGAATGAACGGCCCGGAAACCTTCGCCGAAATGCGCCGGATCAATCCGGATGTCAAGGTTCTCTTCGTGTCCGGCAACGACATCACGGGTCGGGGCCAGGCGATGATCGATGAGGGAGTGTTCTGGTTCCTGCATAAACCCTTCAATATCCACATCTTGGCACAGCAGGTCGCGATCGTCGGCTCCGAATCGGCACTGCCGCCGGTTGGCCGTCGCGCCGCCCAGGAGCCTCGCCCGTGGTAGGCGTCCACCCTCACCCGCCCCCGCAATCCGGACCGCCTTTCAGGGTCTGTCGATTTATTCGAACCAAGAGCCCGCGAGGACGCGGGCGCTCCAAGTTTCGTGCTCAATCCGAACTGGAGCGCCCGCGTCCTCGCGGGTCGCATGCCGGCAGTGGCGCGGAACCTCCGGGACCGCAGCAGGGTTGCTCGGGGCCGTCCCGGCCCGAGGCCCCCGCCCGGGGATCCGCTGACGTATTCCCCGAATCCTCGTCGTCGGACTTGCCGGTCGGCCGTCTGCATGTCATCTTGCCAACGCCCAAGGCGGCCTCTTCTCGTTCCGCGGTACGCTGCGGGCAATGGACAGCTCAAACCTTACCGAAAGGCACTGCAGCATGGGCGCGTCGAACGGCACCGAGCCCTTGATCAACCTGAACCTGAACGTGCGCGGGTTGTCGCAGTCCGCCACGCTGCGAATCAACGAACTGAGCCGGCAGTTGATGCGGGATGGACACCGCGTTTACCGTCTGGGCCTGGGGCAGTCGCCCTTCCCCGTGCCGCAAGTGGTTCAGGACGAACTCAAGAACAACACGCACCAGAAGGACTACCTGCCCGTGCTCGGGTTGCCGGAACTGCGCGAGAGTATCATTGAACACATCCGCCGCCATCAGGGCACCACGTACACCGCCGACAACGTGATGATCGGTCCGGGCTCGAAGGAATTGATGTTCATCCTGCAACTGGTGTATTACGGCGAACTGCTTATCCTCACGCCGAGTTGGGTCTCGTACGGGCCGCAGGCGACGATCATTGGCCATCACATCCAGTGGATCCCCACGTACGCGTCCGACGACTGGCGGGTGACGCCCGAGGCCATCGAACGGATCTGCCGCACCGACCCGAGCCGGCCGCGCCTGATGATCCTGAACTACCCCGCCAACCCGCACGGCGGCACGTATAGCGAGACGGAGCTGCAGGCCATTGCCGAAGTCGCCGCGCGCTACCGCATCGTGCTGCTCGCCGACGAAATCTACGGCCACCTGCACCATGAGGGCAAACACGTCTCCATCTCGCGCTTCTACCCCGAAGGCACGATCATCAGCGGCGGCTTGAGCAAGTGGTGCGGTGCGGGCGGCTGGCGCCTGGGCCTGTTCGCCTTCCCGCCCTCGCTGGCAGCGCTGAAGGACGCCATGGCCGTGGTGGCCAGCGAAACGTACACCTCCACCTCGGCACCGATCCAATACGCGGCCGTGCGCGCCTTTCGCGGCGGCATTGCCCTCGAGCAGTACCTGCAGCACTGCCGCCGTATCCTGCGCGCCCTCGGGCGGACCATGACGGAACGCCTCCGGCAGGCGGGTGCGGAACTCGTAACCCCGGCCGGAGCGTTCTACCTCTTCCCCGACTTCGGACCGCTCGCCGGCGCGCTGCAAGCGCGCGGCATCACCACCAGCGAGGAACTCTGCAGCCGACTCATCGCCGAGACCGGCGTGGCCGTCCTGCCCGGCAGCGCCTTTGGACGGCCCCCGGAAGAACTCACTGCCCGCCTCTCCTACGTGGACTTCGACGGCGCACGCGCACTCTGCGCCTCGCAGGAAATCCCGGTTTCCGAACCCCTCGATGGCCGGTTCCTGACCACCTATTGCCAGAGCTGCATGGACGCAACCGACCTGATCTGCCGCTGGGTCCGGCAGTAGCAGAGAGGGCGGGGATGGGTGTGGGGGTGTGCCCCCCCCCCTCGACACCCGACATAGCACCTGGTTCGCCGCCGGAAATAGCGCCAGCGAAACCGACATAAGTCAGCCGCGCCACGAGGCGACATTCGGGCCATCCTGGCCTCGACAATGTGCGCCGCGTGGGACTTGAACGAAAATTGCACGAAAAGCCCCAATGTGCTGGTCACGCACGCCTGCCTGGTGCCGCACCCCCAAAATGTGGGCGTCAACATTCAGTACATTGACGGACACGTCAACTGGCAATTTGGGAACAACGTCTGGACCAACTGCTGTCCCCCACCAGTCCGTGACCCCAGGTGCGGCAACCGCCGGCGTGCCGTCCGGATGAGATCTCTCATCGCGTACTATCCCCCCCCCTGCCCTGACCAAGTCATGCCTGCCATGGCGCCCATCCGTCCGACGCCAGACCGCGGCTCTCGCGCCGCGCGATCGCGTTGACAGAGCCCGGCATCAGGCTATCTTTCAGCCCGCAGCGGTGACGCAGCCCCCGGCACTGCGGCGGCGATGGCGACAGCGATAACCGAGGAACAAACAGGAGGACCTCACCGATGGCGCTTCATCCTCTGGCCGGCAAGCCGGCACCCCAGTTCATGCTGCCGAACATCCCGAAGCTCATCAGTTCCTACTTCCTCCTGAAGCCCGACCCGCAATGTGCGGAGCATGCGGTCGCGTTCGGCACCTCCGGGCACCGCGGCACGTCCGGCGCCTGTACGTTCAACGAGGACCACATCCTCGCCGTCGTGCAGGCCATCTGCATGTACCGCAAAGACCACGGCGCCACAGGGCCGCTGTACCTGGGCAAGGACACACATGCGCTGTCTGAACCGGCCCAGATGACCGCCATCGAGGTGCTGGCCGCCAACGGCGTCCAGACCCTGATCCACCGCGGCGGCGGCTACACCCCGACCCCGGTCATCTCGCACGCCATTCTCACCTACAACCGCGGCCGCAACTCCGGGTTCGCCGATGGCATCGTCATCACGCCGTCGCACAATCCGCCCGACGACGGCGGCATCAAGTACAACCCGCCCGAAGGCGGCCCCGCCGACACGACGACCACCAAGTGGATTGCCGACAAGGCCAACGAACTGCTGCGTGACGCCAACCGCGGCGTGAAACGCATTCCGTTCGAACGCGCCCTGAAAGCCCCCAACATCCAAGAGTACGACTACATCCGGCCGTACGTCGAGGACCTCCGCAACGTGGTCGACATGGACGCCATTGCCCGCGCCAGACTGCGCATCGGCGCCGACTCACTCGGCGGCTCGGGCCTCGCCTTCTGGCGCGTGATCGCCGAACGCTACGGTCTCAGCATCGACGAGTACAACAACTGCCCTGACCCAACCTTCCGGTTCATGACCGTGGACAAGGACGGCAAGATCCGCATGGATTGCTCCTCGCCCTGCGCCATGGCCAGCCTGATCGGGCTCAAGGACAAGTACGACATCGCGTTCGGCAACGACCCAGACTTCGATCGGCACGGCATCGTCACGCCCAGCGCCGGCCTGCTGAACCCGAACCATTACCTCGCAGTCGCCATCTGGTACCTGTTCCGGACCCGTTCCGGCTGGCGCATGGATGCCGCCGTGGGCAAGACGCTGGTCAGCAGTTCGATCATCGACCGCATCGCCACGCACCTCAACCGGCGCCTGGCCGAGGTCCCGGTCGGGTTCAAGTGGTTCGTGCCCGGCCTGCTCGATGGTTCGTTCGGGTTCGGCGGCGAGGAGAGCGCCGGCGCCTCGTTCCTGCGCCGGGACGGCAGCGTCTGGACCACGGACAAGGACGGCTTCATCATGGACCTGCTCGCCGCCGAGATGACCGCCGCCACCGGCAAGGACCCCGGCGAGCACTACGCCGACCTCACGCGCCAGTTCGGCTGTCCGGTCTACGAGCGCATCGACGCGGCCGCGACCCCGGCGCAGAAAGCCGTGCTCGGCAAACTCACGCCCGAGCAGGTCAAGAGCACCACGCTGGCCGGCGAGCCAATCAAGGCAAAGCTGACAAAGGCGCCGGCGAACGGCGCCCCGATCGGCGGGTTGAAAGTCGTGGCCGACAACGGCTGGTTCGCGGCACGCCCCTCCGGCACCGAAGACATCTACAAGATCTACGCCGAGAGTTTCAAGGGCGCCGACCACCTTGCGAAACTCCTAGCCGAGGCCAAGCAGATGGTCAGCGACACCTTCAAAGCCGCGGGCGTGTGACGGGGCCGATCCCCTGCGCCCCGGGACCGCGTGAACGCGGAACTACAAGCCTGGTTCGCCCCCGTTCGTAGTCCCGCCTTCAGGCGGTCTGGCTCTTCGTCTGAGTTCCGCGTTCACGCGGAAGTTGGCGCGAGTCTTCAGCGAGCGCGCGGCGGGCGACTGGACACGGCAGGATGATTGGGTCGCTTCGTAGAGCGCGGCGGCGAAGCAGGGATCGCTTCATGCCCTCCACGCACAACGTCGCAATCAGCGTTCGCCCCGGCCGGCCTGGGCCATGCCCAGGCACGGTGCGCCGTGGGTCAGTCAGGACTCTGGCAGTTACAGCCGCGCTCCTGCTGTTCGCTATGCCATTGGCAGCCGCGGGGGAGGCAGCGACGGGCAAGCCCGCCCCCCCCAAGCACGACAGTCCGCCGTTCCACAACCCGGAAGCAGCGGCACAGCACGCACTCGCGTCCGTCATCGCGTACTCCGTCGCCACGCGCCGCGAGATGGGCGGCAGGATCTACTACCAGGATGGGTCGTTCTACCACACCATGCCGACGATCGCGCCCGAGCCCACGCCCAACCCAACCACCGGCCCACCGCCGCCACCGCAGTCCTGCGACCCTGGGACCATCCCGCAGGGCACACTCGATGCCGGCATGTACCACACGCACCCGCTGTCCGGGAACTACATGATGTCCAGGTCGGACAAGACGTCCGTCTACGTCACGGCGAGCCGGATCTACGTGCTGCCGGCCCCGGGAAGTGGTGACGCGTTGGTGGAGGGGAAATACCGGAAACGCATGGGCATCTGGCAGAACGGCCAGTACCTCAGAGGCCAGTGGGAGAAATGGGGGGCCGAGTGGAAGCCCTGGAACGAGGGTGACACGGTCCCGCCCCACCACGCGTCCACCATCGACCGTTGCTTCGCCAATGGCGAAAAGAATGGCCCGTTCGGTCCGGCGACGCAACCGGCGGCGGGGATCTACCACGAAACCGGCGAGAAGCGCGGCCAGCTCAAGGACGGCATCACCGTGCAGTACGACCACGACGGGAAGCGCCCCTGAATCGGCTCATCTTCCCCGTGCATCGTACCCCGCCTCCCCATCGACCGCGGGCCTCGGCCACCGAACGCCAGCGACGGCGCCCTCGGGGGCATGGCTCTTCGAGGCCACGCGACCACGCACCATAGCCTCAAACCGCGCTAAACGCGCGTTATCTCCTCGCCTCTCTCGCCAGCCAAGCCGATTCCGTGTCGAGTATCGACTCGATTTCCGTCCTCAGCCGATCGCTCACATCGCCTCGAAGATACAGGTCACCCCAGAGCCCCATCCCCCGATAGAAGTCCGTCCCAACCCGTTGGGGGCGGGCGCCTTCTGGGCCGAAATCCACCACCAGCGTGCAGCCGTATCGTCCGTAGGCACCAACCTTGTTTCCATTCGAGGGCGGACTCACTCCTTGCTCGTAGGCAAAGCCCGGCCAGATACGATCCGTCCGGTCAACCTGATGTCTCAGGTCTGCCGGATCCAGTGCAGCCAGTTGGGGGTACGCGCCCTTCTGTTGTGCCAGGTCGTCTATCACGCGGTAGAGACACGTTCGAAGCAACCGTTGTGTCTCAGGATCAGCGCCTCGTTTGGTCTCTGTCTCCTCTGTCTGTTCCTTCCGACATCCGGCCAAAGCCAAGCACAGGAAAAGGAGGGCTGCAAACTGCTTCCCCAAGTCATTTTGGCTCACCGGGACTCTCTCCGAGATAACGCTGAGGTCTGCCGCCGGCGTACTCGCCGGTCGGCAGGACCTGTTTGTCGGCCGGGTCATCTTCCGCTTGCCTCGACCGCGCCCTTCGGAAGTCGGACGCGGCCTGGTCCGGTGTCCTTCTTATCCTTGTCGCGATCCTTGTCATGATCCTTGTCGTTGCGCGGTCCGCCAGAGGATAAGGATCGGGATTAGGATCGGGACAAGGATTCGGATGGCCCATCGTCACGGCCGCCGCCCGTTTCTGTCGCGTCGTCTTGTCGGGGCCAACGCTCAAGCTTTGCCGTGCGCGTACTCGCGCATCCGCAACAGCGCTTTGTTGGCCCTGCGGCTTCTGGCTCTGCGTGCCTCCACTTGCCATCTCGCTTCAATGGTGTCTGCCGACAGGTCCGCGCCGCAAGCCCATTCGACGAAGTACCCCCCGTTCGACACCTTCACGAACTCGCGCGGGTCTCGCAGAGCCTCGAACGCCTCATCCGCTAGGTAGGGCTTGACGTCGAGTCTGCCCCGTCGGCCATCGTCCGCGACAACATCCAGCACCCAATTGCGTTCAGCATGGATTTCAGTGATGGTCATTGGTCCAGTCCCTTAATCTGAAACGGCTTCCTGCCGTTCACGGCGAGTTCCCAGTCCGCCAGCAGATCCTCGCGATGAATCTCGATCCACGCCACAACCAGCTTGTGTTTGCCGGGCGGAATCTCGCCTGACAGTAGCTCTCCGTCAAGGACCGAATATACCGCCACTTTCCCTTGGTACTCAGCATGGATGTGGGGCATGTGGTGCTTCTCGGCATCCCGGAAGAACATCCGGATCAGGATGCCATAGAACATTGAGATCGTCGGCATGGGCTGGTTCCTTTTCTTCCGGTCATCTGCACGGGCCAACGCTACGGCTCTGCGGTGGCGTATTCGCCATCCGCAGCAGCCGCTCGTTCGGCTCTCTCTTGTTCCTGTCACGCGTCCAGCAGTGTGCCGACTTTGTTCAGCACTTGGTGGACGGTCGTTTCCGGAAGTGAACAGAGGAACGATGCACCGCGTGCCTTCCAGTCCATGCTCTTGACCTGATCAGACAGAACGACACCCGATGCCTTGAGCCCCGGCGGCACGCTGACCTCGAACGGGTAGCCTTTGACCTGATTCGTGACCGGACAGAGAAGAGCTAACCCCACCTTGCGGTTGTACGATTCCGGCGAGAGAACAAGAGCCGGCCGGTGTCCGGCCTGCTCATGTCCGGCCTGGGGGGCGAAGGAAAGCCATATCACGTCTCCCCTTTTCGGACAGTACGCGGCCGACATCACCACACCTCCCGCCCCACGGCCTCGCCCGTAGAGACTTCAGCATGGATGTTTCGCTGCGTAACACCCTTCAGCAAATCCTCAAGCCGATACTCCGGACCTGAGTGCGGATCGATAATGATCCTTCCGTCATCGACCGAAAGATCGACGGACGTTTCATACGCAAGGTGTGCCTCCTTCACGAAAGGCTTCGGGATTCGCACCGCCAGACTGTTGCCCCACTTCTGGATCTTCGTTTGCATGGCATATCTCCTATGTGTCTACAAAGAAGATACATCGGCACGACATGGGCCGCAAGTTCTTTCCTGCCGAACGCTCAAGCTTTGCCGTGCGCGTACTCGCGCATCGGCAACAGCGCCTTGTTAGAACTCCCCTTCCCCAATGCGGTTCAGTTGCACGTCCATATCGTACCTGCCTCGCACTCTCACACAGAACGCGAATCGATGCTCCTTCTCCTGGACAAAA